>JAEIGA010016131.1_pt1 | contig 11371 bp, 10 predicted proteins | sample 9270691 | NCBI WGS metagenome assembly JAEIGA01 (sample SAMN17057246, study PRJNA624740) | gut metagenome | biome: biome; isolation source: fecal sample | host: Bos grunniens | place: China: Xizang | collected 2019
GAGCAGGCCGCTCCAAGCGCAACCATATCCACCGCCTCCTTAAACTTTTTGTAGCGAACGCCAAAAGCGATAGGCACGCCAAAGGTTGCAGCCTCCAAAGTATTGTGAATGCCCGCGCCAAAACCACCACCGATATATGCCCAATCGGCATATTTATAGACCGATGAGAGGAGTCCGACAATATCCAACACAAGCACCTGTGCTTCGCTATTTACCGCAGTTCCACACTCGGTATAGCGCACCGCACCGCCCCTAACTCGTTGCATCAAGCGACCGATGCGAGCCGCGTCCATCTCGTGTGGCGCGACAACAAACTTAATATCAGGATTTTCGTTTATGAGCGACAACAACAACTCCTCGTCTGCACCCCAGGTAGAGCCTGCAACAAAGAGTCTTGACTCGCCCTTAAACTCCTTAACAATAGGCACTTCGTGCACCGATGCCGAGATAGCCTGGACTCTATCAAATCGCGTATCGCCTGCAACGACTACCCTATCCAGCCCAAGCGCACCGAGCAACTCTCGCGAATTTTCGTCTTGGACAAAGATTGCGTTAAAATAGTTGAGAGCCCTGCGCCAAAGCCAGCCGTAGGGCTTAAAGAAGACCGAATTGCGTCTGAAAATAGCAGACACAAGGTATGTGCGCACGCCTCTGTAATTCAACTCGGTGAGCATATTGATCCAAAATTCGCTCTTCACAAAGATTGCAACCTCGGGATGCGCCAACTCCAAAAAGCGACGCGCATTGGAGGGCGTATCGGCTGGCAGATAGAAGATAAAGTCGGCACCACCATAGTTCTTGCGCACCTCGTAGCCCGAAGGCGAGAAGAAGGTCAGCAAAATTTTGTAGTCGGGGTACTCCTCGCGTATGCGCTCAATAATAGGTCGCCCCTGCTCAAACTCTCCAAGAGATGCCGCGTGCAGCCACAACACCCTATCCTTGTCGGAGATACGCGCACGCATCTCATCAAACAGACCCTTACGCCCATGCGACCATTGGCGAGCCTTCGGGTACCACAAGGCCGAAAAGCGTATGAGTGCCGTATATATATAGATGCCTATGTTGTAAAGCCACATCTTATCCTCTGATTTTTACCGTCGCAAAGGTAGATAATAATCTTTGAATTACCAACCTCGTCAGATGATATCCTCTATAAAGCGTATCTCGGCAACCTCATTACCGGCAACCTCAATAGCCACCATTGAGAATCGCGGTTCAAGCGAAACTCTGCGGGAGGCCATATAGGCCGAAGCGACACGACGCAGTGTGCGAACCTTGCGCTCGTTGATAGCATCTTCGGGCGAGGTAAGTGAGCCCACCTTTCGCGTCTTAACCTCCACGAAGTGCAGCTCATCGTCGCGTTGAGCGATGATATCAACCTCGCTATACCCTACACGATAGTTGCGTTCAACAAGCACGAACCCGTGTCGGCGCAGATACTCCACCGCCGCCTGCTCGCCCAAAGCACCGCGTTCCTGTTTCTCGGTCATCATAATTCAGACATTAGCCCTTGGCCATTAGCCATCAGCCTTTTACAACAAGAAACTCAAATCGTCACCGGCTTGCACCTCGTATGCCGCGATACCCTTCTTGAAGATTCGCATTGGGCGAGAGCCAATAAGCTCCAACTTGCCATTTACATAGCGCAACATACAACCCTCGCGCAAGCCCACAACATAGCGGCGCGGATTTGCCTCAATATACTCCAAGATACGCTGCTCGCGAGTCTCGCCTGCGTGACCTTCGGGGTTAGCGTCAAGATAGTGAGGGTTAATCTGGAACTTCACCGCACCAATAGCCTTGAACGACTCCGGCTCAACAATCGGCATATCGTTGGTTGTGCAGATAGTCGGACAGCAGACATTGCTTCCTGCCGACCAGCCCACATATGGGACACCCTCCTTCACACGCTTCAATATGGCACTCATCAGCCCCTGCTCCTGCATCTTCTTGGTAAGGGCAAAGGTATTTCCGCCTCCGACACATATAGCTTGCGCCTCACGAATAGCTTTGCGAGGGTTCTTCTCGCGATGAATTGAGCGCACCTTCACGCCAATCTCGTTAAATCGCTCCTGCACCTTGCGCTCATACTCGTTGTAGGAGAATGTAACAGCGGCATAAGGGATAAAAACCACCTCGCTCACACCTGCAAGATGCGCACCGATTTGTGCAATCGGATACTTCAAGTACGGCTCGCCAGCATTTGTTGAATTTGAGATAAGTAGCAGTTTCATAACTTACTGATTTTTAGTGTATTGTCAAAAATATGTTGATAATTGTTGGTAAATAAATCGTAATTTTATGCCAAAGATAACAAAAAAGTATTACATTTGCACCGTTGCTTTGGGTTTAAAGCACACAAATTTAGTGAGGTATATATATTAAAGTATAATTACTACAACTAAACTAATGTTAAACTAAAAACTGAAAATTATGTCAGAGATTCAAGAAAAAGTTGTTAAGATCATTGTGGACAAGTTGGGCGTAAAGGAGTCAGAGGTTACTCCAGAAGCTACTTTCACTGGCGACCTTGGTGCTGATTCGTTGGACACCGTAGAGCTTATTATGGAGTTCGAGAAGGAGTTCGGTATTCAGATTCCAGATGAGGCTGCCGAGAAGATTCAGACTGTCGGCGATGTAATCAAGTTGCTTGAGGAGCAGTCTAAATAGTTTTTCACAAGAGATATAGATATGGCACAAAGGAGAGTTGTCGTAACTGGATTAGGAACCATTAACCCAATAGGTAACAACATTGAAGAGTTCTTCAAGAGCCTTGAAAATGGCGTAAGTGGAGCAGCCGAAATTACACTTTTTGACAACTCAAACTTTAAGTCTCGTATCGCTTGCGAAGTCAAGGATTACGATTGGACCAAATACTTTGACCGCAAGGAGTGCCGCAAGTATGACCGTTTTTGTCAATTCGGTCTTGTTGCTGCAACCGAAGCTGTGGAGGACGCAAACTTTGACTTTGACACACTTAACAAAAAGCGTGTCGGCGTAGTTTGGAGTTCGGGCGTAGGTGGTATTCAATCGTTCCGCGATGAGGTTATGGGTTGGGCCGAGGGAGATGGTATCCCTCGTTTCAGCCCATTCTTTATACCTCGCCTTATAACCGATATTGTAGCGGGATACATCTCCATAAAGTACGGCTTTATGGGCCCTAACTACTCTGTATCGTCGGCTTGCTCTTCGTCAAACCACGCGATGATAGATGCCCTAAACCTCATTCGTTGGGGCAAGGCGGATGTCATTGTAACAGGTGGCTCGGAGGCTCCGATAACCATTGAGGGAGTCGGTGGTTTCTCCTCTATGCAAGCACTCTCCACCCGCAACGACGACCCGGCACACGCTTCACGCCCGTTTGATGTTGATCGCGACGGCTTCGTGATTGGCGAGGGTGCAGGTGTTCTCGTCTTTGAGGAGTATGAGCACGCAGTAGCTCGTGGAGCAAAGATATACTGCGAGGTAGTCGGCGGTGGAATGTCTGCTGACGCTTATCATATGACCGCCCCACACCCAGAGGGCAACGGTGCAATCCTTTCAATGCAGGAGGCTTTGGAAGATGCAGCACTCACAATTGAGGATGTTGACTACATCAACACCCACGGAACATCAACGCCACTCGGAGATGTTGCCGAAATCAAGGCTATTACAACCCTATTTGGCGACCACGCCTACGAGATGAATATCTCCTCAACAAAGTCAATGACAGGACACCTTCTCGGTGCTACCGCAGCAGTTGAGGCTATCGCTTGCGTGATGTCAATAGCCAAAGGCGTAGTACCGCCAACAATAAATGTTGAGCAGGTAGACCCCGCCATAGATCCAAGACTCAACCTCACAATTGGTACCGCACAGAAGCGCGATGTCAAGGTGGCTTTGAGCAACACCTTCGGATTTGGAGGACACAACTCTACAATTATCCTCCGTAAAATTTAATTTGAGATGTTTGATTTTATCCTTCGTCCGATACGACGCAATTTCGGACGCGATAAACTATACTATCGCATCGTCGATGATATATTCGGCATTATACCGAACAACATTGAGTTGTATAAACTCGCGCTAATTCACAAGTCGGCCTCCGTAGAGTATGGAGGTCGCAGCATTAACAACGAGCGATTAGAGTTCCTCGGCGACGCGGTGATTGAGGCCATAACCTCCGATTACCTCTTTATTGAGTACCCTGAATACAACGAGGGCGAGCTTACCAAGTTGCGTTCAAAGCTCGTGTCGCGCCAGTCGCTCAACAGCATAGCCTGCAAAATTGGACTTGACAAGCATATCATCTGCTGTCGCTCGGTCGGCTTGACCCAAAAGCACATCTTTGGCGACGCTTTTGAGGCGATGATGGGTGCAATCTATCTTGACCAAGGCTACAACTTCACAAACCGCCTGCTCATCAACGATATATACAACAAATACTGCTCGTTGGACGAGGTGGCCGAGACCGAGACCGATTTCAAGAGCCGACTGATTGAGTGGGGACAGAAGAACCACCACACCATTCAATTCCGCACCAAGGGCAAGCAGAGTGGCACATCGCGCACCTTCCAATGTGTTGTTTTGATTGACGACTTGGAGGTTGGACACGGCATAGGAACCTCAAAGAAGGAGGCGGAGCAGAGTGCAGCCGAGTCGATGCTGCACCAGCCTACCGACGAAGATTGCGCTCGCATACTTGACCATATTGATAGGCTAAATAGGTAGTTGCAATGAAGCAGATACGCGAAAAAGCGACCCTTCGTGGCACAGGAGCACTCTCCGACCAAGAGCTTTTGACGCTCCTGGTTGAAGATGCAGCCCTTGCAGAGAGTATTCTCGCGGAGTGTGGTTCTCTATCTGCGATTGCACAACTTGCACCGTCGCGATTGCGAATGGTGGCAGGAATGGGGCTTCGCAATGCCGATAAACTTCAAGTTGCGATAGAGTTCGGACGGCGTATTGCTGCCGCGAAAAGCGCAACTTCCGAGGCGATAACTTCAAGTAGCGATATTATAGATCTTATGCGCCCTCAACTCAAAGAGTTGAAGCACGAGGAGTGCTGGGCGATATACCTCACATCGTCAAATCATATTGTTGAGCAGAGTCGCATAAGCCAAGGAGGAATACAGGCAACCGTCGTAGACCATCGCCTCATCGTGAAGCGAGCCATTGAGTTGCTGACTCCGCATCTCATACTTGTACACAACCACCCGTCGGGCAACACCACCCCGTCGGAAGCAGATATCACACTAACCCGAAATCTAAAAGCGGCGTGTGAGCTATTTAACATTCAGCTCCTTGACCACATCATCATCAGCAGTACCAACTCCTACTCGTTCAAGGGTGTAGGCAAGTTATAGCTGCCACATTTCACCCCACGACTCCCCGTGGGACTCTTTCAATCAAAAAAAAGAATAGAGCCTATGTCGCCAAGGATGGTACATTTGGAGCGCGCTTTATACTATCCAGAACTCATATTTAAGAGTTTGAAGCGCATTAAACCTGCAATGAATGGAGGTAGACCCGCTCTATCGCACACATATCACGCAGCCGAGTGCCGAGTTACGCTTGACGACAAAGAGTACATGCTCTATATGCCTTTCAGCCCTGATATGGTTGATAAGATTGAGGATTTAGAGTTCCGTATGTACGGAATTGCCGCCAAGTTCATCATTCCCCAAACCATATTTCGCAATGAGATCAACTTCATCGGTTTCTTGGGCGAGAGGATATCCTGCGATGTGATTCTACAAGAGATTCCTGATGGTTGCATCACCCTAAAAGAGGCTATGCGCAGAGAGCCTCTGTCAAACATTCGCCACGCTATCAACAAGCTGCGCAGCGAGATGGGGAGATTCTACTTTACGCACGGAAATCTCAACCTAACAAACATCCTGGTCGGTGGCGACAACGAAATCTACCTCTTGCGCTATTGGTATAGCAGATTTGGCACCGACTGCCAAGACAACTTCTCAAAGTTGGAGAGCCTGGTGCAGATACACTACCCTATGCTACACCCGATAGAGCCTATGGGCAAGCACTACGACACCCCATTTCAAAGAAGGTTGGAGAACGGGTATGTAGGTTTGGCTGACCAAGATGGCGAATTTGTCATACCTCCAATATACTCGTGGCTATCGGAGTTTACGGACGGTGTTGCCGTTGCTGTTATTGACGGCAAGATGGGTGCTATTGACACACTCGGACGCACGGTCGTACCAATTGAATACGACGATATTGAATTTGAGTCGGAGTCGGGACTATTTAATGCCAGAAAGGCCGACAAGCGATACCAACTTGACCATCGTGGGCAGATTATTGAGGAGTAAAAAAGAAGAAGAGGTGCAAAATTTTGCACCTCTTCTATTCGCTATCTATACTTCAATCCCTCAACCTCGCGCCAGCGACCATCTTCGCCAACCTCAACAGGCGAGAACGATACATACCAGAACGGTGTTGTATAGTGAAGCGGAGCCTCCATCTCTACCGTATTCCAGCCCCTCTTCAACTTAATCTTGGCAGGTTCGCGCATCCAATACAACTGCTCGTTTGTCCAAGGAATATCCTGAATATCACGATAGCGATACGCGCTGAAATGGTATGCATACTCCCCTGGTTGTTGCCAAGGTGTCGGCGGAAGGACCTTCTCGCCATTGACGAGAATTATACCTCCTGTTTCCCACTCGCCTTGCTTACCAATACCAGCCGAGCGGCGGGTAGAACGCGACGGGGTTTCGAAACTTACAATGGCTCGAATCTCGCGCTCCTCCTCCGAATATATCTCTGTTTTGAGATGAGCTATCATCTTCTCACTCGGCTTGACACCATTTGCAAGCGCCAAGGCATAAAGATGCAACGAACCTCCATAGGTCGATACCCATTGCATCGACTCTTTCGGCGTACCTTGTGGCTGCGGAATCGTTACGCGCCAAGGAATGTGAGCATTCGCAACCCAACGTATATGCCAATCGCGGAGATGATGATCGCGATGATAGGCCATCTTCTGCTCAAACGCCGAAAGGGCACGGCCACCTTTGGTGTCGGGAGCAGGCACCAACGCATCACACTGCAAACCGTAATCCTCGCCCTTCGTCCAAGCGCGCTCGGCAAACGGCAACAGCGAAATTGGCACAGCATTTATAGGCATAAGTTGCTCGTATGATGCCAAACGCACATCGTTCCACAAGCAGAGAATGCCTCCCAAGAGGTGCTCATCGCCACTATCCACACCACACATCTGTCGAAGGAAGTAACGGCTGATATTATTCACCGGGCTTCCGTGGCTAACATAGCCCATAGAGGCGTCTATAAATGGATTTTTCGACAAATCGTCATCGACATTGCCATACTTCACCGACTCCATTATATTCATCTTCAACGACTCCAATGGTTTGACACTCTGAATAATTGTCTTTGTCGATGAAGGCGTAATACCTGGATCCCAAATCACAACCTCACGGCCATAACTGCGAACTATCTCCTCGTAGTGGCGTACAAAGCCCTCCGCATCGTCAATCTTGCGACGCACCTCATCGGAGCCGATGTGTATGTAGGGACATAAATCGGCTGGCACCTCTTCGAGAAACTCTTTGAACAAGACATCTAAAATTTTCATTCCGCGAGGGTCTTCCATCTGAAAGCCGAAGATTGTCCAGAAGTAGTCGCTATGGCTCGGAATATCTATCTCTGGAATCACTGTGATACCACGCTCCTTGGCATATCGCATAATTTCGCGTATATCCTCATAGGAGTAGAACTTTCCGGGTGTGCGTGTCTGCTGTTGATAGCGGGCAGCATTCAACACGGGATAGGCTTTGCTCTCAATTCGCCACGCAGGATTATCGGTCAAGTGCCAATGAAACACATTGAGTTTGTAGAATGACATCAAATCCAAATCCCCCTTCAACATATGCACAGGACGGAAATTGCGGGCACAGTCGTTCATAAAGCCTCGAACCGAAAACGCAGGATAGTCCTTGATTTTGACAACTGAAACCAAGCCCTCTTCATCTTTGAGTTGTGCAAGCGTAGACTTTGCCCAGACCAAGCCCTGCTCGGTCTTGGCGCGCAGAATAGCCGAAGTACCCTTAATTTCAAGGGTATAGCCCTCGTTGGGCAGCTTCAACAACGGGTCAACAGCCGCATCTACTCGCGTAATTTTGACCTTCTGGTCGCCCTTCTGCGTCATCTCAACGGGTGTTGGAATAACGACTTGTGCCGACGCTACACCAACACCAAATACCAACGCCCAAAGAGCTACTACTATCTCTATTTTTCTCATACTCTAACCTCTTCAAACAAAAAAATAACAGGGACCTTATTGCAAAGGCCCTGTTATTTTTATGGATTTTACACTAACGGTACTTCAAGCCCTCAACCTCGCGCCAGCGACCATCTTCGCCAACCTCAACGGGCGAAAACGATACATACCAGAACGGTGTTGCGTAGTGAAGCGGAGCCTCCATAATGAGGGTATTCCAACCCTTCTTCAACTGAATCTTCGCAGGCTCGCGCATCCAGAACAACTGCTCGTTTGTCCAAGGAATGCTCTGAATATCACCATACTTGTACGCGCTGAAATGGTAAGCGAATGCTCCCGGCTCCTTCCAAGGTGTTGGAGGTACGACAGGCTCTCCGTTGATAGTCACCTTACCGCCGGTCTCCCACTCGCCCTGCTGGCCGATACCTACCGAGCGACGAGTTGAACGCGATGGAGTTTCAAGGCTAACCCAAGCACGAATCTCGCGGTCCTCCTCCGAGTATATCTCGGTTTTGAGGTAGGCAATCATCTTCTTGCCCGGCTTCACGCCGTGAGCCTTTGCAAAGGCATTGAGGTTGATTGAGCCACCCCAAGCCTTGTCCCACTTCATATCCTCCATCTTCGCGCCTTGTGGCTCCGGAATAGTCACCTGCCAAGGAATATGTGCATTTGCAACCCAGTGGCAGTCAACATTCTTGAAGTGGTGGTCGCGGTGGTAGACCATCTTCTTCTCAAACTCAATGAGGTCGTGGTGTCCCTGGTTCTCTGGTCCTGGAACAATCATATCGTATACCAAGCCATAACCCTTACCGCCAACCCAAGCACGCTCGGCAAATGGCAACATCACGAGAGGCATACCGTTGATAGGCATCAACTGCTCGTAAGAGGCAAGGCACACATCGTTCCACAAGCAGAGGATACCACCCAAAGCACGCTCCGAGCCCTTCTCGGTAGTACACATCTGGTGGAGGAAGTGACGGTGGATATTGTTTACCGGGCTACTGTGGTTGAGATAGCCCATATAAGAGTCGAGATATGGGTTCTTGTAGTCCTTATTCTCGGCAAGGCTGTTCTTGATAGCCTCGTTCCAAATCTGGCAAACAGTTGTTGAAGATGGCTTGATTCCCGGATCCCATACGATAGGAATACGGTTGTGCTTTGCCAACAACTCCTCGTAGTGGCGAACAAAGCCCTCGGCGTCCTTCATCTTACGACGCACCTCGTCCGAGCCAATATGGATATATGGGCAGTCCTCGGCAGGAATCTCCGAGAGGAACTCTGTGAACATCTTATCCAAGATCTTCATTCCGCGAGGGTCGTCCATCTGGAAGCCAAAGATAGTCCAGAAGTATTGGCTGTGACCTGGAATATCCAACTCTGGGATAATCATCACGCCACGCTCCTTGGCGTACTTGATAACCTCGCGAATCTCGTCGTAGGTGTAGAACTTACCAGGATTGCGTCGTGCAGGGCAGTACTTCGGATCGTTGAGCTGCGGATAGCAGTGGCTCTCAATACGCCAAGCAGGGCTATCAGTCAAGTGCCAATGGAATACATTGAGTTTGTACGACGAGAAGAGGTCAATATCCTCCTTCAACATATGCACAGGGCGGTAGTTACGGCCGTTGTCGTGCATAAAGCCACGAATAGGGAATGCAGGATAGTCCTTAATCTTTACGACAGGCACCAATCCGTTCTCGTCTTTGAGTTGTGCAAGCGTAGCCTTTGCCCAAACCAAGCCCTGCTCGGTCTTGGCACGAAGGATAGCCGAATTACCCTTAATTTCAAGGGTGTAGCCCTCCTCTGGCAACTTCAACGACGAGTCAACCGCCGCATCTACTCGCGTAATTTTAACCTTTTGGTCGCCCTTCTGCGTCATCTCAACAGGAGTCGGAATCAACACCTGTGCCATAACGCCATTCATCGCAAACAGCGCAACCAGCACTGCAACAATGCTCTTAAAATTTAAGTTTCTCATAAAAGTATAAAGTTTTTGTATTTGGTTTTCTTCCCACAAAGATAACGCTTTTTTTACAATCTGCAACAACTTTGTTCATCGCGCGCGAGCGTTCTTTGTTTTTATGGCTTTTTTATTGTAACTTTGCGGGCGTTAATTAAGAGTTTCCCGATATGGATACACTACAAGCAATTATACTTGGCATCGTACAGGGACTGACAGAGTTCCTCCCCGTATCAAGTAGCGGACACCTCGCACTCGCAAGAGAGCTTATGGGGGTTGAACTTGAAGAGAGTCTCGCCTTTGATGTTACACTACACGCAGCAACCGTATTGAGTACAATCGTGATTTTGTGGCGCGAGGTATGGCGATTGCTCAAAGGCGCATTTGTCTTTAAGGGCAAGATCAACGATGAGCAGTCATATATACTCAAAATCGTGCTTTCAATGATTCCAATCGGCATTGTCGGTTTCTGCTTCAAGGATTATATTGACGCAATTTCTCAAAATATATGGGTTGTGGGCTTGATGCTATTCGGAACAGCCGCACTGCTCTCGTTTGCCTACTTTGCGAAACCTCGCCAGAAGGCCAACATCTCCTACCGCGACGCCTTCATAATCGGCTTGGCGCAGGCCGTAGCCTCAATGCCGGGACTCTCGCGCTCGGGTACAACAATCGCCACGGGACTGTTGCTCGGCAACAAGAAGGAGACAGTTGCAAACTTCTCGTTTTTGATGGTCTTGCCTCCAATCCTTGGAAGCGCACTGCTTGACCTTATAAAGGGAGAATTTGGCGGAGGCGTAGAGCTTATTCCGCTGATTGCAGGCTTTATCGCAGCCTTCGCCACAGGTTGTTTGGCGTGCAAGTTTATGATTGAGATAGTCAAGCGAGGCAAGTTGATTTACTTCGCCATATATTGCGCTATTGCAGGTATAACAGCCATCGTAACACACTTTATCTAACACTATGGAGTTGAAAGATTACGACTTCCGCGAGGGGTATATTGCCGTCATTGACAAGCCCCTTGAATGGACCTCGTCAGATGTTGTTCGCAAGATAAAATATCGTCTTAACAAGTTCGGCTTCCGTAAAATCAAGGTTGGACACGCCGGAACACTTGACCCCCTGGCTACGGGTATTCTACTTGTCTGCATAGGCAAGGCAACCAA
>JAEIGA010016132.1_pt1 | contig 11371 bp, 8 predicted proteins | sample 9270691 | NCBI WGS metagenome assembly JAEIGA01 (sample SAMN17057246, study PRJNA624740) | gut metagenome | biome: biome; isolation source: fecal sample | host: Bos grunniens | place: China: Xizang | collected 2019
CCCTCCTTGCAGGTCCGAAATCGCAAAGTAAGCTTAGGCTAATAGGAAAGCAAAAAACTTAAATCTGAACTTATATTTTCATGAATTTGCCGTATGCCGAAAAATAGCCTTTATCCGCACAAAAACATCACCAAAGAGCCTGTTTGAGAACGTTCGAGTCTTCTCCCGAGAACGTTCGAGTCTTCTCCCGAGAACGTTCGAGTCTTCTCCCGAGAACGTTCGAGTCTTCTCTCGAGAACATTGGAGTCTTCTCCCGAGAACATTGGAGTCTTCTCCCGAGAACAGTGCACACTTCTCTGGAGAACAGTGCACGCTTCTCCCGAGAACAGTGCACGCTTCTCTCAAGAACAGTGCACGCTTCTCCAAATAACATTTTAATATCAATAAATCGATATCAAAACATCATTCTATAGAATATGAAAAGTGGATTTTTTGAAAACAGCCTTTATTTATTTAGCACAACCATGGCTTGTTTTGCTCCGACAAATAGTTTTTCTTTGCCCCATAAGGCGAAAAAAGTGCAGGGATTTGCACAGATGAAAGTTTTTTCCGAACTTTGCAACCGCAATTGTTCGATAACGCAACACAATAATATATATGTATCGAACGGATTGAGAGACGTTTTTTTTGACAAACATAAAAAAAATACAAATATGATACGAGAATCGGAATTGGTACTGGCCGCAGATGGCAGCCTTTACCACACACATCTGAATGGCGAGCAAATAGCCGACACCGTGATTTTGGTGGGCGACCCACAGCGTGTAGATATGTTCAAGCCGATGTTCGCTACCGTTGAACACGAAACGCTAAACCGCGAAATTCATTCGATAACCGGTAGTTATAAAGGAAAACAGATAACTGTTTTATCGACCGGCATGGGTACCGACAATATAGATATTGTAGTAAACGAACTTGATGCAGCTGTGAATATGGACCTTGAACGTCGCACAGCCAAAGCCGACCATCGCAGTCTCAACCTTATACGCCTTGGCACATCGGGAGCCCTGCACGCCGAAACTGCGGTAGGCAGCATAGTGGCATCGGAGTATGCCTTGGGCCTTGACGGGCTGCTAAACTTTTACAAGCACGACAACAGTATGCTGGAAGAAGATATGACAGAGGCTTTTTGCCGCCACGCACACCTGCCACAATGTTTTGCCCGCCCATACATTGCCAAAGGCGACAGCAGTCTGATGGCGCAACTGGCCTATGACTGCCACAAAGGCATAACGGCTACCGCACCCGGATTCTACGCTCCGCAAGGACGACAGGTAAGGTTGGAAACCGCCATTACTGATATCAATGGCATACTAACATCGTTCGAACACAAAGGTAATAAGATTATGAACTTCGAGATGGAAACATCGGCAATATACGGCCTATCGAAGCTGCTTGGCCACAGAGCACTGACTCTGTGCCTTATTATAGCTAACCGCGAAAGTGGCACATTCCTCAACAACTATAAAGCCAATATGGCGGCACTTATAGAACAGACCTTGGATAGGATAAGCCAAATATAGGTCGAATAAAACAAAAAAACAGTTTGCAACTATCATTGTTGCAAACTGTTTTTTATTAATTATCAAGCCTCAAACATACTATTGCTCATCATCGAGGAAACGTTTCAATATAGGCTGATAACTATCTATACGTCTGTCGCGGAAATAAGGCCAATGACGGCGGTATGAATCGTTTTCGGCCAAGTCGAGTTCTTCCACATGCAAAGCCTCGTCCAAATGAGGAGCCATATACTTCAATGCACCAAAGGCATTGGTAATAAACGAACCACCCCAAAACTGCATATCACCCTCCATACCGGTACGGTTTACCGACACCACGGGCAATCCGTTGGCTACAGAATGGGCACGTTGTATAGTTTGCCATGCGTTATATTGCTCTACGTTGGTATCGCGGTCTTGGCATGTAGCCCAACCTATGGCTGTGGGGTAGAATAGTATGTCGGCACCCTTCATAGCGGTTATACGTGCAGCTTCGGGATACCATTGGTCCCAACAAATAAGCACACCTATGGTTGCATACTTTGTTTGGAACACTTTATAACCTAGGTCACCAGGGGTGAAATAGAACTTTTCGTAGTATCCGGGGTCATCGGGGATATGCATCTTACGATACTTACCCAAGTAGCTACCATCGGCATCGATAACAGCAGCAGTATTGTGGTACAAACCTTCGGCACGCTTTTCAAACAGCGACGCTACTATAACCACATTCAGTTCTTTGGCCAAAGCCGAGAACAAGTCGGTAGTAGGTCCGGGAATGGTTTCGGCAAGGGCAAAGTTGTCGTAATCTTCCACATCGCAAAAGTATAGCGATGCAAACAGCTCTTGCAAACATATTATCTGAGCACCACTTTGTGCCAACTCTCTAATTTTGGCTACAGCCTTATTGATATTCGCTTGTTTATCTTTCTCACATTTCAGCTGGGCTATACCCACTTTTACTTTTCTATTATTCATATTATTTTGTATTTATTCATCTTAATATTATTCTTTTTCTCTTATTCTAAACGACAAGAATATCAAGTATGCTAATACTACACACAATACCGACAAAGCACCATTTTGACTGCCGCCAAATAGCGATGTGGCATAGGTCATTATAGGAGGCACTATGGCACCGCCTACTATACCGGTAATCATCAGTCCCGATATTTCGTTGGCCTTGTCGGGACGAAGGCGCATAGCCATCGAGAATATTACTGAGAATATACTTGAGCATGTGTAGCCAAGCAGACCTATAAATATCAATATCATTATTCTATCTTGTACAAAGAACAACGGCACCATACACACCAAGGCTCCTATAATATGTATTTTGAAATACTTCATAGCACTCGTCTTGGTAAGCAATGCGGCACCTATAAAAGCTCCGATAGTTCGGCAAAAGAAATACACACTTGGAGCATACGACACACTTTGCATCTCTTCGAACGACGAAGTATCGATACTCAAACGCTCAACCAGTAACTTGACAGACTCCATATTGACACCCACATCAACGCCCACTACTGCTACTATACCTAGGAATAGCAATAATATATTTGTATCTTTGAGCAATGCAAAAGAACTTGTTATAGAGGTTATTTCGGCCTTTTCCTCGCGTTCCACTTTGGTAAATAACAACCACACACCCGACAGCAATACCACAGCAGCAAATATAGGGAACATATACTGCCAATTGGATAAATATGATACTGCAAACGACACTATAAACGGACCCGAAAACGACGATACAGCTTTAATAACCTGCCCAATGGTAAGCGAGCTGGTAAGCATCTCACCTTTAACCAAATTAGACACCAATGGGTTGAGCGACACTTGCAATATAGTGTTGCCTATTCCCAAAAGAGCAAAGGCTACAAAACATGTAGTCATATTGTAACTTATAAATGGAATAATCATACCCACAAGCGTTACCGCCATACTAAGTAACACTGTGTTTTTCCGTCCAATATGGTTCATAAGCGATGCCGATGGTATGGCCAATAAGAAGAACCACAAAAACACCATCGAAGGTAAGAACCCCGAGACTTGTTCCGATAGGTTGAAATCGACCTTGACATACTCTGTGGCAATGCCCACCACATCAACAAATCCCATTACAAAGAACCCGAAAAAGACGGGTAAAAGGGTAAGTATATTTACTTTCTTCATAACCTTATAATATTGTTATCGTTATTTGTTTTTCAGCAATGCTGCAGCACCAAGTATTGCCACATCGTTGGCTTTGAGCTCGGATAGACGTATATCTACAGTACCCTTATAGATATTAAGCAAATGCTCGTCGAACGACTTTTTGAGTGGACCAACAAACACATCGCCGGCTTTCAACGGCCCTCCCATCAAGAATATAGCTTCGGGCGACGAGAATGTAACGGCATTGGCACACGCCAATCCTAGCCAACGACCCGTAAGCTCGAATGTTTTCAGTGCCAACGCATCGCCATTGTTCGCAGCCTCGCCTATCGCTTGACTTGTAAGGTCTTCCTTGGCAATATTGGCTAGTACACCTTTGTATTCCGGCATCTCATTACGCAGTTCCCAGCAGGTTTGGCATATACCGCGTGCCGAAGTATAGGCTTCCAAGCAGCCTTTGCGACCACACGAACACTGGCGGCCATCGGGGATAAGTATGCTGTGGCCCAACTCGCCTGCTGCACCTCCATGACCATGCACAAGTTTGCCATCCACCACAAAGCCACTGCCCACACCGGTACCTACCGTTACCATAAGAAAATGTTTCATTCCGCGGCCACCTCCGTAAACAAACTCGCCATATGCAGCAGCATTGGCATCGTTGCTAAGCACCACAGGCACTCCCAAACGGCTTTCAAGCATTTCCTTAACCTTGATGTTGCCACCAAAATGCAAGTTGGGAGCATTATCGATACAACCCGTATAATAGTTGCCATTAGGAGCCCCTATTCCCACACCTTCAATATCGGTTATATTATTGTCGGCCAATAAACCACGCACCTTATCGGCAATGGTATCCATATATACATTTATATCGTTGTGTTCGGCAGTCGAAAAATTAGTTCGTGCCACTATAACACCGCTCTCGCTCACCAAACCTATGTCGGTATTGGTACCACCCACATCGATACCAATCGAATATTGTTCTTTCATTTTACGTTGTTTTAAGTTTCAAATATCGCAGTGCAAAGGTACATATTTTCCTCCAATCGAACAAATTTTTTATTCCAACGCCACGAATCGAATATTTATCATCTTGAAACATAGCTATTTTTCAGCTTTTACTAACACATCTCGATATACCCTACAATGCATCGGGAGGGAAATTTATCTATATCGTGATCTAGTTAAAACTACATCACGATGAAAATTCATCTACATCACGAGGGATTTTTTTTGGCAAAGACCGCATCATTTTCCACCCTCCACACAGCACTTTCTCCACAATATACCATGGCCATATTTACACCCTACCATCAACACGCCGACAGTATATCATCAAACCAACTTTGATAGAAGTATAAGTAAAAGCCACAAGAATTGGCCGAAAAACTTTTTCGGAAGAAAAATTGAGTGCGAGAGCCTAGCTTTCGCAAAAAAGTTGTATCTTTGTGCCATATTTATAAACGTAAAAACTACGAAATAATGAACAGAAAACTATTGTTAATAAGCAATTCGACCAATAGAGGCGAAGCATATTTGGATTGGCCAAAAAGCCAAATCAGCGATTTTCTTACCCGTCATGGTGTTAAAAAAGTACTATTTGTACCCTTTGCCGGCGTAAGCCTAAGCCCCGACGGACTGGAAGCATCGTACAATGCCTACGAAGCCAAAGTGAAAGCCGTTTTCAACGCATTGGGCTTTGAACTTAGTAGCATACACCACGAATCCGACCCAGTGGCAGCAGTAGAAGCCGCCGAATGTGTGGCTGTAGGTGGTGGCAACACTTTCCATTTGGTAAAAGAACTTCATCGCCAAAAACTTATGGGCGCCATAAGCAAACGTGCTATGGCAGGTATGCCATACATGGGTTGGAGTGCAGGTAGCAATGTGGCAGGCCCCACACTATGCACTACCAACGATATGCCTATAGTAGAACCCGAAAGTTTCCGCTGTATGAACTTGGTACCTTTCCAAATAAACCCTCACTACACCGACTTTTTCGATCCTAAACATGGTGGCGAAACTCGCGACGACCGTTTAAAGGAATACATAATGGTAAACCCCGATATGTATGTAGCCGGTATAAGAGAAGCAACTTCGCTATTGCTTGAAAACGGAAAACTATCGCTAATAGGACGTCCAAACAAGATGAAAGTATTCAAAGAAAAAATCGAAAACACCAAAGAATATGACCTTGGCGAAGATATCAACTTCTTGATGAAATAAGAATTTGTTATTATTTAAATATTAAAATAAGAAAGACAGCCGATTTTCGAGCTGTCTTTTTTTTGCATTTTTGATGTCAAATTTTACCAAAAAGACACCCCTACTGCAACAAAAAGAGAAGAAATCCCCATATTTTCTCCATTTCATCTAAAAAATAAATATACAGAATAACAATATATTGCAAAAAAGGATATAAAAAAAGGTAAAATAAATTTCCGCAATTGAAAAATTAGTCGTACTTTTGCACACCGAAAACGGAGAGATGCCGGAGTGGTCGAACGGGGCGGTCTCGAAAACCGTTGACCGCATTTGCGGTCCAAGGGTTCGAATCCCTTTCTCTCCGCAAAAGCAAATAAAATAAAGGGATTAAGCAAAGTTTATACTATGTTTAGTCCCTTATTCTATGAAAGGTATTTGAATCATGAACGAAGCCCATTTGAGAGAAAAAACTATATACAAAACTACTATAATAGGCAGTTTAGCAAATTGTTTTTGTTGATATTTAAATTTGTTGGAGGAATACTTGGCAATAGTACTGCAATGATAGCTGATGCAGTACATTCTTTGTCAGACTTTGTTACAGATATCATAGTTATTGTCTTTGTTCGCATATCAGGAAAACCAGAGGACGAGAATCATGACTATGGGCACGGCAAATACGAAAGAAACATTAGCCACAGCTGTAATAGGAATTATATTATTCTTTGTTGGTATAGGCATACTTATCAATGCTATTAGCCCAATTAGCGACTTTTTTCAAGGTAAGCAATTGAAAGCACCTGGAACATTGGCATTGCTAGCTGCAATAGTATCTATTGCAGTAAAAGAGATATTATATCAATACACTGTACGAGTAGGCAAGAGTTTAAACTCTAAAGTAGTTGTAGCCAATGCTTGGCATCATCGAAACGATGCTTTCTCTTCCATAGGAACCATGATAGGCATTTGTGGTGCAATATTTCTTGGAGAACAATGGAGGGTTCTCGATCCATTAGTAGCGCTTGTGGTAAGCATATTTATCGTGAAAGTATCTATCCAACTTGCAGTGCCTTTCATCGACGAATTATTGGAAAAATCATTACCATTAGAAGAAGAAAAGATCCGTTCCATTATACTCTCATTTCCAGAAATTACTTCACCTCATCATCTGCGTACCAGGCATATCGGCAACAATATAGCTATAGAAGTACACATAAGAATGGATGGAAAAATGACTTTGAACGATGCTCATAAGATAACTCAAAACATAGAAAAAAACTAAAAACGAGTTTGGTAAAGATACACATATAGGAATCCATATGGAACCTAGAGAAGATGTCATGACAAATTATTCGATATAAATTTTCATTTAAACAACAAGCCATAGATATCAAAATTTGGCAAGTCTGTGTTTGATAATTGGAACAAAATATTGCCGATAATTCTTAAATATTTATAAGATACTATTTTAATAAAAGAAAAATACGTATCTTTGCACATTGATTTGTTAATGTGGCAAAATTGTTATCTAGATGAATAATAAACATATACATAGAATTTTAGCAACACTGATATTAGTATTATCGGTAGGAACATTAAATGCACAAGATGATAGCAACCGTGGTTGTCCCGGTATTGATGCCGGTCCCGACACTGTTGTAAACTGTATTAATACAAGTGTAACATTAAAAGCATCAGTATTTGCAACATCAAGGACGGTAACACAATACTCAGTGAAGGAAATACCCTATGCACCTCCGTATCCGTACACATCAGGAACACCGGTACCTATTAACAACCAAGATGATATTTGGGCAACTCCTATTACAATGCCTTTTGGTTTCTGTTTCTACGGAACAACCTACAACACTGTTTATGCCGGTTCAAATGGCGTTCTAAGTTTTACTCAACCTGCATCTACTTCTTGCGAATGGTCATATAGTGCTTCTATCCCCAATACTTCATTTCCAATTCTTAATGCTATATACGGTGTATATCAAGACACACACTTAGGAGTAGGTAGCGCCACATATATGTATCAAGGAGTATTAGGTGAATGGCCATGCCGAATGTATATAGTAAGTTGGAACCAAGTACCATTATTTTCATGTACCTCAGTTACGGGTAACACATACCAAATAGTATTGTACGAAGGAACAAACATTATAGATGTATATGTTGGAGAACGATCGGTATGCGATTCATGGCAAAACGGTGTAGGGCTTATAGGAATACAAAACTCAACAGGTTCACAAGCCATAACACCTCCCAATCGTAACACTGGCTCATGGACAGCAGAAGAAGAAGCATGGCGTTTCCAAGCTATCGGCGACTCGCTATGCAATGTTACTTGGTATAATGGTAACACAATAGAAGATTCGGCCGAAATAGCTAATAACCAATATACAATTACAGTAGCACCCGACAGCACACAGATGTACACCGTACGTATGCGTTATTTCTCGGCTACCAATGAATTTTTCGATTTGTCGGACGTGGTAACTGTACGCAAAGATACTTTGGCCGAGGTGAAACTTTCTGTTCGTGAAAATCCTATATGCGAAGGCGAGCAATTCGAGATTTCTACCGAAGTAGAAGGAGAACCAGCCAAATTTACTTGGAGTCACGACGAAACAGAGCGTCACCCAACAATAGCATACGCCCCCAACAATGTCGGCACCGATACTTTATCAGTACAAGTGTTATTCCAAAACGGATGTGAGAAAATGACCGATATAGTACTTACAACCAATCCTGTTAAAGACACTACATTCAACGCTTCGATATGCGATGGAGGATTTTACCATTTTGGTGATGAAGATATAAGGGTTGGGGGGATATATACTGATAGTCTCAAAACTAGTTTGGGATGCGACAGTGTAGTAACAGTACGTTTGGGTATCAACCATTCAACACAATCAACTGACGTTATCAATGCTTGCTCATCGTATATATGGAGAGATTCAGTAGAGTACACTCAATCAACATTCGAGCCAACATATACCCTTACCAATGCCAATGGTTGCGACAGTGTGATACATCTTCACTTAACCATCAACGGACTTATAAAAGCACAACTCAAAGCTCCTGATTTGGTTACACTTGACGAACGCTTGGTAAGACTATCAGACATAAGTGTGGGGGAAATAAAATCTCGCAGATGGTTGCTTCCCGATGGCAGCCAATCATACGACTCCTTAGCATATTTTGTATTTCCTATAAATAGAGATAGCGTAGATGTACGATTGATTGTAAGCAACACTTTCAACTGTTTCGACACAGCCGATGTAACCATCCCTATGAGAAAGGAATCAATATACGTTCCTAATGCTTTTACACCTGATAGACATGATAACAATATCTTCAAGATAAAAGGTTTCAATGTAGCCAAATTTGAATTAATAATATTCGACCGTGCCGGTGAAATGGTTTACTACTCGGAGAACATAAACGAAGGTTGGGACGGAACTAAAGACGGTCAACCATGTAGCAAAGGCACATACATGTACAAGCTAAATTACTCGTACGAACATGCACCCGATAATATAATAACCAAGAAAGGAACAGTATTGATACTAAAATAATGCTAAGTAGTAGTTGTATATAAATAAGAACTGAAATAATAATATTATATAGAAAACCTGTCTGACATATGATGATAAGACAGGTTTTTTAGCAGAAATAAATAACAAATTTATAACACGATGAAACGAATAATAAGTACATTGGCAATAGCAGCTACACTGATATGCGCTATTGCCTGCAACAAAGACAAACATTTTATTAGCGACAAAAACTACCGTAGCGAAATGGAAAAAGACTACACCAACCGTCCGATGCACGACCAGCGTAAGGCAGAACTATCCAAGATAATGAACGATGAAAACATATCATTGGAAGAAAAAGAAGCCCTCAAGTTCTTATACGCCTATATGCCTCTGAGCGATATTGCCGACTATCCGGCCGAGTTCTTTTTAGAACAAGTAAGAGGTGCTTTCCGTGCCAGAGATACTTTCGCATGGGGCAACAAAGTTCCCGAAGATATATTCCGCCACTTTGTATTGGTATATCGTGTAAACAACGAAAACCTCGACTCGGCACGTAATGTATTCTTCGACGAACTTAAGGATCGTATCAAAGATATGAACATGTACGATGCTGCATTGGAAGTAAACCATTGGTGCCACGAAAAAGTTACCTACCGTCCTTCCGATGCCCGCACATCGGCACCACTAGCCACCATGAGAACAGCACTCGGACGTTGTGGCGAAGAAAGCACATTTACTGTTACAGCCATGCGTGCAGTGGGAATACCGGCACGCCAATGCTACACACCGCGCTGGGCTCATACCGACGACAACCATGCATGGGTAGAAGTATGGGTTGATGGCAAGTGGTATTATCTTGGTGCTTGCGAACCCGATGCAAAACTCAACATGGGCTGGTTCTCGATTCCCGCCACACGTTGCATGATGGTACACTCCAACGCTTTTGGAAAATATAAAGGCAACGAAGAAATAAACTATCAAAACGAACTATTCTCACGTATCAATATGCTTTCGAACTATACCGATACAAGGAAGATAACCATAAAAGTTATAGATAATGAAGGCAACGCAGTAGCCGATGCCAATGTGAAATTCAAACTATATAACTATGCCGAATACTACCCTATTGCCACACGTACCACCGACAAACAAGGCCAAGCATCACTTACAACCGGACTGGGCGACCTGCTCATATGGGCCGACAAAGACGGCACATACAACTATGCCAAGATAGATGTACGTAACGACTCGGCAATAACCCTTACCCTCAACCGTAAAGGTGGTGAAGAATACACCGAACTATTTGACATATGTCCACCCAAAGAAGGCCGCGTAGCTGTGGAGGTAACCGAAGAAGAAACAGCACACAACAATACACGCCTGCACTACGAAGACAGTGTAAGAAATGCCTATACAAGCACATTCCCCAAGCAAGAAGATATCAAACACATTGTAAACCCCAACCTTAGCAGCAACCAGATATGGGAAATAATACATAAAAGCGAAGGCAACCACCGCCAGATTGCTGAATTCCTACAAAGTGAAAATATGATGGCAAAGAACGAAGCGTTCCCATTATACGACTTTATGAAAGCACTTGCCGATAAGGATTTGCGCGACTGCGAGGCCGAAACTTTGCAACAGTTTGTGATAGCTTACAGTGCCGAAAGCAACTACCCGATGGACGTATATAAGAAAGGAATACTGCCCGCACGAATATCTAACGAACTTATACGCCCATACCACCAATACCTAGCCGAAAACTTGGCTATAGACAACGCCACTCCCGAAGGCGTACGCAATTGGATAAACGAAAACATAACTATAGACAACGACGGCAACTACTACAACTGCCCAATATCGCCAAAAGGTGTTTTCGACCTACGCCATTCAGACAAACATTCCAGAGATATATTCTTTGTGGCAGCCTGCCGCAGTATGAATATCCCTGCTTAC
>JAEIGA010016133.1_pt1 | contig 11371 bp, 19 predicted proteins | sample 9270691 | NCBI WGS metagenome assembly JAEIGA01 (sample SAMN17057246, study PRJNA624740) | gut metagenome | biome: biome; isolation source: fecal sample | host: Bos grunniens | place: China: Xizang | collected 2019
ATAATGTATAAAATTTACGCTGATTATCGTTTAATATACGACAGTACCATAGAAGATTATAAAATCGGTAAAGGCCTGGTAACATTAGAAATTAATAAGTCCGGCTCTTTTGTTTTCTCCGTATATCCGGATCATTTTTACTACGATAAATTTGTAAAAATGAAAACGATTATTACTGTATTAAAAAATAATAAAGTAGTATTCCGAGGCCGTATCCTTAATACAGTAACCGACTATTGGAATAATAAAGTAATCACGTGCGAGGGCGAATTAGGGTTCTTACAGGACTCTATCATTCGTCCTTTTGCGTTCTCCGGTTCCGCGATAGATTTATTTCAACAGATTATCAATAAGCATAACTCTCAAGTGGAATATAATAAGCAGTTTAATATTGATACCTTTACCGTCTTTAGTCCGACCGGATATATCGAGTGTAATAATTCGGACTACGAGTCCTCAATCGGTGTAATTAACAATCAGTTAATAGGATCATCTCCTGGAGGATATATCTATATTACTCATGACGACTTCTATAGTGCGGGTAGTAAATCGACGATTAACTACGTATCGAATTTCTATACGAGTTCGAAACAGAGGATCGAATTCGGATCCAATCTTAAGAATTATACGAAAACCGTAAAGGCGGAGAATATTACTACGGCTATTATTCCATTAGGGGCAAAGATAGACGACGGTAATAAGGATACAGAGGATAAGCGACTCACGATAGCGGACATAAACGGAGGCGTCGATTATGTCTATAGTACAGACGGCGTTAATACTTACGGTTGGATATTTAAAATCGTAGAATTTGACGATGTGACAGACGCGAATTTACTTAAATCCAAAGCAGAGGAATTACTACGAAATTCTTTAAACCAAGCGGTTACGATTGAAATAAACGCAATCGATTTACATCTAATCGATCCGACGATTGCTAGTATTAATATCGGCGAATATGTCCGGGCGACTAGCGCTCCTCATAATTTCGATGAGACTATGTTATGTAGTAAACAGACTATGGATCTTTTAAAACCGGAAAACGATACTGTAACGCTCGGCTATACAGGTACGGCGTTTACAGAGTCAAGTACCAAGACGGTAGCGTCGGTTAGGTCTACTTTAAAGAAAAGTTATACAAAGGGCGACACATTAAAACTCGGTGGAGCCGATAACTCGCTAGGCGTAATCTACGGTTACGACGCGAGCGGTAGTTTAATATTTACATTAGGGAACGACGGCGTGTCTATGGCCTCTAACTACGGTAGTAATGGGAATGGTAATTATTATAAGTTTCCGGACGGTACGCTGATCTGTACGAAGAGAGTCGGAGTTTCCGCGACATTAAATGTGGCCTGGGGAAGTATGTACGAGACATCCGGAGCGATCGGGTTCGGAGGTTGGGCGCATGACTTTATTGATACTCCGGTCGTAAATATATCCTCCCGTCCTCCGGCCGGTGGTCACGCTTGCTTTATAGAGGGATTGTGGGATACCACGGCGACGAGCGTCGGTGGTGCGTATCTATGTAGACCGGTCTCAACAGAAACTACGACTTATTGGTTAGATATTATCGGTATCGGTCGGTGGAAATAGCCGATTTAATATATAAACCATATAACTTTTAAGGAGGTAAAATATTATGAAGATTAATTGGAAAGTAAGATTAAAAAACAAGACATTTTGGGTAACGATTATCCCGTTAGCGTTTATCTTAATTTACCAGGTGCTTAAAATGTTCGGGATCGAATTTGACTATACTGTTATTTCCGAACAGTTAATAGAAATCATCGGTACAGTATTCGCGATCCTCGGTTTGATCGGTGTAGTAAACGATCCTACGACCTCGGGCGTAAGTGATAGTGATAACGCTATGACTTATACAGAACCTCGATAGGAGGTTAATATCATGACTTACGTTATTACAGGGTGCTTAACCGTAATTACCGGCGTATTAGTGTTTATAATCACTAATTTACTGAAAGATAACAAGGAGTTACGCAAGGCCCAAAAGATAAAAGACGATACAAAAAATAACGCGATAATTGAGGGTATAGTATGTATCCTCCGCGTTAAATTAATCGAGTATCACGACAGATATGTAGACCTCGGTAGTATTCCGGCGTACGCGTTCGAGAATTGGACTAAGATGTACCACGCGTATACGACTCTCGGGGGTAATGGTATGATCGTCGGAATGAACGAAGAGGTCGAGAGATTACCTATTAGGTAATTAGATAAGGAGGTAAGATTATGACTATCAATAAAAATACAAATTTCGGAACGCATAACACGACCGCTCGTCCTGGGGCGATATCGTATATCGTAGTCCATTACTTAGGCGCTACGGGCGACGCTAAGGCTAATATCGAGTATTATAACGAGCCTACTACCACGAGCGCGAGCGCTGACTTTTTCGTAGGTCATACGGGCGATGTATGGCAATATAATCCGGATCCAAAGGCGCGTTACTGTTGGGCCGTCGGTGGTAAAAAGTACAATAACCGAGGCGGATCTCTTCATGGTATCGCGACAAACGCGAATTGTGTAAACGTTGAGATGTGCGTTAAGACGAAAGGATCGAAAGAGGCTAACTCTCCGGATTGGTACTTTACCGACGCGACGATTAAGTCGGCTATCGAGTTAGTTAAATACTTAATGGAACTCTATAATATTCCGATCGAGCGAGTAATTAGACATTACGACGTAACCGGTAAGTTATGTCCGGGTGTAATCGGTTGGAACGAGGAGAGCGGATCCGTAAAAGCCTGGGAGAGTTTCAAGGCGTCTCTAGTTAAGAAAAAGGAAGAGACTCCGGTTAATCCTCCGGCTAATGAGATGTATCGAGTACGTACTACATGGGCAGACGCAAAGAGTCAAATCGGAGCGTATAGCGTGTTAAAGAACGCTAAAAAGAAAGCCGACGAAAATCCAGGCTATAGCGTATTTAATAGCGCCGGTGTTAAGGTATATCCGGAAGAGGTAAAAGTAGAGACTAAGGAAGAGCCTAAAGTCGAGACAGAGGTTAAGGTAGATACTCCGTTTATGGTTCGCGTTAAGATTGGGAATTTAAATATCCGAAAAGGACCAGGTTATAAAACCTACGCCTCAAAAGGATATTGTCCAATAGGATCGTATACCATTATGGAAGTTAAGAAAGCCGAGGAGTATACATGGGGACGCTTAAAGAGCGGAGCCGGTTGGATCGCTCTCGAATATACAGAACGCATTTAAACGCCCATATTTCCGATTTTTCGGAAAAGGTAGGGAAATTATCGAATAATCGTACAAAATGGCTCTACGGGCAAAATACAAAGCCACAGAGGTATATACGGTAAAAAGAAAAGGTCGGGGATTACTCCTCGACCTCTTTTTCTATTTCTATTAAATCTTCCATGTTACAGTTAAGCGCCTGGGCCAATTTGTAAATCGTTATCGCCTGGGCCTTATTGATATCCTTAATACGTGCCTCGTACTTTTGGATCATTGGTAAACTAACTCCGGATATCTCGGAGAGTTTGGCTTGCGTAAGGTTGTTTCCCTCTCTAATTCTTTTTAAGTTACTCATATCTATACCTCTTCTAACTCTCTCATATATTGTTTAAACTCCTCGATCGTATCCTCGTCGGTTCTACATCCTGGGAACGATACTACAGTATCGGAGCCGTCCGACTCGTCTACGAAATACTCGCCGGTACTGTCCTTATAAAGTGAGTAATGATATCCCCAACTTGTCTCGATAGTGTGTACCTCAGTTAATTCAATGCGTTTTCTATTAAATAATTTTTTCATATCTTTTCTCCTATAATGTCTTATCTTTTTTCCTTTTGTTTGCGGGTTGTTATCTTGTAACCATAATATATCCCCACGGGTACATGACGTCAATATTTTTTATAAGTAGTTTTCGAATTTCCAAAACCATTCGTCATATTTTTCGAACTCCTCGTCTAAAATGAAAAATAGCATATCTAATTGAGCAATTCCGGTTTCCGCCCAATGCTTTTTAAAAGTCGTGGAATTTCCTTTGTATAACTGTTTTAAAATGTAACCTAATTGTTCTTCGCCCTTTTGAATAATTTCTTCTCTCGTCATGTTTTTCTCCTCCTTTATAAAAGTTTTAACATTGCCTTGCTTTTTGAAAACTTGATGATATTTGCATTTACCATACCGTACATTACCTGGTTGATCTTTTTTGTTTCTTCGTCTGTTAAGATGTTCTTGTAATTATTTCCTCTTGGCACACCACGAAATTTTTTATCATACGATACTCTTTCTTGTGATCTATGACCAAACATAACCGTTGAAATAATGTCTGTTAATTCGGTTGTGTAGATATATCCGTTAAACAGGAAAGGCTTATCGCCGATGTAGCCATTCGCCACCTCATCGTTATACAGTTCTATTTTGCTTTCGTCTAATTCGTTGTTGTATTCAACAATAACTTTTATCTTATCAATGATTGCTTTTTCCATTTCGTGTTTAGTCATATCCTTTTTCTCCTATTCTCCGGAGGAAGTAACCGCCTCCGGTCGGTTTTGTTGTTTTAAAATTCGATTACTATTAACTCGTTACCTTTTTCTAATTCTACTAAGGTGTAACCGTATGTAATTATGAAGTAACCGTTATTTCTGTACTCTTTTACGAGTTTGTTCAACTGTCTTTTGTTTTCAACTTTGATTTGCTTTTTCATTTTTGTTCTCCTTTGATTTGGGATTTATTTCCTGTTCCTTATGATATAAATATATACCCACAGGTATACTTTGTCAATACTTATTTTTGAGATTTCGTAAATATTTTTTACTTTACGAAAAATCGTAAAAAGCCGAGACTTTACATATCCCGGCTTTCGTATTATTCTATAGTAAGCAGATCCTCGATCGTACAGTTGAGAGCCTTAGATAAATAATAGAGGATATCTCCTCGAGCGTGGTTAAGGTTGCGTCGGTCTTGTTCGTAGTTACCGATACATTTAAGAGGTACTCCGGACCGTTCGGATAACTCCTTTTGAGATAATCCGGATAGTACACGGATTCTCTTTAGTTTATTAATTGTTCCTGTGTGCTGAATAGTAATAGGTCTAGTTTCGTTCATATAGGGCCTCCTTATATGACGCCCAAATAGGAACGCTAATCAAGATAGCCGTTTCTATTAGGGTGCCAAAGTTTATTTATATCTCCTGTAAGCCAACGAGTCTCGCTCGGGATCTCGTAAAGTTCCAGGAGTACGGTTACAAAGTAAAGCGCGTTTGTTGTGTCGATATGTTTCCTAATACGCCTCATGTCGAGACGGTCGTCGAGTTACATTTAGACGATCAACAGAACGACCAATAAATTTTTATATCGTCATTTAAGATAACTATTTTATTAATTAGAGTATGGACTATCCGGTGGATTTCTTCCGGAGATCCGTACTCTATTATTTCGTCGAAATCCTTTAACAATTCTTTAACGGCTCCAGGCGAATAAGTGCGAGTTATTGTTTCATTTGATAATTGATTTTCTAATTTTTCCTTTTCATCTTTTAGAGTATTTAATTTATCCGTGATCTGAGAAATATCTGTAAATCCTAACTGATAAAGGTCTAACAGTTTCGAGATCTGTTTATTAACCTCGTCGATACGCTCTTGGATCGGAGCGGTAGTATCTTCCGGAGTTGTGGCGTTAATGGTATCGAATATATATGTCGGATCCGTTGCGAGTTTTTTAATTTCTCCGAGTATGATCTCCTCGAATTGCTCAGCCGTAAAAGGATATAGACGATTGGTACAATGATCCGATTTTATCATAGCCTTAGACTTTCGAGATACTGAGTAGCACATATACCGGCTCACGTTTTTACTAACTTTTGCGTATGCCATACGGGCGCCACAATCTCCACAGTATAAAAGATTAGTAAGTAAATGGTCCGCTTTTCCGGACGCGGTGGAATACTCATAAGTACGGCGAGAGAGTTCTTTATTTCTTTTTAGAATTTCCTGGGCCTTGTAAAAATCCAAGTCGTCGACTAACGGCTCATGGATCCCGTCGAATAGTTCGGATCCGTAACATACTTTTCCAATATAAACAGGATTACGGAGTACGCGTCTAATGGTAGTATTAGTCCACGCGCGAACATTACTACCGTACTTATCGGCAATAATGTTACTGATCGATATAATACTCGTCCCGGATACGAATAACTCGAAAATATCTTTTACGATAAGAGCCTCATAAGGATTTATCACTAGGTCGTTATTACCGGCTTTAAAAGTATAACCGAGCGCCGGTTTAGTGCCGTGAGAGTGTCCTTTACTGATACGGGCGCGACGTCCCATACTTGTACGCTCTTTTATATTCTCTCGCTCTAGTTGAGCGAATACAGATAAGATCCCGATCATTGCGCGACCGAACGGCGTCGATGTATCGAAACTCTCGGAAATAGATAGGAGATCTACATTATTAGGCACGAGAACATCCTCGAGTATATACATAGTGTCTTTTTGTGATCGGCTCATACGGTCCAATTTATAGATCATAACCATATCGAATTTATGTTTTTTCGCGTCGTCAATTAATGATTGTATCGCCGGACGTTTAAGATTGGATCCGGAATAACCTGGATCTACATAAGTTTTATAAACAATCCAATCTCTCGCGTCGGCTAATGCTTTTAATCTTTTCTGTTGCTCCTCGATCGAGTAACCATCGTCTACCTGGTCTTGGGAAGATACTCTCGCGTAAATCGCGACCACTAATTTTTTTTCTTTACTCATTTTTAACCTCCCATAACAAAATAACAAAAAAATTGCTCACTCTATATAACATTTCATTTTATATATATTTTTATATACTTATATATATTATTTATAATTTTTCTTAAGAGTTAGAAATAATTATGTTATTGTGTTATAAATATATAAGAAATGCCGTAAAATCAAGGCTTTGAGCCATAACAAAATCATAACAAAAACGCGATTTCATAACAAAAACTTTTTGTTATACTTAAGAATGAAAAATTTTATAAAAAATTCGATTTTGTTAAAATACCCGTTTTTGTTACCATTCTGTTATACATTTTGTTAATTGTATTTATTAAAAAATATTCGTCTCATCAAGGCGACATTATCCGGACTCCAATCTACGAGAGGTAATTCAGCCTGTAGGTTGAGATCCTCCTGTAGTAGTTGGATTGCGAACGCGTTCGCCTCGAGTTCGTATTTATCGGTTACAAATTTATAACTTTCTAAAAATATTGTATTAATATCCTGGTGTAAAATCATATGTCCGAGTTCGTGAGCGCAAACTAATTTTTGCTCCTCCTCGGTTAAATCTTGGTTAATATATATGATATCTTGATCATTGTATCGTTGGTAAAAGCCGTTAACTCTTACAAGCGGTACGCGTAGCACGATAGCGCCCAAGTCGATACATAATTTAAAGGGATCACGAGTTTCATAGGTCTCTATTAAATTATTTACTATATCATGTATTTTCTTTACGTCTACCATTTACGTCCTTTCTATTAAATATCATTTACGGTTACGTTTCGCCATTTCAATACCTATTTCCATAGCATTAAGGATAGAGTCGATTGAGTCTTTATCAGCCGGCTGACCGTTGAACATTAAGCCGTCGTAGGCTAATAATTGACGCTTGGTATTTTCTATAATATCAATTACGTCTAAAGATATTTCCTCTTCGGTATCTTGGTCGTCACTTTCCTCTTTTGTATTTTCAATAAATATTATTTCTCCGTCCGCCAGAGCGTCGGCGCTGATCTGTAAAGCGTTACATACCTTTATCACATTATTTACACTTGAATTTAAGACTCCTCGTTTTACCATACTATCGAGCGTAGAATTGGCGATACCTGTAACGAGGGCGAACTCTCTCATAGAATTATATCTTGCTAATATTAACTCTTTTAATCTTTCTTCAACGGTCATACTCATATTTAAATCCTCCTTAGTAAATCTCATTATACTATTATGTTTTCGATTTATCAATAATTATTTTCGATATTTCGCAAATTCGACAAAATTTTTAAAAATAATTTTATAAAATTTCAAAAAAGGGGTTGACATTTCCGAAAAATCGAAATATATTATGCATGAAGTTTTCGAAATATCGTAAACGGATTTAATTTTCTCGAAATTTCGGAAACAATAAACAATAGCGATAATAACCGATACGCCGGTGGTAACGGCAATATAACACGACAGGAGGTGTAAATATGTATCCGGAGGTACGCGCCGATATGGCTAGAAAGAACATCACGCTCGCCATGATAGCCGAGGATCCTAGAGTCGATTGTACAGTTAGTACGGTGTCTCTCAAATTACAAGGTAAGGCTCCTTTAACATTAAATGAGGCTAAGGCGATCAAGGCGATCCTTAAATCGACTTTACCGATTGAGGAACTTTTTAAAACGGAGGGCGAGTAATGAAAATAACTCATATCTTGGCCGACGGTACGAAAAAGGCCGATATAACAGGCCATGTGGTAAAAGCGGAAGAGGCTACCGACTTTTACAAAATCTTAGAAACTATAAACAACAGATTAACAAACGAGAAATCAATTAAAGAGGAGGCTTAAAATGATTAATTTAGAACCAGGTAAAAAAGTTGCGGTCTTAATAGATAATAAGTTAAGTCGAGGAACCATTCGAGGAGTATATGAAGATATCAAGCGGGCTATCGTAGAATTGGACGACGGAGAATTTAAAAAGGTACAACTTTCTTATATAGGTATAGAGGAAGAGGAAACCGTACAAGAAGAACCAAAGAACGAACCGATAGAAAAATCCGAGATTACGATTACTCCGGAAGAATTTAAAAAAATCGCAATGGAAGTAATTAAGAGAGAAAGTAAAAATAAACCTTTAGTGAGCATGGGATTTACCATTTTTTCCGCCAAGTTACACAGAGCGTTATTTATGGACGAGGGAGACAATGATTAAACTATATCGTCACCAGGAGATAGCACTCTCGTACATGAGGGCGAGTAATTATTTCGCCTTGTTCATGGAACAGGGAACCGGAAAAACTATCCCGTCGTTATGTAGGATTTTGGATTTACTGAAATCCGGAAAGATTATCGACGCCTTAGTCGTAGCGCCTAAGTCAGCGTTAGGAGCCTGGGAGAGAGATATTGAGTTATTTAACGACCTGGAGCGAGAGATCCTTAAAAACGGTATTACTCTTATCAATTACGACAAAGTATGGAGAGGAGAAAAAAAATCTCCGTTCTATAGAAAATGGGGATGTATCATTTTAGACGAGGCTCATTTCATTAAGAACAGGACGAGCCGACGGTCTAAGTTTATTCTACGGATCGCTACGATGTCCGACTATAGATATATATTAACAGGAACTCCAATCTCTAACGGTCAGTTAGAAAACATTTGGTCTTTATATTGTTTCCTGGATCCATATATCGAGAGAGGTTATCCTTACTCGAGAATATTCGGAGGATCTTATCGAACTTTCGAGGATCGGTACTGTATCTTAAATATGTATCATAAGCCGAGTAGTTATGTCCATGTCAAAGAACTACAGGACATTATTAACGAGCATAGTTACCGAGTTAAAAAAGTCGATTGTTTGGATCTGCCGGAGAAACTACCGGACGAGATTATCAAAGTAGATTTGGTCGAGAAATCTCTATATAAGAAGTTAGCGACCGAGAGCGCGATACTCGAGTATGAGATCCTGGCAGAAAATCCGTTAAGTCGTCTCGTGAAATTGAGACAGTTAGCGAGCGGTTTTCTTCCATATAAAGAAATGGTAGACGGTAACATGGAGAATAAGATACTCGAATTAAAGACGGAAAAGTTAAGTGTATTACAAGAGTTACTCGAGGGATACGAGGACGAAAAGAAAATAGTCATTTTCGCCGAGTTTAAACATTCGATACAAAAGATAAACGAGTTACTCGATAAGATGAAACTTAAGTATGTAGTCCTGGACGGCGACCAAAAGGATAAAACCATATGGAGGAAATTCCAGGCTGATAAAAAGATACGCGTTATCGTGTGTCAGTATCAAACGGCGAGCGCCGGTATCGACCTTTTCGCAAGTGATACGATTATATTTTTCGAACCGACTCTCCGGTCTCAAATATTGGAACAGGCCCGAGATCGAATACATAGGAGCGGTCAATCGAATAAATGTAGTTACATTCACTTATTAACAAAAGGTACGGTCGAGGTGGATATTTACAGAGCCTTAGCCGGTTACTCGGATTTTAGCGAGAAACTCTTTACGGAGTACATGGAGGATTATAGGAGGTCGTATAAATGATAGTCACTAATAGTTGTAGGTGTGGCAAATGTAACAGATTATTAAGTTACGACGAGAGAGTAAAGATTACTACGAGCGAATTTATACGGGATAAACAATGTAGCGGATCATGTGGACGAGTAATCGATACTTTTAATTTGTGTAAGACCTGTTATGAAAAATATAAAGAGTATAGTTTAAAATTTTTTAACTAGGTTTCCGAAATTTCGGAACGAGGAGGGAACAGATGATTAATTATTTAAAACGTAACCGTATTAATATTTTGGTAGCGCTGATTATCGCGACGCCTATATGTATATTAGCAGACGCGGAGCAGACGGCGAGAGCGCCTCGTTATGTCAAAGCAGAAACGACGGAGACGGTCGTAACATTAGAACCAATCGAGACTATCGTAGTCGGAGATCCGATCGAGACGGAAGTTGTAGAAAATCCTACTAAAACAGTAGACATTAACGACCTGGAGTTATTGGCTCATTTGATTTACGCCGAGGCCGGTTATAGTTGGATGGCAGAAGAGACTCTTTACTATGTAGGTTCCGTAGTCCTTAACCGAGTTAATAGCGATTTGTATCCGGATACATTGTACGACGTAATTTATCAAACAGATCCTTGTTTACAGTATGCGTGTACCGTAGACGGTAATATCGAGAAAACGCCTACAGAGCGTTGTTATAGGATCGCTGAGGACTTATTAAGGAATGGATCAGTATTACCGGAGAATGTCATTTACCAGGCTGAATTTAAACAGGGATCCGGAGTATACGCTTTCCTGGATAAAACGTATTTTTGTTATGAATAAAATTTTTTAATGTGGTTTCCGAAATATCGGAAACAAGGAGGAGATTAACGAAAAATGGTTGATAAGGATATTTTATATTTATTCGTTCGTAAAGGTATGAAACGGATTTGTGACTTATATAACGATACATCCGGGAATTGTTATGCATCATTTAGCGGAGGAAAAGACAGTACCGTCGTACTTGCGTTAATTAAGTTATGCGAGGAGGCCGGGTTAATTCCGGAAAATAAAATACCGGCTGTATTTTGTAATACGAAAATCGAACTAGACGCGACCTTAGAGTTTGTAACCTG
>JAEIGA010016134.1_pt1 | contig 11370 bp, 10 predicted proteins | sample 9270691 | NCBI WGS metagenome assembly JAEIGA01 (sample SAMN17057246, study PRJNA624740) | gut metagenome | biome: biome; isolation source: fecal sample | host: Bos grunniens | place: China: Xizang | collected 2019
ACCACACTTCGTGCGCTTGAACCTGCTTCGCTCGCTTTGTATGGAAGTTTACTTACACACACTCGCTTACTCGCAGCTTTCCGTTTTCCGATTTAACCTTTCACCTTTAAAAAACATGCTTGAAATAGAGAGAAAATTCATTGTCACGGACGACAGCTATAAGGCGCAAGCCTTCCGCAGCGACCGCATAGCACAAGGCTACATCTGCCGCGAAGGTGGAAATTCAGCCCGTGTGCGAGTGCGTGGCGACAAGGGTTATATCACAATAAAAGGTCCTTCACTCGACGGGGGACTGAGCCGTTTCGAGTGGGAAAAGGAGATTCCGGTGACAGAAGCGCTGGAGTTGTTGAAACTATGCCACGACGGCATAATAGACAAGATACGCCATCTTGTAAAATTCGGGAAGCACATATTCGAAGTGGATGAATTCTTTGGCGACAACGAAGGGCTTGTGATTGCAGAAGTGGAATTGAGCGATGCCAATGAAAATTTTGAGAAGCCCGATTTTCTTGGTGCAGAAGTTACCGGCGACAAGCGTTACTACAACTCAAGACTAACACGTTACCCGTACAAAAGTTGGTAAAAAGCACTACGCCATGAACAGACGACTTATACTCCTACTCATTCTGATTCTTTGCTTTGTCGCCTCATGTACGACACCCGACAAGGTAACCTACCCCGACCGTAACATGTACGAGCTGCAAGGTCAGGTTAAAGATGTAAAAGTCACGACCACCAGCAATGGAACAGCCGAGCATGTATATTATCTGCATTTCAACAAAAAAGGCATGTGCACAAGGCACAAGACCGACAACCTGTGGCCGTTCGGCACCACCGTAAACAACGTTGAACGTGACCACAACAACAGGATAAGGATATACACGACAACGGGGGCAAAGGACAGCGAACCGAAAGTTGAAATAAGATACGTGTATGACACTGACGGCAAGGTAACCGCCATAAACTACATGTGGTACGGGAAGGATATCGCCACTGAGAGCTATGAATATGGAAATGACGGAATCCTAAAAAAAATAGAAAGGCGTGCCTACGATTTCAATTACCCGACAACAGAGACTCTTCTCTTCAGGAACGCCAAATTCGACGACAAGAACAATTGGATAGAGAGGGAAGGACTGAAAATCAACGAGAAGAAAGAAAACGGCAGGAGTGAGATTATTTCAGAGAGTCTGTTCACCGAAAAAAGGGAAATCTCATACTATTGAGATACCTCTTCGCTATTGCATCGTCTGCAACGTTTCTTCATCAAAGGCCTTGTCACAAACAGGCTGAACAGCGCGGCAAAAAGGATACCCGCAGTGTTAAAGTAAAAATCGTCCAAATCCCCGGTACGGTACGATGTCAGTCTATACTGCAGATACTCCATCACGCCACTGAAAATCACAGGCACAATCACAGCAAATATTGCCATCAGAAACATCCTTGGTTTCAGGGTTACCTTGAAATTCTCATACCAGAACACTACACATAGTGTAAAATACATTACAAAATGTACCACTTTGTCTATTTCAATAATGGTATCCGTACGTTTTATATCCGTAGGTTTGTAGAATGTGAGACATAATATCAATATCAGTGTCAGGAGCGTCAGAATATAACGTTTTAACACTACTCCAAGAAACCTCATAACAGACTTTATCATAAAAAACCAATAAAGTAACAACTTTATTTATAACTTTGCCGACAAAATTAGTGTAACAATTTTTATTATCGGCACTTTTATACAAAAAATAACGTGAAAAACTTTTTACATTTTACAAAAGGACAAAAAAGAGGCATATTGTTGATTGTCCTGCTGATAATCATTACCCTTTTGACAAAATGGGGCATATAAAAAGGGAAATTAATTTTTAAAAAACCTTTGTATACACTATTTTTGCATAAAGAATACTTTTACAAAAACTGCAACAATATACATGAGCGTAGACTTCAACATTCGTGGCAAGAACAGCGACAAGGAATTCGAAAATGCATTGAGACCACTGTCATTCCCCGACTTCAACGGCCAGGAGAAGATTGTGAGCAACCTCAAGATATTTGTCCAGGCCGCAAAGATGCGTGGCGAGTCACTCGACCACGTGCTGCTTCATGGCCCTCCGGGACTTGGCAAGACAACACTGAGCAACATCATTGCAAATGAGTTGGGCGTGGGATTCAAGGTTACATCGGGGCCGGTACTCGACAAACCGGGCGACCTTGCCGGCATACTCACTTCATTGGAACCGAACGATGTTCTTTTTATTGATGAGATACACCGTCTTTCGCCCATTGTCGAGGAGTACCTCTATTCGGCAATGGAGGACTACCGTATAGACATTCTCATTGACAAGGGACCGTCGGCACGTTCAATTCAGATAGACTTGAGCCCGTTCACGCTCATTGGCGCCACCACACGAAGCGGACTGCTCACAGCTCCATTGCGTGCACGTTTCGGCATCAACATGCACCTTGAGTATTATGACAGCAAGACTTTGGCCGGCATCATCAGCCGTTCGGCACAGATTCTGGGAGTCACATTCGACGAGGATGCCACATACGAAATTGCACGCCGAAGCCGCGGAACGCCACGTATTGCCAATGCGCTGCTGCGCCGCGTACGTGACTTTGCACAGGTGATGGGCAACGGCCACATCACCAACAGCATAGCAAAGATGGCGCTCGAGGCACTGAACATTGACAAATACGGACTCGATGAGATTGACAACAAAATCCTTTGCACCATCATCGACAAGTTCAAGGGCGGTCCGGTGGGTATAGGCACAATAGCCACCGCGCTGAGCGAAGACAGCGGCACAATTGAAGAGGTTTATGAACCATACTTGATAAAAGAGGGATTCATTAAACGCACACCGCGTGGACGCGAGGTGACGGACCTTGCATACAAACACCTTGGCAAGAGCCGTCTCAACACCAACGAACAGGGAACACTTTTCTAAAAACAAAAATAAAGGATGGGCAAACTGCAATCACTACTGAAGGAGACTGCCATTTATGGCCTCAGCAGCATAGTAGGACGTTTTCTGAACTACCTTCTCGTGCCGCTCTACACAGCAAAGATGAGTGTGGAGAGTGGAGACTACGGTGTAGTGACAAACGTCTATGCCTGGACAGCCGTTCTGCTGGTAGTACTGACATTTGGATTCGAGACCACCTTCTTCAGGTTTGCAAGCAAAGAGAACGCCAATGTATCCAAGGTATTCTCAATGTCCTTGCAAGTTATCGGTGCCCTCTGTGGCATTTTCCTTATTGCCGTATTCTGTTTCCTGCCCTCCATAGCAAGGACTCTCGGATATGAGCTGCACCCCGAGTTCATTGGCATGATGGCCATTGTAGTAGCGCTCGATGCCTTGCAGGCCATTCCGTTCGGCCTACTCAGGTTCCAGAAACGTCCGATAAAATTTGCGTCGCTGAAACTGCTGAATATCTTTACGAACATAGCACTGAACCTGTTTGTATTTGTCGCACTGCCACATCTTTATTCAAAGAACCCCGAACTGTTCGGCAGCATATACTTCCCCGAGAATCAGGCCTTCTACGTCTTTTTCATAAATCTGGTATGCACGGCAACAATAACATTCTTCTTCATCCCCGAACTGAAGATGTTCCGCTTCACAGCCGATGGCAAGATGCTGAAAGAGATGCTCAGGTACTCATGGCCGCTGCTCATTCTGGGCATTGCAGGAATACTGAACCTGAATGCCGACAAGATAATATACACCTGGCTTGTCCCTGGCGAGAAAGGAATGCAGGAACTGAGCATCTACGGTGCAGCTGTGAAGATTGCAGCCATCATGGCAATGCTAATGCAAGCCTTCCGCTATGCCTATGAACCGTTCGTGTTCAGCAACAGCAAGCAAAAGGACAGCAAGGAACTCTATGCCAAAGCAATGAAATATTTCATCATCATGGCAATGCTGGCATTCCTTGTCGTGGTCTTCTACATGGACATAATAAAGAACATTATTGCTCCCGGTTACTGGGAGGGACTGAAGGTTGTACCCATTGTCATGGCAGCCGAGATTTTCATGGGCATATATTTCAACCTCTCGTTCTGGTACAAACTGAACGACGAGACCTACTGGGGTGCCATCTTCTCATTCATCGGTTGCGCCCTTCTTTTCGCCGTCAACATTATCTTTGTTCCAAGATACGGTTATATGGCCTGCGCATGGGCCTCATTCACCGGCTACTTTGCAGCAATGACAATCTCATATATTGTAGGACAGAAGAGGAACGCAATAGATTATGACCTGAAGACAATCCTCCGTTTCACATTGCTGTTTGCCGCATTGTACGGAGCATCAATTGCCATACCGGCAGAAAACAGCACAATCAAGATGCTCTACAACACGGGGCTGCTGGCAATATTCCTGCTGTTCACCTTAAAGACCGTCAAAAAGGAGATTGGGCAATCCCGTGCAAAACACGCCCGATAATCTCACCAAAGAGTTTTTTTTATTATCCATTATAACCGCATTCTGTAATAAAAAGACAACAATCGGCAAGTTGTTTAAAATCTTTCATCAAACTCATTTTAGAAAGAATTTTAAACAATTTCTAATATTATTTAGTATATTTGCAGTAAACTGTGAACATAGCCTACACTCGCTGTTAAAAAAAACATCCAGGTAAGCTTGATGTTTCCCGCTCGTTTGTTGCTATATTTGCGGTATTATAACCATAAATGGATGAATTATTATGAGTGATATAATCCAAATAGACGTTGAGTCTATCCTTAAGGCAAAAGCCGGAAAAAAGGCACGGTATGTACCCCGTTTCATAGTTTCATACCTGAAGAGGATTATCCATCAGGATGAGGTGAACGAGGCTTTGCGCACGTTCGGTCACAAGGAGGGACTTGAATTCATCAGTGCCTTCATGGACTATTTCAAGAACTCGTTCGAGATACACGGCCTTGAAAACCTGCCACACGACGACCGCCGTTACACTTTCGTCAGCAACCACCCGCTTGGTGCACAGGACGGACTTGGACTGGCACACATACTCGGCCCTGTCTATGACGGTAAAATCAGATTCCTCGCCAATGACCTGCTGATGAATTTCCCACAGATATCATCGTTCTGGATTCCCATCAACAAGACAGGCAAGCAGGCACGCGACCTTCCCCAGCAGGTAAATGCCGCTTTCCAGAGCGAGAACCACATTGTAATGTTCCCTGCCGGTCTCTGTTCACGCAAGAAAAAGGGCGTGATAAAGGATTTGCCTTGGAAGAAGACCTTCATAACAAAGAGCGTACAGTCACAGCGCGACATTGTGCCCATACACTTTGAGGGCGAGAACTCAAAGTTCTTCTACCGCCTTGCCAACATAAACAAGATGCTTGGATTGAAATTCAACATAGCAATGCTATATTTGAGTGACGAAATGTTCAAGAACATGAACAAGAAGTTCAAGGTAACCATTGGCAAACCTATCCCCTGGCAGACATTCGACAAGTCAAAGAGCGCTACCGAATGGGCACAGCATGTTCAGGACATTGTCTACGCACTATAAACACTTACAGATAAAATATGAAAGACATTATTGCACCGGTACCCAAGGAACTACTTAAGGCAGAACTTACCGAGGACAAGCTACTGCGTTTTACAAACAGAAGCGATAATGAGATTTACATAGTTACAGCATTCGATGCACCCAACGTGATGCGCGAAATTGGCCGTCTGCGCGAAATAGCATTCCGCGCGGCAGGCGGTGGCACAGGAAAGGAAGTCGACATAGACGAATTCGACACAATGGAGGTGCCATACAAGCAACTTGTTGTGTGGAACCCGGAGAACAACGACATAATCGGCGGCTACCGTTACATAAGCGGCAAGGATGTACGCTACGACAAGAATGGAGAACCCATAATAGCAACAGCACACGGCATGTTCCGCTTCTCGGAGAAATTCCTGAAGGAGGTGTTGCCATACACCGTGGAACTTGGCCGCGCATTCGTTTCGCTTGAATACCAGTCGACACGCATGGGCTCAAAAAGCCTCTTTGCACTCGACAATCTTTGGGATGGTTTGGGAGCGCTCACCGTTGTAATCCCCGACGTCAAGTACTTCTACGGGAAAGTGACAATGTATCCGTCGTACCTGACTAAGGCACGTGACATGATTCTCTACTTCCTGAAGAAGCACTTTGCCGACAAGGAAGGCCTTGTGACTCCGGTAAACCCATTGCAGCTTGAAACCGACGAGAACGAGCTGGCACAGATTTTCACCGAAAGCACATTCAAGGAAGACTACAGAATACTGAAACAGGAGGTACGCAAGTTCGGTCTGGCAATACCGCCAATGGTCAATGCATACATGGGTCTGTCACCCACGATGAAGATATTCGGCACAGCCGTGAACTACGACTTCGGCAATGTCGAGGAGACAGGCCTCCTCATCACTGTCGACGAGATGCAGGACAGCACAAAAATGCGTTACATAGAATCGTTCGTGCGCGAACACCCCGAAGCAATCAAACTGACATCGGGAGCCAACAAGGTATTCTATGAAACAGGGGAGAATGGAACAGATGAGAACTAATTGAACCTGAACGCAACAATTCCACCCTTCAACTTTTTATTATAATATGAAAGTCGAAATAATAAATAAATCCAAGCACCCGTTGCCATCATACGCAACGGCATTGTCGGCAGGAATGGACCTGAGGGCAAACCTTGACGAACCCATTGTATTGCAACCTTTGGAGAGGACTCTGGTTCCGACAGGTCTCTTCATGGCATTGCCGGCAGGATACGAGGCACAGGTGCGCCCACGCAGCGGCCTTGCCATCAAGAAAGGCATTACAGTCCTCAACTCGCCGGGCACAATCGATGCCGACTACCGTGGCGAGGTGTGTGTAATACTTGTGAACCTCTCAAACGAACCGTTCACAATAACAGACGGCGAGCGCATAGCGCAGATGGTCATTGCACGCCACGAGCAGGTGGAATGGTGTGAGTGTGAAGTGTTGGGCGAGACCGACCGCGGAGCAGGAGGGTTCGGGCACACAGGTGTTTGACAACCATTCTAACGGGAATTCTGCATGAGACAGTTGTGCCGGGATATAATATGCCTGTTTCTGTTGCTGTTGCCGATGACTCTATCGGCCCAGAACAACGGAAAAGAGATTGACGCACGCAAGCGTGCTGTCGACTATTTCCATTTGGAGTCCACATCACTCATGGAGCAGGAGAGATATGACGAGGCATTCGAGTTGCTTGAGCATTGTCGCTCACTTGATTCCACCTCGTCTGCCATACAATACTTTTTGGCACCATACTACAGTATCCTGGGCAAGGACAGCATTGCCGGCGCAATGCTCGAGGGGATTGTACGTGAAGACCCTGACAACGAAGACTACAATGACGCATTGGTAAACCAGTATGCAAGAACCGGCAACTGGAAAGCGGCCATAGCCGTATATGAAAGGATTGTAGGTACGGCGCACTCAAGAAATGAAATATACAGGTCGCTGTATGTGCTTTATTACAACGACGACAACTACGGGAAGGCCTTGGAGACGCTTGAGAAGATTGAAAGCCTCGAAGGCAAGTCAAGCGAACTGACAGCCAAGAAGCTCCAGCTTTATATGCTCATGAACAGGCACGAAGAGCTGGTTGCCATCATCAAACAGGAGATAGCAGAAAACCCGGGCGACACACGTTATACCACACTACTGGGCGATGCATACGCCATAATGGGAGAGTACGCACTTGCCGAAGATACATACACCGGCATACTTGAATCATCGCCCGGCGAGGTATCGGCATTGGCATCACTTGCCGAGCTCTATGCAAACACCGAGAACGATGAAGCCCTTTGCAGAACCCTTGAAGCCTTGATTAAAAACGAAAAGGTTGAAACCGAGGCGAGGATGAAATACCTTGTCAATTATGTGCTATATAAAGAAGACACAGACAGTGCATATATCAGGTCCTTCTACCGGGAACTGCTGCAGTTGCCATTTGACAGACTGGAACTGCATGAATCCTACGCCCAATATCTGGAGTACAAGGGAGCAGACGCCGGTGAACTTATCCCCGTATATGAAAAGATTGTCGCACTGGACGAAGAGAACATATCGGCAATCATAAAACTGCTCCAATACGCTATCGAGAACGACGATAAAGAAGCCGTATTGAAATACACCGACAACGCATTGCTGTACCTGCCACAGAACCTGACACTCTATTTCTATAAAGGACTGTCACTATATATGCTCGGCAACAAGGAGGAGAGCATCGGCATATACAAGGAGGGACTTGAAAAACGCGACGGGGACACTGAACCCGATATAATTGCAGCCGTGTTCACCACACTCGGCGACACTTACCACGAATTGGAGATGACCAAAGAGTGCTACGCAGCATACGATTCGGCATTGGTATACGACCCCTACAGGCCCGATGTACTGAACAACTACTCCTATTTCCTTTCACTCGAAGGCAAAGAACTGCAGAAAGCCTTGGAAATGAGCCACAAGACAATAGTTGCCGAACCCGAGAACCAGACATATCTTGACACATATGCATGGATACTTTTCAAGCTGAAACGCTACGAAGAGGCAAAGGCCTATGCAGAAAAGATTATCTCCCTGAATGAAGAGATGAGTTCCGTGGTACTGCACCACATAGGCGACATCTTTGCAAAGTGCGGCAACATGGAAAAAGCCGTGTCATATTGGGAGAAGGCACGCGAAGCCGGTGACAAAACAAAGATACTGGATAAAAAAATCAAGAAACGTAAATATTACAATGGCGCGGAATACTAACAGAACAGCTATTGCCATATTGGCACTTGCATTATTGATTGTAGGTTGCAGAACACCACAGGAAGTTGTTCAGTCCAAGGAAGAGAAGAGAGTTGACCTCACTGCCTTGATTGCAGGCTACCAAGCCATAACCCCCGACACTGCATCATTGCAGCATATCTCGGGAAATGCAGCCCTGAGCGTGAGAGTTAATGGCAGCGACATCAACCTCAAAGGCAAACTGCGCATAAAACGTGGCGAGGGTGTACAGATAACCATTACACCTTTGGGACTCATTGAAGCTGCAAGCATAGAGTTCCTGCCCCAAAAAGTAAGACTCATAAATAAATTGACAAAAAAATACACCGAGATACCCTACTCCGAGGCTTCGGCAATAGGACTCGCAGGAATCAACTACAAAATCCTTGAAGCTATTTTTCTGGATTACGCATTCCTGTCCGATGGCCGTCTCGCCTACGAGGGGCTGAAAGAACTCTCCGTGGAGGAGAAAGGAACGCAGTACCTCGTCACCACTAAAAGAAGCACAACCATGCGCTACAGTTTCCTCATAGACAAGAACAGCGGCAACCTGGTATCAATGAATGGCAACAGCAGCACCGGCGAAAGCATCAAATGCGATTACGCCGACTTTACAGGTATCGGCAATGTATCATACCCCAATGACATTTGCATCAATTTCAAGGGAGATGCAAACATAACGCTTGGCATTGGACTCAGCAAGACAAGCAACAAGTCGTTCAGTTTCTCATCCCGTAACATAAACAGCAGCTATCGCAAACAAAGTATTGACGATTTCATAAAATCCCTCAAATAAAGCATACTGTCAAACTATGAAAAACTATATTAAAAACTTTCTTGCTGTATTCTTTGTACTTTTTGCAGTGATGCTGAATGTGCAGGCACAGGACAGCTCTGTCGAAGGGCTGCGCAGCAAAGCCAATGCACTGCGCAAAGAGATTGAGAAGAAAGAAGCAATCCTGCTTTCATCGCAGAAAGACATAAACAGCCGGCTTGCCAACCTGAAAATCATAACAGCAAAAATTGACGAATATAAAGGGCTTGTAGGCGTGTTGCAGAAAGAGGTACGCGCCCTGGACAACAAGATGGCCGCTCTTGACAAGGAGATGAAGGCCATTGGCAATGACATTAAAGAGAAGGAGAAGAGCGTGGAGACTTCACGCGCCGAATATGCCGAGGCACTACGCAAAGCACGCAAGTACAACAATTTCGAGAATAAGATGCTCTTTGTCTTTTCGGCCGAGGACTTTGACAGGATGGCACGCCGTTACCGCTATGCCAACAGTTACATGAATGCCCATAAGGCACTTGCCGACAGCCTGAAGAAAAGAATTGGCGAATTGGAGGTGAAGCAGGGCGAACTGCAAGTAAAACGTAATGAACTTGAGACAGTGCGCACAGCCAAGAAAGCATCACTAAAGGAGCAGGAGACCGAACGCGCACGCATACAGAAACTGGAAAAAGAGCAAAGGAACATAATCGCCGGACTTGAAAAGGAGAAGAAGAAGGTACAGAACGAGCTCAAGAAGAAGCGCAGCGAGCTTGACAAGCTGAATGCAGCCATAAAACGCGAAGTCGAGAAAGTTGTGGCAGCAGAGAGCGCCAAGGAGAAGAAGACCGACACAAGCAAGAAGAAAAAGAGCACAAAGGAAAGTGCCGAATATAACGCGGATGCCGGTGTAGGCAAAATGTCCGGAGCATTCCAGAACAACAAGGGCAAGATGCCCGTACCCATAACAGGAGCCTATCTGCTTGTGGACAAATTCGGAGAGAGAAATGCCGTTGAGGGCAAGGGAAGCGTAATGATAAACAATGCCGGCATCACCTTTAAAGGAACCAAAGGAGCAAAGGCACGTGCAATCTTTGACGGCACAGTCTCCACAGTTTTCCACCATAACGACTACACCTGCGTACTGGTGCGACACGAGAAGCACATCTCGGTATACTGCAATGTCGAGAATGTACAGGTAAAGAGCGGTGACAAACTCAAGACGGGCGACATAATCGGTGACGTCACGACCGATGCCGAAGATGGCAACCCCAAGTTGCTTTTCCAGCTCTACCGCGAGAAGACACTCCTTGACCCTACAGGCTGGTTGAAACTACAATAACATAAAAAACGCTCACACCCGATGGTGTGAGCGTTTTTACTGATACAAAGATTGCCATTACCAATCGTAATCCTCATCATCATAATAACTGCGATTCCTCTTCATGGCTGACTTTGTAGCGTTTTCAAGAGTCTCTCCGTACATATCAACTTTTTTGCTCTCCTTCTTGATGATTTTTGCAGCAACATCTACATAGTTCTTTACATTGCTACCTGCATCCTGAACATAATTCTTTGTAATGTTAGAGCAAAGCATTGAGAATGCCATAAGAGCAACGGCAATCCAAGCAAAGAGGTTGAATTTGCCTTCCTCTTTCTCTGACACAAAAGAGTAGATAATAACTCCAATTGTCACCAAAGGAATATTCCACGCAATGATTGTTGTGTGCAGACGGCTCAGATAGGTAGCGCCATCAATGAGCGAAGTCAAAACAACCACAAGAAAAACA
>JAEIGA010016135.1_pt1 | contig 11370 bp, 9 predicted proteins | sample 9270691 | NCBI WGS metagenome assembly JAEIGA01 (sample SAMN17057246, study PRJNA624740) | gut metagenome | biome: biome; isolation source: fecal sample | host: Bos grunniens | place: China: Xizang | collected 2019
CCCATCATGGGTTTAAGATCGGGCATTTTCACACCGTTGATATAAACAGATGAATCCTTGATTTCAACTACCTCGTTGGGAAGTGCCGTAACACGCTTGATATAATGCGTACCTTGCACAAGCCCATTAATACCTGTTGTTGAAAACACCATCACATCGCTTCTTGACGGAAGCCTAAAATGCCACTTCCATCGATTGACAAAAACAAAATCGCCCGTAGTGTCATAGCCGGAAAAAACGCGATGCCCCTTGGGGAGCACTATCTCACGCAACTGACCTTGCGGGCCGACAGTACAGGCTACTGCAGCGCGAGTAGGCCCCGAAAAAGGAGCGAAAACATAACCGTTGGTCGAAGGACCTAAATCAAGTTTATCCTTACAGTCTGTGGGCAGGCAAATCCGCTCCATCTGTCCGCCATAACCGATAAGCGTCAGATCAAACCGGCCGTCTTCGCGCTCAGAAATAACTACGCGGCAACTGAACGGCGCAATGATTTCTTTGTAATCTCTTCCTGTCGCAATCCAATTGAGCCACTTAAGCGGCGTCTTCTGCCAAACGCCAGGATCTTTACACTCCTCATAATGGTTGCCATAGAGAGTAGGCTGCATCGATCCAGTCGGGATATTGAACGGCTCATAAAAATAGGCTCGAAACGCCATCGCAACAGAAATTGCGACAACTAACGTATCGAGCCATTCTTTGGCGAAGTTTTTAAGCCGCCCGAGCATTATGTCCGATAATTCGGGGCTTCTTTTGTGATTGTAATATCGTGAGGACGAGCCTCTTTTAGCCCCGCAGTGGTAATGCGGAAGAACTTGCCCTTCTGCTGAAGCTCTGCAATTGAACGAGCGCCGCAATAACCAAGGGAAGCTTTAAGGCCGCCGCAGAACTGCGTCATAATGGATTTGACATGACCGGAATAAGGCACCATACCTTCAATACCCTGCGGGACAAGATCCTCATCGGCCTCATTATCCTGGAAATAGCGAGCACGAGAACCCTTGCCATTCTTAAGCGCAGCCATTGAGCCCATACCGCGATAGACGACATACTGACGGCCGTTGGAATAAATCTTCTCGCCAGGCGACTCTTCTGTACCAGCAAGAACAGAACCGAGCATGACCGAATCAGCACCGGCAGCAATAGCCTTAGGCACATCACCCGAAAGCTTAATACCACCGTCGGCAATCACAGAAACGCCCGTGCCGCGAAGAGCCTTCGCCGCATTGTAAACGGCGGTAAGCTGCGGAATACCTACACCGCAAACAACGCGCGTAGTGCAAATAGAACCTGGGCCAATACCGACCTTCACGGCATGAGCTCCGCACTTTGCAAGAGCAAGAGCAGCCTCTCCAGTGGCAATATTACCGGCAATAACGTCGACCTTGGGATAGTGCTTGACGATATACTTGGTCATGTCCATAATACCCTTGGAATGACCATGGGCGGAATCGACGACAATGACATCAACGCCGGCTTTCACAAGTTTTTCTACTCGGCTAAGATCGCCCTTGCCGCCTGAAACAGAAGCCGAAACACGAAGGCGATATTTATCGTCGCAGTTATATGTAGGGTTCTTGTTCTCTACAAGTCTCTGGACATCGGTGAAACTGTAAAGACCGACAACGCGACCATTCTTGTCGACAAGGGGAAGCTTACCAACTTTAGCCGCACGCATCAGATCGTACGCCTTCTTAAGAGAAGTCGAGGGCGCGGCTGTAATAGGAGCGCGTTGCATAACGTCCTTAAGCTTCATCGCATCCATCGGAGCAAAGCGCATATCCGAGGAGGTAATCATACCGACAAGCTTATCGTCGCTGTCAAGAACAGGAAAACCGTTAAACTTAAGCCCCATGCGTTTCTTCTCGCTACGAAGGAAACTGATGTCGTCATTCTCATGGAAGCAAACCGGGTTAGCGATAAGGCCATTAAGATAATTCTTTACTTTAGCAACTTCTTTGGCCTGCTCGTCTTCTTCAAGATTTTTATGAATGACGCCAATACCGCCAGCAAGAGCCATTGATATTGCCATAGGCGCTTCGGTAACAGTATCCATAGCCGCCGAAATGAATGGGATTTTCATTTTCGTACGACTTGTTAGATTAGTCTCCAAAGTGGCATCGTCGGGAAGGAAATCGGCATACTGCGTCACAAGAGTGACATCGTCATAAGTCAGGCCTTCATAAGGGAAAGCCTTCATAAAACTATCCATATATTTATTCATAGTTACCCCTTTGGAGAAAAACTCCTTTTGATTTAGAATTATACCAAAAACAAGCCATCAACTGCAAACACGTCTCAAAAAACAAGCCAAAAGCAGAGGCTCTGTCATATGTGAATTTTCAAAGCCAATTGCAGCTGCTTGAAAACTCTATGTTTTTCCCTGAAAACGGATGCCTTAATACAAGGCGTTGCGAATGTAAGAAAAGCCTCGCCGCTCTTTTTGCGCCATATTTAACGTCACCGACAATAGGATGCCCTGCCTCGGAAAAATGTACACGTATTTGATTTTTCCTACCGCTTTTCAGTTTAACTTCAACGTCGGTAAATGTTTTGCCTTCCGAAAGCTTTTTCCACTCTGTAACAGCACGCTTTGCGCCGCTTACAGCATTAGGCACACTGCGCACTTTATAACCGTCTGGATCTTCCTTCAAATAAGTGTCAAAAACGCCGCCATCCTCGTTTATCTTGCCTTCTATGCGCGCTATATAAGTCTTTTCTGTTAAACTATTCCAATCGGCTCTAAAATACTCAGATACGTCTTCGCTTTTAGCAAATAACATAACGCCGCTCGTCTCCCTATCAAGACGGTGAACAAGCCATACGCGCTTACGACTTTTTAACTGCCCTTTTCGCAAATACAAATTCAGGAAATTCTCTGCCGTAGGTTGCGCTTCACGGGCAGACCTTCCTTGAAGACGCGTGTTAGTGGTCAACAATCCCGCAGGCTTATCAATAACAATGATATCCCTATCTTCATAAATAATACTCACATTCCTCATGGCAGGATTATAGCAAATTCAAAGTTTTTCCTTCTTGAACAAGGCAATAGACGTTGGAATAGCCGCCATCAATGCAAACACAATCGCTCCAACAGCTCCCTCGAAAATCACCTGCCACGGCACAATAAAATAATGGGGCATCCCTGGCCAAACAGACGCCGTCTTAAGCGAAAACGCCCACCCAGCCGCCGCACCCAACGGCAATGCAATAGACATTCCCTTGAGCGCCGTAGACAATGCCGCGCGAGACAACACCCACACAAGTTGCATTCTTGTTGCTCCGACCGCTCTTAGTACCGCAAACTCGCGCTTATGAGCCTCAGCCCTTGCAACGAGCATGGCGACAAACCCAATTGAAAGTATTGCCAAAAATATAAATGGCACCCTCGCAGCCTGCCCGATAATGCCAGAACCGTGAGCAAGCGTGCCATCAGCAATCTCGTCTCGGGCATGAAGACGAACCGTATAAGCATGTGAATCGCCAAGTGCCTTGGCTATAGACGCCTCTACTTTACGCCCTGCCGGGAAAACGCCCTCCCGCGATAAAAAATCTTTATCGTACTCTACCCATAAATGAGTCATCTTCACATGAGCCGCTGGACGGGGATCGAGCGATTCTACAGTATCAAACGAAGCAAACACAGGCCCGTCTGTCATACCGCTACTTCCATTTAGTCCACGTACAAGTCCGCGACTTGTAACCATATGCCAATTAACGTCCACCACTCCAGCAATCGGCAATGCGACTTTTGTTTTTGGTCCGCGGGCGCCGCCGACAAGCACTGTAAGCGTGTCCCCGCGATGCAAATTCCTTGCTCGTGACATCATAAGCGATATAACGCACGAGGGGCCTTCTGAAATTGCCTTTGCGCTCGAAGCGTGATCACCCTCCACAAACTTGAATTTAGGCAGCCATTGCGATGCAAGAAACAGCGCGTTAGGACGATAAGCACGATTTGTCTTATTATCGTCAGCTGATATGTCCGGCAGATCAACCTGAAGAGGCAGCAGTTCGCTTATCCGCGCAACACCTTCAACATCCTTTAACTTATCAATATCAAACGAACTTGTTCCTCCCGGCAACAGAGAGACAATGGCATCGGGCCATTCTGGCGAAGGAACGAACCCTCGCATAAGACTTGCGCCCCACACTTCTACCGCAACAAACGCGCCAAACCCGAATGCAAATGCAACTGCCATACCTAAACTGCGCGAGCGCGGACGCATTGACATAGCGTCAAGCGGCTTTACCGACAATACACTTTTAAGAACAATCAAAACCGCGACAACGGCAAGCGGCATTACACACAAACTTGATATAAACAAGGAACGATAATCAACCGTCATCCCCACGGGAAAGGCAACATTGTCGTACGAAACATACAAATGCAAAGCGCAAAGCGAAAACGCCACTCCCACAAGCACGCCAGCAAGAGAGGAAACAATAGCCTCGACAACAACAAAACGCATCGTGCCCGCGCGTGTCATACCTATTACGCGCAACACTGACAAGGTGCGCCTTAGCGACTCTACGGATAATAAAAGAGAATTAACAAGCAAAGCAAGCGCCGTTAATATTGCAGCGGCAAGCATCAGCGGTCTCGCATAATCCATTCTGCGCTGTTCATCACCTTTAAAAGCGGCAAGCACCTGCTCCGACTGCGGTGTCATAACATCTCCGCCTGGATTTGTCTTCCATAATAATAGACTTGCTTTTTTCTCTGAAGAAAACTGCCGATACGCAGAAGTGTTTGCAAAAACAGCGGGAAAACCCGGCGGTAGTTTCTGCTCATCAAGAAAGCCAACGAGTTTTGCGCTCATTGTTCCATCGCGCCCTACAAATTTCACCACATCACCGATACTGGCAACAGGTCCATTTTTAAATCGCCGCAATGTATTTCTTGTGCAAACAAACTCAGGCCGCGACGACTCGATATCGACCCATCTGCCTTGTGATAAGGTTGTTGATGAATACGGCAAAACTTGCGGAGCAGGAGCAACGACAGCTCGCATGGGCGGACCTTGAAGAACACGTCCTCCCGGTCTCCAGTCAATAGTAGCGAAAACAATCTCAAATCGCGCATCAGCCTTTGGTAATTTACGATCCTTAAATCGTTTACCCTGAACTTGTGCAGGCTGCTTGCCTCTTCCGCGTCCAAAAGACGGGACTTCGCCATCAATCTTCCATGCTGCCCACGGCGAAACCGCCTTCGCCGCCAAAGCTGGAGCTTGCGCAGAATTCGTTTGCGCGAGAGATGTCACAAACACCACGGCACCAACCGCCGAAGCTATTCCTATAACAGCGCAAAAAAATCTCGCCTTACCAAACAAGAGGCTTTTTAAAACTAATTTAAAAACCATTGCCACCCCTACTCACTTACCAAAGGTTTCAAGATAATGCCCGGAAACTGCACGTGCATCTGAGCATCCCGTATGACTGGCAACGATTTTGCCGTCCTTAATAAAATGAATCCTCTCAGCGCACGAAGCCACCATAGGATCGTGGGTAACTAATAATATCGCACTTTCCTCTGTCTTGTTTAATTCTTTGAAAATCTCACAGATGCCTCTTGACGACGGCATATCGAGATTGCCCGTAGGCTCGTCAGCCAAAACAACTTCTGGGCGCGGATACAACGCTCGTGCTATCGCGACACGCTGGCGCTCTCCACCTGAAAGTTCATCGGGGAATTTTTTCTCCATCCCGTCCAAGCCTAACTTTTCCATAAGCTCTCTGGCTCTATGATAATCGGGCTTTGTATGATCTAAGCGCGCAGGTAACATTATATTATCAATAACATTCACTGACGCAAGAAGATTGTATGCCTGAAAAACAAAGCCAATATGTTTACGGCGAAATTTCGCCGCCGCGCTGTCGCTCAATGAAAGGATATCTTTGCCGCCGACTTCTACGCTTCCGCCATCCGCCCCAATCAATCCAGCTGCAATATGAAGAAATGTAGACTTACCGCTACCACTGGGGCCCATCAATGCGGCGAATTCACTCTTCTTCAATGACATTGAAAAACCATCAAGCACAACTTGACTGCCGAATGAACGTTTGAGATTGCATGCCTTTAACGCTTCCATTTTATTGAATCCCTTCATTACCGAGTATTTAACGCGACAAAACACGCCGCGGTTCATATAAAACAAAAACGCGGGCTACGGGAGTCCGCGTTTTCGTTTTATGCGATCTAAAAAGATCTCTTACCAACGGGTCTCGCGACGAGGGCCACGATCGCCGCCGCGGAATCCGCCGCGACCGCCGCCAAAACCGCCACGACGCTCTTCGCGAGGCTTGGGCTGGGACTCGTTGACACGCACGGTGCGCCCGTCGAGTTCGTGTCCATTAAGGGCATCGATAGCTGCCTGAGCCTGCTCGGCGTTAGGCATCGTAACGAAGCCGAATCCTTTACTACGACCGGTCATACGATCGGTTACGACTCGAACGGCGGTAACTTCGCCGAATGCTGCGAACGCCGCTTTGAGACCATCGTCGGTCGTCGCATAAGCGAGGTTACCAACATAGATTTCCATCTTATTTTTCCTTCAATGTATCCTTTACTCAATCCAGAAAGCACGCACCTTCACAGATAAAGCAGACCAATTTTAGCAATTTTTACTTGCATCAGTCAATCTTGTTGTGGTCGCAACGGGGCGGCGCTAAGCGGGCAGCATTTTCTTTGTCTTTAGAAGTTTTTGATATAATGACGGGAATATGATGATTTTTCTCGCCAGGCTGAAGTCTAAATTAGGAGATTTTTGGTGGTATTCGCTGATGATATTCTGCGCATGCCGCGTTGCTGATTTTATCAACGCGTTTATCGGTCTTTATCTTGTACCTAAATACATTCCTCAAAATGAACTTGGCGCAGTAATGCCCTTATCAAATTTTGCCAGTTTTCTTGCGATACCTATCACCGCATTTGCAATGACTTTCCGTAACGAAATTTCAAATCTTTCGTTGCAAAAAGAGTACGGCAAATTAAAGTCGCTTATTTGCGGTGTGTTTTCTGCAACCGGCATTCTTTTACTTCTCGCTATAATTGTATCTCGAGCCATAATGCCGTTATTCCTTGAAAGAATCCGCATCGCGGAAGGCTCTCTTGGAATCGTGATACTTATCGGCTCGTTCATTGCGGCTTTTGCACCAATATTTGCATTTCCGCTTCAAGCATTAAAGAAATTCAAAACAACCGCGGTGATTAACATTCTCTCGGCACCAATCCGCTTGCTCTCAATGCTCGCGGCAATGCCCTTTCGCGCCGTCACAGGCTACTTTGTCGGACAAGCTTCAATACCATCATTCTCCATTATTGCTTCTATCTTCTGCCTTAAAAAGGAATTCTCTTACAAAGCTGAACATTATTGGACTAAAGAAATATTCAGCCGCTTCGGAAGAATGCTCCTTATTTTCACAATGTACTTAGCGGCACAGGGATTGTCATCACTCGTAGAATCCATTGTCCTACGCCAACGCTTGCCGGAAATCGATTCGGCGGCATACTATATGGTAACCCGCTTCTCTGACATATCACAATTTCTGTACCTCTCTCTCGCTTTTACAATTTTTCCGTTTTCCGCCGATATCGCCGCAGAGGGGAAATCATTTCGCCCGCTTATTATAAAAACGTCAGCCGCAGTCGTCATTGCCAGTGCGATTCTTGCCGCAATATTTATTTTTATCGGCAAACCTATCCTGTCTATACTTCCAAATGGAGTAGAGTATGCGCCATTCTGGTGGGCGATTCCGTGGGCAATTGGAATAAACACCATTAATTCCATTGTCGGTCTATATTCAACAGCTATGATTTCGGCCAACGATTTTTCATTTATGAAATGGATGACTCCGCTTAATGTTATTAATGCAATCCTGCTGTTGCTCTTAACTGGACACGGCTACTTTTCACACTTCCTTCCAGCCTCCATTTCAACTTTTTTACAGTTACACAACATCAAATCTCTTGATGCAATGCTTTATTGGCTTACCGCCATTGCCGCGATACGACTTTTGGGATGCTTAATACACGGAACAGGAAAAACCACTATCAAAAACACCCATGACTGACCTCAAACAGACTTCAACTGCGGCACAATGCACTATACTCATCCCAATTTTCAATGCCCAGGCCTACTTAAATGATTTGATCACATCAATACAACAACAAACTTCAAGCGCGTGGCATTGTATCTTTGTAAACGACGGCTCAACCGATACCTCATTGAAAATACTGCAGGATTACGCTGCAGCAGAAAAGCGATTCACCGTAATCAACCAAAAAAACGCCGGATGCGGTGCCGCTCGAAACACTGCGCTCAATCTTGTGAAGACGCAGTACCTTATGTTTGCCGATCAAGATGACATATTACATCCTCAAGCAGTAGAAACTGCCCTTAATTCAATCTCACAGACTGATATCGACTGCCTTCTGTTCGGCTACAAAAAATTCGTTCACACACCAAAAATCCAACCCATTAACAATAAATATACTCCCGCAACAACAAGCCGAAACTCAACGACATTAATAACTGGCAAACGCGACAGCTGGTCGATATTCGTCTGGCGGTATATATTTAAAACTTCAAGCGTTATCGACACGCCATTTCCCCATATTAGCGGCGGTGAAGATCAGGCTTGGATGACAGAGCTTAGCTGGAAAAATCTCAAATGGGCACAAATTGAGCCTGTATTGTATTTTAATAGAGATAATCCCCTCTCTCAATCAAGAGCCCTGTCTCAGAATTATATAAACTGCGTCTTTTACTCGTATAAATGGATTAAAGAACGCGCCGCATTATACGACATTGATCCCATATGGCTTGAAAAATTTATAAACCATATGGCGTTTATGTTCAAACTTTCAATTCACTACCGAAAAATAATGAGCCGCGCCTTTACCGTTGCCCGTTGGCTACGCCGTTTATTTTGTCGCGCAAACTCATAACGAACGGCACACAAAATTCAGGTACGCACGCAGCGGCAAATCGCATAAAACAACCTTTAATACGAGCCAATACACGAGAGTGTCTTGTCTTTTTAAAGTATTCTTCATCAACCTGCATAATAAGATTCTGATAGAGACCTTGATTGAGCCGAATGTAATCAGGATAACTCTCATCTATGCGTTCAACAAAGAAACGGTCGCCCCTTTTAAATAAGTCTTCGCCTGCAGAAATCCTTGACAAGATCCATTCATCTGCCGATGTTGTCGAACTGTTAAACTCTGTATGGGCAAAAGCATTCAACTTTTGCCGTATCGCACCGACTCCGCCTAAATAGGAAAAATGCCACCCCGCATTTTTAATCATAGTAGTCGACTTTAAAAACCTGACCATGGATGCGCTTGGCAATGGATTGGCCTCTTTAACAACAAATTCCGTATATTTGAAATCCTTATATGTAGAAGCATTTTTAAAATCAGAATACCTAAGAACTTGCGTTCCGAGCTTCCAATCTGGCGAGACATAATTGCGATAATTCAAATAGTAATTACAGCTCTTTAAAGCCAATCTAACTATTCCACCTGCTGATATTGCTTTTGACACAGACTCAGGGCGAGGGATCTCGTCTACATCTGATATCAAAACAACATCATCATCGTGCGCGTTACACAAACCTTTTGCAATAGCGTTACGTTGTATATTCTCTATAATCCACGCTCTATTGCGCGACTCGGGCAATGACTCCGCTATCGAAAAATCAGTAACGGCTATATGTATAATCTTATCTGCAAACTTGGCAAAGCGAGACGCATTTTCTTTATAATAAAGCGGCTTAGATTTTCCTGTATGCGTTTTTACCGCCTCGACCAAAACAAATTTGTCGACAACATCCGAGAGTACATTCAGCCTGATTTCCAACAAATCAAGCTCATTGAAAAAACTAAAGCAGTCAAAAACCACATCGCCCTTTCAAATGCATGAAAACCATTGGTGCACCCGGAGGGACTCGAACCCCCACGCCGAAGCAGTGGAACCTAAATCCACCGTGTCTGCCATTTCACCACGGGTGCGTAAAAATCACTTGCCTAACTTCTCCTTGTGCGAGAAAAAGATCCGCATTTTATTTGCAAATGACTGCGCCTGAGGATATGTCTTTTCAGAAGAAAGCTTCTGAAACTCTTCAAGAGCCGCCTTTTGTTTTTTATCGAGGTTGGTAGGAACCTCAAAAACTATTCTTGCATCAAGATCGCCAGGGAAGCCGCCTCTTAAAGACGGAACACCTTTGCCGCGAAGACGGAAAACCTTGCCGTTTGCCGTGCCTGCAGGAATCTTCAATTGCGCAGCACCTTGCGGAGTAGGAACATCTACAACACCGCCCAATGCCGCCAAAATCGGAGAAACAGGAATCTCAACACCAAGATCAAGCCCCATGCGCTCAAAAATCTCGCTAGGTCTAACTGAAATAAGAACGTAAAGGTCGCCATTGGGTCCGCCGCGCAGGCCGCCGCCGCCCTTGCCAGCAAGCCTAAGCCTTGAGCCGTCATCGACACCTGCAGGGATTTTAAGCGATATCTGCTGGGGGGTCGAAACATGTCCAGTACCGCGACATTTACGGCACGGCTTTTCGATAACAGAACCTTCTCCACGGCATGTAGGACACGTCTGTCTTACCTGAAAGAATCCGCCGCCGCCAATAACAGCCCCGCGACCGCCGCACGTCTTACATGTTACACGCTTTGAACCTGCCGCTGCACCTGTTCCGTTACACTCATTACAAGCTGCAGGAAGCGTAATATCAATTGTACGCTCGCTTCCAAAAATGGCTTCATCAAAATCAATCTCAAGCCTAAAGGTCATATCCTCGCCAGCTTGAGGAGCGTTAGGATCAACGGTATGCTGCTGACGAGAACCTCCGAAGAAGCTCTCGAAACCACCGCCACCACCGCCGCGGCCGCCAAAAAGATCGCCAAACATGGAGAATATATCATCCATGCTCATTCCGCCGCCACCGCCAAAGCCTCCAAAGCCGCCGCCACCTACGCCTTGATGGCCGAACTGATCATAGCGCTGACGCTTCTCGGCATCATGAAGAACATCATACGCCTCTGCAGCCTCTTTGAATTTCTCTTCCGCCTCTTTATTGCCAGGATTGCGGTCGGGGTGGTATTTCATCGCAAGCTTACGATACGCCGATTTAATTTCATCGGCGGTGGCGCTTTTTGATACGCCTAATACCTCGTAATAATCCCTTTTCTCTGCCATCTTTTAAGCCTCTCAAGCTCCCTTGCCAGAACTTACGACCACTTGGGCGGCACGAAGCACCTTACCCTTGAGCATCCACCCGCGCTTAGCCTCGTTGGACACCTTGCCCTCTTCAATATCTTCACTAGGCAACTGGGCAATCGCCTCCATCTTTTCAACA
>JAEIGA010016136.1_pt1 | contig 11370 bp, 8 predicted proteins | sample 9270691 | NCBI WGS metagenome assembly JAEIGA01 (sample SAMN17057246, study PRJNA624740) | gut metagenome | biome: biome; isolation source: fecal sample | host: Bos grunniens | place: China: Xizang | collected 2019
GCGGGAGCGAAGATTCCAACCGGAGTATCCGCCTACGAAGACACAGAGGGCCGGTACCAGTATCAGCGTAAAAAAGAAATGTAACGTTGAGGCGGTATCGGTCAGATGTGGGATCAGAAGGAAGACCGCAGAGAGAACTGCTGTCACCAGCAAAGCTGTTTTTTTCAATTGCTTGACCTCCGTTTTCAAAGAAATCTCCTACAGAGGAGTGCCGAGCGCGCGGAGGATACTGGCGAAGTATTCCGGCAGCCCTGTCGTCAGATGAATCAGCTCCCCGGTGCGGGGGTGTGTGAATTCCAGTTCTCTGGCATGAAGGCATTGCCCGGAAAATCCCTTGTCCGGGGACTGCGCCCCGTAGGTTGCATCACCAAGAAGGGGATGCCCCAGGTAAGCCATATGGACTCGGATCTGATGGGTCCGCCCTGTTTCCAGCTGACAGCGAAGGTGAGAGTATCCGGCAAATTCCTCAATAACTGTCCAGTGGGTGACAGCCTCTTTTCCGTTTTTATAGTTCACGGCCATCTTTTTCCGATCCTTTGTACTCCGGCCGATCGGCGCATTAACAGTGCCGGATGGTTCCCGCATATGTCCGCGAACGATACCCTCATAGATTCGGAACAGACTGTGATCAGACAGCTGCTGGGAAAGACCGACGTGAGTAAAGTCGTTTTTTGCCGAGATGATCAGGCCGGAGGTATCTTTGTCGATACGATGCACGATACCGGGACGCTTTTCACCGCCAATGCCGGACAGGCTGTCTCCGCAATGATAAAGAAGCGCATTCACAAGAGTTCCGTCTTCGTGTCCTGCAGCAGGATGTACCACCATGCCCCGTGGTTTGTTTACCACGATAAGGTCGTTGTCCTCATAGATGATCTCCAGAGGAATGTCCTGAGGAACGAGCGCAATCTCCTTTGCCGGAGGAAGATGGATCTCCAAAACATCTCCGGCCTGGCAGACATAGTTTTTCTTCAGGGTTTTTCCGTTCTTCCATACCCGCTCGGCGAGAAGGAGCTTTTGGGCCGCACTTCGGGACGTTTCTTCCAAAGAACGCGCAAGGAGAGCGTCGATGCGCTCGCCGCTCTCCTCAACATAAATTGTAATTACAGATTCGTCCATTATCGAAATTCGTTCAGGATATCTTCCAGTGTAAAGCTGAATTCTTCTTCTGGTTCTGGCTCTTCGGGTTCTATTTCCGGTTCTGCCACAGGGAGCTCTTCCGGTTCTTCTGCGGGGACGACCTCTTCGGGTTCCGGATCCAGATCCAGCTCCATCTGAGCAGGCTCTTCCAGATATTCCTCCTCTGCCGGCTCGTTTTCTTCCGGTTTCAACTCTTCTTCGGGAGCTGATTCTTCTTCCGATACGGGCTCCTCTTCCGGATCCGTTTCTTCCTCCGGTGCAGATTCCTCTTCCAGCACCGCATCTTCATCCGGCCCGGGTTCCTCTTCCGGTGCAGCTTCTTCGTCCGATGCAGGCGCATCTTCCAGAACGTCCTCTTCTGCAGGTTCTTCCTGGAAAGGAGCTTCCTCCTCTACAGGCTCTTCCTGGAAAGGAGCTTCCTCCTCTACAGGCGCTTCCGATACTTCTTCTAATTCCTCTTCGGGCTCTTCCTCCGCGGGCTCGTCAGCGGACAAAATGTATTCTTCTGAGGTCTCTTCCTCATCTTCGATTTCTTCTTCATCAGATTCGGGTTCCTGAAGAGCCTCCTCGTCGGCCGGGGGTTCCTCCTCCGGCTCCTCAGTATCCTCTTCCAGAACGTCCGGTTCTTCTACGGGGGCGACCTCGATTTCTTCCGCGGGTTCAAGTTCCTCTACAGGACCTTTGGCAGTATCGTCTCCGCTGGGAGACGTGACTCGTTTAACCTGATACCGTCCGCCGCTGATGATGAGATAAAGACAGAACAGGATCCCGCCTACCGTGATAAAGATATCCGCCACATTGAACACCTGAATAAATTTCACCGGTTCAATAACAAACATATCAACCACGTATCCATAAATGGCACGGTCAATGGCGTTTCCCAGAGCACCGGCCATAGTCAGCACAGCCATCCAACGGCCGAATCCGCTCTTGATCCAATGGAAGATCAGGGCGAGGATCACGGCAATCGTTACGGCAGCAGCCAGACCGACAAAGATCCAGCGATAGCCCGGAAACAGACTGAAGGCGGCGCCATCATTATGGATGTTTACCAGTTTCAGAATGCCTGGGATCAATTCCACAGAACCACTGTTCAGAGTAATATTCGCAGTGACCCAGTATTTCATCAGCTGATCTGCGATCAATACCAGAACTACGACAATAGCATACAGCATCCCAAGTATCCCCCTTTCTGTCTATAGCAACAGTTTAACGCAATTATGTCAACTCCGCAACAACTTTTGCGCAGCGCGGGCACAGACCGGTCTCCGGATCTGCTTCTTCTGTGTGCGCCCAGCAGCGAGGACATTTTTCGCCTTTTGCTTCGCTTACGGCAATGGTAAGACCGGTGTTTCTTGTACCGGCGCCGACGGTAACGTCGCCTTCGTCATCGGCATCGATAAGACACTTGGAAACGATGAACATATCGTTGAGCGTCAGAGTCTCAATGGCAGCAACCGCTGCTTTGGCGTCATCATCGTTGGCGTGAAGAACGACCTGTGCATCCAGAGATTTGCCGATCTTCTTCTCGGCACGGGCGGATTCCAGAACACCGTTGACATCGTCGCGGACGCTGATGAGAGTATCCCATTTTGCCATGGTATCGGCATCCAGCCCATATTCCGCAAAGGGCTTGTTCATTTCGTTGAGAATGATGTTGCGGGTGTCATCACCGTCTCTGTGAGGCATGGACAGCCAAATCTCATCGCAGGTGAACGCAAGAATAGGAGCGAACATCTTGGTCAGAGAATCCAGGATCAGATACAGTGCGGTCTGTGCACTGCGTCTCTTCAGTCCGTTGGGAGCCTCGCAGTAAAGGCGGTCCTTGATAATATCCAGATAGAAGGAGGACAGCTCAACAACACAGAAATCGTTGATCGCATGAGAGATCACGTGGAATTCGTAGTTGTTGTAGCACTCCGCTACTTTTTCGATCAGTTCGTTAAGCTTGGTTACGGCCCAGCGGTCCAGCTCCATCATGTCTTCCGGTGCCACCAGATTGTTGGCATCGAAACCATTGAGGTTGCCGAGGCAGTAGCGGGCGGTGTTTCGGAACTTCAGATAGCTCTGAGTGAGCTGTTTAAAGATCTCGTTCGAGCAGCGAACATCCACGTGGTAATCGGCAGAACCGGCCCAGAGGCGGAGCATGTCCGCACCGTACTTGTTGGTGATCTCTCCGGGATCCATGCCGTTGCCGAGAGATTTATGCATTGCGCGGCCTTCGCCGTCAACGGTCCAGCCGTGCGTGATGCACTCTTTGAACGGAGCGCCTTTTCCCAGGGCGCCAACAGCAGTCAGCAGGGAAGACTGGAACCATCCGCGGTACTGATCCAGGCCCTCGAAATAAACGGTTGCCGGCCAGAAGCCCTGATCATGCTGCATGGCGGCATAGTGAGTGGAACCGGAATCGAACCAGCCGTCCAGCGTGTCTTCTTCCTTGGAGAAGTGTTTGCCGCCGCAGTGGGGGCAGACAAATCCGTCGGGAAGGATCTCATCGGCCTCGTGAAGATACCAGGCGTTGGAACCTTCTTTGGCAAAGAGTGCGGAAACGGCATCTCTGGTCTCATCGGTGACGATGGGCTCGCCGCATTCCTCACAGTAGAACACCGGAATGGGAAGACCCCACTTTCTCTGACGGGAGATACACCAGTCCATGCGTTCGTTAATCATGGATTTCATGCGGTCTTTGCCCCATTCGGGAACCCAGCGGACCTCGTCGCATGCGTCAATGGCGTCTCCGCGGAATGCGTCCACGGAGCAGAACCACTGCGGCGTGGCACGGAAGATGATCTCGCTGTCACAGCGCCAGCAGTGCGGGTAGCTGTGGAGAATCTCTTCCGTCGCGAACAGAGAACCGTCTTTTCTCATGTCTTCGAGGATGATGGAATTGGATTCCGACGTGGTCAATCCGGCATATTTGCCGGCGTATTCTGTGTGTCTGCCCTGATCGTCGACAGGGACGACCATCTCGGTGTTGTAGCTGCGGCAGGTCTGGAAGTCTTCTGCACCGAAACCGGGAGCGGTATGAACGCATCCGGTACCGGAATCCATGGTGACATAGTCTGCCAGCATGACCAGAGAGGTCTTCGGAAGGAAAGGATGATCGGCCAGCATGCGCTCAAAGAAGCTGCCTGGATGACGATCGATCACTTTATACTCGGTAAATCCGCCTTTTTCCATTACGGTATCCATCAGAGCCTCGGCCATGATATAGATCTCGCCGTTGCTGGCTTCAACCAGAACGTAGTCATAATCCGCGTTCAAGGTGATACCAAGGTTTCCGGGGAGTGTCCAGATGGTGGTGGTCCAGATCACGAAGTAGACCTTCGACAGGTCAATACCGGAAAGTTTGCCCAGATCATCATGGATGGGGAACTTGACGAACACGGTGGTGCAAGGGTCGTCCTTATACTGGATCTCTGCTTCCGCCAGTGCGGTCTCATCGTGCGGGCACCAGTAAACGGGCTTGAATCCCTTGTAGATATAGCCCTTCTTGTACATCTCACAGAAGACCTTGACCTCTTCCGCTTCGAATTCCGGATTCATGGTCTTGTACGGATGTTCCCAGTCGCCAATGACGCCGATGCGCTTAAAGCCGTCCATCTGAACATCGATGTAATGCTGTGCGAAATCATGGCAGGCATCCCGGAACTCCGCGGTGCTCATGGCCTTGCGATCCAGTTTGTTCTGCTTGATGATCGCAGATTCAATGGGCATGCCGTGGTTATCCCATCCGGGGATATACGGAGTGTAGTATCCGCGCATGGCATAGGAACGGGTGATGAAATCCTTGATGGATTTATTCAGAGCATGTCCCATATGAGGTGCGCCGTTGGAGAACGGAGGGCCGTCGTGCAGGCTGAACAGCGGTTTGCCCTCGTTCTTCTTGAGCATTTCATTATATAAGTCCATCTCTTCCCAGTGCTTCAGCATATCCGGCTCGCGCTTTGCCAGATTTGCGCGCATCGGAAACTCGGTCTTTGGAAGATTCAAAGTGTTATTGTAATCGGTTGCCATAGTATTTCTCCTCATAAATGTAATAGGGCGCACGTTGTGCGCCCCACATGTTTTCATTCCATTTAGCCCTGGTCGTCGAAAGTAAACAGCTGAGTGTCATCACTTACTTCGGAATGGGGTGCAGCAGCTTCCTCCACATTTGCTTCCTCGATTTCTTCTTCAATACCGGAGAAATCAATGGAGGTTGCAGGCTCGCTCTGTATCCGTGCGACAGAATCCTCAATGCTCTTTACTGCATCATCAATGTCCTTGGAATCCTCATAAGGCTCAACCTCTTCTTCCGGTTCGTACTCCGGAATCACAGGAGCAGAGGGAATCGTGCTGGCCGGGATATACTCGGGAACGGTACCGTCGGTCAGTTCGTCGGAAAGGACATCCAGGTGCTTCAGCTGATCCTGCAGCATTTTCTTTGCAGAAGCAATGTAAGCTGCAGTGGACTGTTTTGCATCATTCAGCAGGCTCTCTTCTGCTTCTCTCTTGGCGGCGATTCCGCCTACGATGGACTGAACCTGTGTGTTTGCTTCGGCGACAGCCACATCTGCTTTGTGACGGGCTTCGGCCTCAATCTGAACGGAAAGCTTCTGTGCAGAGAGAAGAGCACGATTAAGAGCGTCTTCATTTGCGCGGTATTCCTCAATCTTGTCTACGAGGACTTTCATCTTCGCTTTCAGAACAGAGATCTCTTTCTGAGATGCCGTCAGGTCTGCGGCGACTTTCTCCAGAAAATCATCGACAGAACCCATGTCATAACCGCCAACTAAAGCTTTCTCAAAAGTTTTTTCTTTAATATCCTGAGGAGTCATAATTTGGCCCACCTTCCTGTTTGAAGTTTCCTGTATTTATTAGAATCGCAGAGAATTGCCGTCGATATCTCCGGCATTCTCTCCCATGAGATCCACATTATACGGTGTAATGATATATGCGTTCGTTGCAACGCGTTTGATCTTTCCTTCCAGAGCGTATGCGACGCCGGAAAGGAAGTCGATCAGTCTGCGGGAGACGTCTTTGGGGGTGTTTTCCAGGTTCATCAGCACCGGTCTGCGGTCTCTGAGCTGATCCGCGATCTCCGCAGCAGCCTCAAAGTTTTCTGGGTTGATCAGCACCACTTTCATGTGCTGACCGCCGGTCCCGAGATCCACAACCTTGTTGTTGCGAGATTCTCTGCGGGGACGCGGAGCAGGGTTCGAAGCGTAAGGACGCTCCGCCTGCTGTATATTCTCGTTGCTTCCGGAGAAGAAGGAACTCTTGCGTTCCGGCTGTTCGTAGTTGCCGCTGGGGGTCTCTACCGGAATCGGAGTCTCCATCTCGTCGTCATCGTAAAAATCGTCTTCGTCGTCAAAGGGCTGAGTGAGCTTTTTGATGCCGTCTAAGAAACCCATTGATTTGTAGCCTCCTTACTTCAGGTTGTCCCATAATTGCGCTCGCCAAAGATCCCGGTCCCGATCCGGACCATGTTGGAACCTTCTTCAATCGCGGTTTCGTAATCATGAGTCATGCCCATGGACAGAAAATCCATGGAAACATTATCGTATTTTTTGGTGTCAATGTCAATAAAAAGCTGTTTCATCTCCTTAAAATAAGGGCGGGTCTGTTCGGGGTCGGAATCCGCAGGCGGGATCGCCATCAGGCCGCGGATATGGACATGCGGAAACTGCCCGGCCTGAGCCAAAACCTCTTCCAGGGACTCCTTCATCAGTCCGGACTTCGCTTCTTCGCGCCCGATGTTTACTTCCAGAAGGATGTCCTGAATAGTGCCGGTGGATTCCGCACGGCGGTCGATCAGGCGGATCAGTTCCAGAGAATCCACCGATTGAATCAGGTCCACAACGCCCACCAGATATTTCACCTTGTTCTTCTGAAGATGCCCGATGAAATACAGCGGAGCGCCCTCATATGCGTTCTCGGCATTTTTCTGCTGAAGTTCCTGTACGCGGTTCTCGCCGCAGGCGTCCACTCCGCCGATTACCGCTTCGCGGACTGCGGCGGAATCGTTCATTTTCGTAGCAGCCACCAGCATGATCTCGTCCGGATTCCGGCCGGCCTTTGCGGCGGCGGCAGCGATACGGGTGCGGATTTCCCCGATGTTGCCAGAAATGCTCATTTGATAAACCTTCTTTTTCTGAGATGTTGCGATTCGATGCTGCCGGCTGGCAGCATCGAAGGAGTTTTTGTTGTCAGCTCTGTCCGTCCAGAACCTTTCCGTCAAACAGATTCTTTCCTGCGGTGATCAGCGTATCACCTTCATGCAGTGCAGAGGAGGAGGTGTCCTGTTTGACCAGATAGTACTCATCATTGGATGTAAGGATCTCCACTTGCTTCCTCTCCACAGTCTTCGCGGTGAGACAGTAGACGAAGGAATTTCCGTCGTCATCCACGTGCATAGCGGATACCGGCACTTTCAGACCGTTGGACTGAGAGAAAATGATTTCGGCTGTGGCATGGCGCATGGCCATCGTCTCCGACAGCGCATACTTGGTGGAAAACACCACGGCGCAATTCCCACCGTCTTCCTTGGAGATGCTCAGGACCGTCGCGGGGATCAGCCCGCTGTAATAACGGGGGAAGCTCAAAGAAACCTTGGCGCCTTCCGAGAGACGCTGCGCGGTATCGCTGTTGACGAGCGCCAGGAAATGCCAGGTGAAAGAGCGGATGATTTTGCCGTAGGCACCCTCTTCCGGCTCCGAAGACTGATGCATCAGATCCTTCAGTCCCGATACGGAGATGGAGGTCACTTCCGAGGAGGAAGTAGACTCAAACCCGTCGGTCGTTCGGGTGAAAATCCCTGCGCTGGGCGCTTCGATAATCGCATCGTCGTCCCGGGAGGCGTTGCTGTAGCTTTCCTGTTCCGCTTTGAGTTTGTTCAGTTTTGCTTCTGCTTTATCCGACGCGTCCTGCATAAACAGCAGGGAACTGAGATCCAGAGCAGCTGTGTCCGTGGCCGCATAGTCCTGTGTGGCAACGGAAGACGCGAGCTTTCGTGCCGAGGAGGCAACGTTGTCGTCCCGGCTGCTGGCGTCTACCACGGATGCCGAGGAAGAAAGGAACGTCTCCAGTCGGCTGATCTCACGGCTCAGTTCCGCCAGATGATTCGTCTCCTCCAGATCTTCTTCCGAATCCGTGGAAATCGCAAGCAGAGCACCCTTGGAGATTTCTTTGCCGTCCTCCGCCTGAATGCTCAGAAACTGCTTGGAAGAGAAGAGGACTTCTTCGTCCCGGATGACGATGCCGTCGGCTTCGTCGCTGTCAGATATGGCAAAGGTCTGGACCGGTTCCGTCTTAATGTTTTCGTTGGTGGAATTCCAGAGCCAGCTGACGATATAAAACGCAAAGGCAAGAAACAGCACCGCTGCGATTATTTTTGTGTAGATGTCGGTTCGATTCAAATCTCCACTTCCTTTGGAATCCCTTCAGCCTCCGGAGACTGCCACATAGCAAAGCAGTGATCGACGGCTCGCGTTAGATCCGGTTTGCTCTGCCAGCGCAGCCAGCAGACGTCAGGATTGCGTCTTAGCCAGGTAAGCTGCCGCTTGGCATATCGGCGGCTTTCCTGTTTAATCTGTTCGATGGCTTGCTTCAGGGTGATCGATCCGCGTATGGCCTGAACGATCTCCTTGTATCCGATGGCCTGCATGGCAGTGTGGGTATCATTCAGTCCGAGATCCAGCAGCGCCTGCACTTCCTGGAGCAGTCCAGCATCGAGCATCTGATCCACCCGTCGGTTGATCCGTTCATACAGATCGTCGCGGCGAACATAGTCCAGTGCCACTATGAGAGACTCGTACCGGGGAGGTACAGTCTGTGTTTCGGCATCATGCTGTGTGATGGTTTTTCCTGTCAGACGGTAGATCTCCAGTGCCCGTACGATCCGCTTTCGGTCGTTGGGAGAAAGTTTTGCCGCCCGTTCCGGATCGACTGCGTTCAGCTCCGACCACATGGCAGCACCGCCTCGCTCATCGTATTCGCCGTTGAGCTCATTGCGGATGTCGTTTTCCCGGTCAGACCGCTCGGCAAAGGACCGCCCGGACAGAAGGGAGTCGATATACAGTCCGGTTCCTCCCACCAGAATGGGAATCCGGTTCCGTGAAAAGATATCCTCACAGCAGGCAGAAGCCATTTCCACATACCGTGCAACGGAAAAGTTCTCTGACGGATCCGCCACATCAACCATGTGATGGGGTACTCCCTGCATTTCCTCCGGTGTGATCTTGGCGGTTCCGATATCCATACGGCGATACACCTGCATGGAATCGGCAGATACGACTTCGCCGCCGAGTTTTTTTGCAAGGGACACACCGAGAACGGTCTTACCCGTTGCGGTGGGGCCTGTGATCACCAGCACTTTCTTCGACAATTGTTGCTCCTCTTTATACGATTCGTTTAAACTCCTTGTCCAGATCTTCTCTGGTATAGATGACGGCTACCGGACGTCCGTGAGGACAGTATTTGATCTGCTGGGACACCACGGCTTCCGCCAGAACGAAAAGTTCCCGGACATCGGTCTTCCATCCTGCCTTGATGGCAGCTTTGCAGGCTACGGTTTTCAGGATGTTAGTCTTTCTGGCCTCCAGATCCACCGTGCGGTGATCCTTCAGCTGCTGGCAGATCTCCTCAAATGCGGCGGTGACGTCGCTTTCGTACATGTCTGCCGGGACAGCGCGGATAATATGGGAATTGTCGCCATAGGGCTCCAGTTCAAACCCGAGGTCCGCCAGAAGGGCACCATTCTCCTCCAGAAGCGCCGCCGTTTCCTCATCGGTCTTAACGGTGACGGGGACCATAAGGATCTGAGACATGACGGAGCGGTCTTCCGTGAGAAGGCGGTCGAAAATGATCCGTTCGTGACAGGCGTGCTTGTCGATGATGATCAGCTTTTCATCCTGCTGTACCAGAATATACGTATTCATGACCTCTCCGATCATGCGAAAAGGAGGCACATCGGAAGAGGATTTCTTGTTTTGTGGTTCCGGAGCTGCGGGCTGCGGCTTTACCGGGGAAAATCCCTCCATGGAAGTCTGTTCCGAAGAATGCCCGCCGGAGAAAGCAAAGGGGACAGGTGCCTCTTCTTCCCGGGCGGCGGAGGTGTTTCGGTAAGGCCGCGCGGGAGTTTCCTCGGAACGGGGACGGAATGCATCAGCAGAGACCGGTCCGCCGGAGGGACGGAAGGAGGATGCGGGAGCCGCCACGGACGGCTGTGCTGCGGCAGATGCCGAGAGAAGATTCTCCTTCTGGATCGCTGCCAGCGCGGCATGATAGACCGCGTCAAAGACCTTTTTTTCCTCCATGAATTTCACTTCGGTCTTTGTGGGGTGGACATTGACATCCACGGCACCGTAACTGATATCGATATACAGACAGCAGGCAGGATAATGACCCACCAGCATGGAATTTTCGTAAGCCTGCTCCACCGCGGCCTGCAGCAGGGGAGACCGGATGTAGCGGTTGTTGCAGAAGAAATACTGATAGGCGCGGTTTCCGCGGCAGGCAGCCGGGGAAGAGACATAGCCTCTGACGGAAACTTTATCATTGCTCCCGCTGCAGGAGAGCATCTTGTTGGCAAAATCCCGGCCGAAGATGGCATACATACCGGACAGGCTGTCTCCGTCTCCGGGAGTAAAGAATTCCTCGGAGCCGTCTTTGATGTAATGGATGGAAATGTCGGGGCGGGAGAGCGCACAGCGGACCGCAGTCTGCGTGCAGGCAGTGGTCTCGCTTCGTTCTGTCTTCAGAAACTTCCGGCGGGCAGGAGTGTTGTAAAACAGATCCCGCACCGTGATCGTAGTGCCATATGGACATCCGCACTCTTCCATGTTCTGAATATCACCGGCTTCCAGGATCACCCGGGTCCCCTGTTCCGATCCCTGCTCTCTCGTGACCATGTCTATGCGGGAAACTGCGCTGATGGCAGCAAGGGCCTCTCCGCGGAATCCCATGGTGCTGATGGAATCCAGTCCGTACTCGTCATGAAGCTTACTGGTGGCATGCCGCATAAAGGCGATACCAGCGTCTTCCGGGGACATGCCGCTCCCGTTATCGGTAATGCGGATCATGGAAGATCCGCCATTTTTGATCTCAATGGTAATGCTGTCCGCTCCGGCATCGATGGAGTTTTCCACCAGCTCCTTGATTACGGAAGCCGGCCGCTCCACCACCTCACCGGCGGCGATCATATCCGCAACATGAGGAGATAAAATGTTGATATTTGTCATAAAAAAA
>JAEIGA010016137.1_pt1 | contig 11370 bp, 23 predicted proteins | sample 9270691 | NCBI WGS metagenome assembly JAEIGA01 (sample SAMN17057246, study PRJNA624740) | gut metagenome | biome: biome; isolation source: fecal sample | host: Bos grunniens | place: China: Xizang | collected 2019
AACGCAGATAGTGCCGATCTGCTACACGGGTGGGGAGGCAGGCTCCCCACCTCAAATTGAAAGGATGGTATAAATGGCTTTACCTGACAGCGGGGAACGCAGAGAGTTCCCCACAGGCGCAGTTCGTGATATTGCACAAGGCAAAGGACGGTGCGATTTACTCCCATTGGATGTCATCGGTGAGTGGACGGGGGACGAGTGCTTATGCAAGATTCATGAATATTTATGCACTGGCGACACTGACTTTCTGATCGAAGCGTTGGAGATCTTCTCCTATATCGAGTATGACAACGACACCTACGATGCTATTTTGGAAGTGTCAAAACACTTCGAAGACGGTGCCGAAAAATATGGCGACAATAACTGGCAGAAGGGCATCTACCTTCATTGCTACATCGACAGTGCCGTGAGGCACTACCTCAAGCACTACAGAGGCGACAAGGACGAACCTCACGACAGAGCGTTCATGTGGAACATCCTCTGTGCAATCTGGACCCACAGGCATAAACCCGAAATGATTGATATTCCCGGAAAGGAAGAATGGTATGAAGGTAACACTTGTGCAAGCAACACCTAACCCGGTGGAAACCATCGCGCAAATTGCATCCATCTGCTACGACAGTGATCCCAAGGACCCCATGGCATTGGTGAAGCACCTTTACAAAAACGGCCATCACAGTGTGTTTGAACACATCTACTTCACCTTCAAGATTGAAGGCATCTCCCGCGCCTGTTCTCATCAGCTTGTGCGGCACCGGCATTGCAGCTTCACCCAGCGGAGTCAGCGGTACTGCTCGGAGGGCGGGTTTGAGTATGTGGCTCCTCCTACCATCGGCAAAGGCCGCTTCGCAAATGACATGGAGGATATTATGGATTGGTACGAAGCGTATCAAGCAAATAATGTCCCCAACGAGGATGCCCGGTATATCCTCCCCAACGCCTGCGCAACATCGCTGTATCTGTCTTGCAACCTCCGGGAACTGATCCACATGGCGAATGAACGTCTCTGCTCCCGGGCGCAGTGGGAAATCAGAAACCTGGTTCGTGAGATGTGCAAATTGGCGGATCCCCAGCTTCAGTTCATGCTCGTTCCCAAATGCAAGAGCGGCAGAATCATCTGCAACTCCCCTTGCGGAGGTAGAGTATGATTTTCCACAAGCATAATGGGCAGATTTACAAGGTAGAACTGACTCCGAAAGAGCGGAGAGCCATGGATGCGGAAATCAACCGGCAATTGGTAGAGAAGCACGCAGTGTTCGTGGACGATGTGGATTATATGATCATGCGCATTCTACACAATCACTTCGGCTTTGGCCTGACTCGGCTGAGACGGTTCTACGAAATCTTTTCTGCGGACAACGACGCTTTGGTCAAGCACTATGAGATGCCGGATGCGGGTGCTTATATCGCCCGTGAGGAAATGAACGCAATCGGATGCAATATCGAAAAATGGAACAGCGAGAGGAGTGAATGAAATGAAACCCTATTATTCCGAATTCGTGAGGCACTGCCTCCGATACTATATCAAAACTCAGGATGAGGGCCACGGTGGTCACCCCGCCTTCAGCAGTGAGGCCGACAAGGCGAACTGGGTCGCGTGCTATCAGGCGCTGAAGTACTACTCTAAAGATCAGTTGGAAATCATCTATGAGATCTATCGTCCCGGCGATACCATCGCAGACAAAATCTATCAACTGTCGCAAACCAAGGGCGTTCAGCAGGACACGATGTGGAATCTCATCCGCGATGTGGAGAGAAAGATTGCCAAGAGGAGAGGCCTGATATGATCAACTACGACAATATCCCGGAGGAACTGCGTAGGCTGCCTCAGTGGGTGTGCGCCAATGATGGCAGCAAGGTGCCAATGCAAGCCACCGCTCCGTTCCCGGCATCCTCTACCAACCCGCTCACCTGGTCTACCTTCGAAGAGGCGGTAGAGGCGGTGCGGATGGGATGGTATGACTACATCGGGTTTGTATTCAACGATAACGGCATCGTGGGGATCGACCTTGATGATTCCATGGAGAACGGCCTCGCTACGCCACTTGCTATGGAAATCTTTGGCCTGTGCCACAGCTATGCGGAGGTATCCAAGAGTGGCAAGGGCCTCCACATATTCGTGAAGGGCGATATCCCGTTCAAGGGAAAAAACAATCTCGCTGGTGTAGAGATTTACAAAACCGCTCGATTCTTTATTATGACCGGCGATGCTGCCGGGTATCCCTACATCGCAAATAATCAGGCGGCTTTGGATACTATCGTGGCGAAGTATTTTCCTGAAACACGGGAATCTAACGCCACATCAGTTACGCCCCGCATCTACAATCCCGAGTGGGAATGCCCCAAGGGCTGTAAGAGGGTCCGAGTCAGACCCCACTATCCCACGATCCCCGACGGATGTCGGAACATCTGCCTGACATCCCTGGCCGGCATGATGCATTCCATCGGATATACCAAGGGGCAGATCTACCGGGAATTGCAATATGCCAACAGCACGGCCTGTGAGCCGCCGCTGGACGACGGTGAACTGAGATCCATCTGTAACAGCGTTACTAGATATCGGAGGTGAGGAAGATGGGGCTTGATATTAGATTTACTCTAAGAAAAAACATCATCTGCCATAAGTGTGGAGAAATTATTGGCTATGACACTGTTGACAGTGTAGATGGTAGCGGCAGAGGTTGGTATCCACTTCTGGAATCCCTTGGGTACTATGTTCCTTATGATCAGCGAACCGAGGAAAACGATTGGTACGGAAAGGATATGGTGCTGACCGAGGAGCAAGTAGACGAAGTGTACCAATTTGCAAAGGAGCATGACCTTTATGGATCGTACTCCGTGCAAAAACTGATTGTGGAAGCAATATTTGAAGAGGACTACCTTGTAATCAATGCGGATTGGTAGGAGGTGTAAGTGATGGCGAAACCCAAAATAACCAAACGAGACCAGCGAACAGCGGCAGAAATCCTCGTGCAGTTCATGTTCACTAAGGATATGGACGATGTGATAAGAGTGTGGAAAGAGGTCTATGAGCAGTACGGTCTGTGCGATGACCCCTTCACCTATACTCCTTGTACTCCCGATGAATACTGTAAAAATCAGCTGGAATACGATAGACAGACAATGATCGAGCGATACGGCCATTGTGACGGATTAGAGTGATGAAAGGAGCAGACGATGGCTCTTGACAAATCTATCGAATCCGGCAAAGAGCATCGAAAGCCATACAAGGGTAGCAAGCGGTTTGACCGAACTTGCCGGAATCATGGTAGCTGTGACTACTGCAAGATGAACTGCTTGCATAAGACCTTGATGGCTTTGGATCGATGCAAAGACAAATTGAAAGGAGATAGTGAAGATGCCTGAATTGAAACCGTGTCCGTTTTGCGGTGGTACGAAATTCAATATTGTGAATGTCTATGGTGAAGATTTTTATGTTGCTTGTCACACCTGCACTACTTGTGGGCCAAGTGGCGAAACCTATGAAGAAGCAATAGAAGCATGGAACAGGAGGGTGGAAGATGGCAAGGCTGATTGATGCGGATGCGCGGGAATCGTTCTATAGGGAACGGATGGCTGGACTTGAACCGTATGACCACTATTGCGATGGATACGGAGATGCCATTGACCATGTTGACGATTGGATGGATGCCCAGCCCACCGTGGATGCCGTTCCTGTGGAGAAATACAACGCACTGAAAGAGCGATATGAAAGAATGAAAGAAATCGCTGACATACTGGACACCGCATTGCGCCAGTATCAGCGACAATATGGGGAGTGAGGGTGTGGCAATGGCAAATGAAAAGCGGCTGATTGATGCGGATGCGCTGATGGATTCGTTTAGAAGATACATTGCGGAACGCCATGACAGGGAAAGGTGCGTTTCGGAAGAAAATTGCAATACCTGCGAAAGAGAGTGCTTGTGGCGAAGAGTTGTAAAAAATGCCCCTGCCGTGGATGCCGTGGAAGTGGTGCGCTGTAAGGATTGCAAATGGTGGCAGACAAGTGGCTGCTGGTATCATCAGCCGGGGAAGTGCGTTGATCGTGATCCGAGCGATTTCTGCTCCGATGGAGAAAGGAGAATCGATGTATAAACCACTTATCGAAATATTCTACGGCGAGATGCAAACACAGCTTGACAGGGACATCCTGAAAGCTGTCCAGAAGTATTACATCGTGGTAGACAAGGACGAACTGATCCGGGCTTTGGCGTATGACCGGGAGCAGTATGAAAAGGGCTATGGCGATGGCACACAAGCGGTGATGGAATCCATTGTTCATTGCGAGGATTGCAAGTGGCGTGGCATTGAGGGCAAATGCCCCATGTATCATGTGGACGAAATCGAATGGGACGATGATGGCTATACCGAGGTTGACTATGTGCCGCATGACTACACCATAGATGAAGGATTCTGTGACCGGGGAGAAAGGAGAACTAACAATGGATAAGGAAAAACTGATGCGTAATATTTTTCTGTGCGTTTCGGTTGCGTTGATGATTGCCTTTGCGTTTTTCGGAATATTTTTTCTTGTGCTTGCCGCTATACGGTCGGTGTGGTTTTTAGCACTGGCGTTCATTTGTGCCTTGTGCAGTGGCGGTGCTGCTGGTGTGGCATTTTACTTTGGGGAGGACTGACAATGAGAGAAAAGCTGATTGAGTTGCTGAACGAAGCGTGGTGGAACTATCGCCATGGCAAAGGCCCAGCCGGGATGCCCATAAATTTTGCCGAACACCTTATCGCCAACGGCGTGACGGTGCAGAAGCAAGACGGATGTGATTACTGTCAAGAGGATGCCGAGGGATGCCGAAAGATGTTTGGGGCTTTTTCCATTGTCAATCCTTTTCACGGAAACAAATGGTATATAGACACGATGCGTTGTATGCCAAAACAAATATACTTCTGCCCCATGTGTGGACGAAAACTGGCGGAGCCGCCGAAGGAGGACGAAGCATGAGAGAAAAGCTGATTGAGTTGCTTCTTGATTTACACCTGAATACCAATGGCCACATTTGTGATGGTTGCGGTAGCTATTCGGCAGAAAAAGAATGCGAGGAAATTGCCGACCACCTTATCGCCAACGGCGTGACCATCCAGCGGTGGATTCCTGTGACCGAGAGGTTGCCAAAAGAGGAAGATGCAGATATAGGTGGCTGTGTCTTAGCAATCGAGAAATCGGACGGTTTTGCAAGGCGGTGGGAAATTCAAGGCATTCTGAATGCCCCAGAATTTTTTACCCATTGGATGCCGCTTCCCGAACCGCCGAAAGGAGAATGAGCCATGGAAAGATTGACCGATAAGCATTATAGCGGAAAGGGCTATAATTTGAAGTGTTCCAGTTATTGCCCGAACGATGGCTTCTGTGATGATTGCGAAAAACTGTTCGAGGCGATTGACTGTCTTGGAGAATATGAGGACAAAGCCGAGCAAAAGCCCATGACCAACGCAGACCGCATCCGGGCTATGACGGACGAGGAGTTGGCGGTGTTTATATGCCAATGGTGTCAGTGTGTCGAAGGATATTGCCCCGGCGTAAAGATGTGCGTGTTCGCAGTAGGCAAAGCAAACGGATTACTGAAATGGCTACAACAGCCAGCGGAGGAGGTATAAATATGCTGAAATACTGTTTGGATAAGTGGAATCAAAACAACGGGCTTCTTCGGTCTAAACTGGAGAATGACTTCTCGCTCAACACCTGTGACTATGTATATCTGGTCAAATTGGTTGTTGAATACATCCTGAATCCCGGAGAAGATGACCGGTATGGTCTGTGGGATTCCCGGAATATTACTGTCATCGATAATGGTGACTATCAGGGTACACAATTGTTTCTGATCCCAATGAAAACCTACCAGCCTAGCGAATCTGAATACCTGATGACCTATGTGGACTACGGAAGCTGTTCCGCCTGTGATACACTAAAAGCCATTCAGGACCGGAGCAACAATCGCATGACCGAAAGACAGGTCAAGGACGTCATGACATTGTGCAAGGATATTGTTACCAACATGGTCAAGCCCTACAATAGAGGCTGGCGGTTTAGGGAAGGCTTCGAGGAGGTGCATTATAACCATGGAGAATGATAGATTGGCACAAGATGTCATCGAAGCCAAGAAAGCCGGAATGTCCTATGGGCAATGGATGGCGAGGTCTTATGTGCCTCCCAAAATCGAGAAAAAACCAACCATGACGGATTTCACCAAGCGGTGCATTATTTGCGGAACAGCGATTGATCCAAAGAGCCGGAGAAAAATCTACTGCTCAATACAATGCAAATACAGAAGCTATTACAGCATAGATTGAGGGAAGGGTCATGGAAAAAGACAAAATTGAGCAAGATGTTATCCTTGCCACCAGAGCCGGATTATCTTATGGTCAATGGAAAGCATTGCACTATGCACCGGCCCCCGTGACAAGAAGTAAAAAGGCCAAATCGGATGACACCATTATTCCCGTCAAGAGATGCGCTATCTGCAAAGCTATTATCCCAAACGAGTCCCAGAAGCAAAGCAACTGTGGCCGCCCGGAGTGCATCGCAGAACGTAAGCGCAGACAGCGCCGGGAGTTGTATATTAAGAGAATCAGAGGAGAGTGATAACATATGATCGATTGGGACGTAACCCCATATGAATTAAAAAACGGAATGGTGCTGATCAACCAGGAGGATATCGTGATTTTCAAGAAACTCCTCACCCAGAGACCCCACTGTAACGTGGATTACCTCTGGAACGACATCGGCCTTGGCAATTTGTTTGCCGAGTGCTTCTCCGGGACGCATCGTTTCTGTGTGGATAACCAGAAGTGGTACATCTACAACCGTGGTCTATGGACGGTCGACAAGGGCGACATCCAGGCTCAGGGCAATATGCAGCGGTTGCTTCAGCTTCTGCACCTCTACTGCTCGGAGGTAGACGAGGACCCGGAAATCATCAAAAGCTATAAAACCTACATCAGCAAGAGTTCTTCGGACACGATCCTCCGAAGAGCGCTCAACGCATCGAAGAACAACCTGGTGATCAACATCACCGACTTCGACTCCGACCCCTATCTGCTGAACTGCCGCAACGGCGTGTATGATATGAGGGAGCATCGCTTCCGCTTCGCCACCCCGGAAGACTACTTCACCTTATCCGTCACCTGCGACTATCCCACCGGCATAAACGTCCGCAAGTGCGACCGCTGGTACTCTTTTGTGGATGAGATCATGGAAGGCGACAAGGAGAAGGCCGGCTTCCTCCAGCGTGCCTTAGGCTACTCACTCCTGGGTGTCAATCGTGAGGAGTGTATGTTCCTCGCTTACGGCCGCACCCGTAGTGGCAAGGGTACGTTGTTCAACACCATCGCAAAGGTCCTTGGTATGGGAACCGACAACGGCTACGGTGGTTCCGTCAACTCTTCCCTGGTGTGTGAGAGCAAGTTCAAAGACCGCGACTATAACGCCCCGGAGCCTATGTTGGCAGATACTGTGGGTCTGCGCTATATCACACTGTCCGAGACAAAGAAGGGCGCACTGTTGGATGTGAATGCCATCAAGAGCCTCACCGGCAGAGATCCCCGCAAGACCCGCCAGCTTCACTGCCCGGCGTTCACTTTCACCCCGCAGTTCACCATGTGGCTGTCTACCAACTTTCTCCCCAAGGTCAATGATGATACGCTGTTTAAGTCTGATCGACTCTGGGTGATTGAGTTCAACAAGCACTTCGACGGCGATGACCGCGACTTCTCGCTGAAGGAGATCTTCGAGCATCCCGACAACCAGGCTGTGATCCTCAAGTGGCTGCTGGATGGTTACAAGATGTACACCGAGCAGGGCCTGAATCCGCCCGCCTGTATCCGGGAAGCGACGGCAAGATATGCCCGCTTGAATGACCGTATCCTCTGCTTCAAGGAGGATTGCCTGGAGGATGCACCGGGTGAGCGAGTGTCGAATGGCTTGCTCTATTCCAAGTATAAGGAATGGTGTGAGGATGAGGAACGCGGGTACAATCCGTTGGGATCCACTTCGTTCTATAACGAGATGGATAGATTCTATCGGAGAGTTCGACAAAACAATGCCCGTTGCTTTGATGGTGTGAGGCTCAAGGACTAATTTTTCTGTGACAGATTGCCAGATATTTTTGGTACTTGAGATTTATAAGGAAAACTAGTGACAGATTGCCAGATATTTTAGTAACTTGCAATGTATAAGGAAAGAAATATATATGTTCCTCATATAGGGAAATAATATTACTCAAAAAACTGGCAATTTGTCACACGACTATGAAGGAGGGATTTTTATAGTCGACGAAGTGTGGAAACCGATTTCCGAGTGGGAAGGTCGGTATGAGGTTAGCAACTATGGCAGAGTTAAATCTTTGGCTAGGATGACATCTACTGGTAATAGAAGTGTTCCTGAGAGAATCCTGAAGCCGAATGTGATGAAAGGCTATCAGTGTGTGACTTTACAATATGATGGAGCAGTAAAAGTATATCGTGTTCACCGCTTGGTGATTGAAGCGTTTGGTACGGCACAACCTACTGCCGAACATCAAGTGAACCATATTGATGGTGACAAGGCGAATAATTGCATTTGGAATCTTGAGTGGGTAACTCCCAAAGAAAATACTGATCATGCTTTTGATACGGGTTTACGGCCGAGAAAGGATCGTCCGGAAACGCTTGCGAAAAAGCGGGAAGCAATGGTCAGGAGATATGAAGACCCAGCGGAGCATGAGAAAACAAGAGAAAATTCCAAGAAGATGTGGAAAGAGAGAAAAGAAAGAGGGTGGAAATCATGGAAGACATGGAATTGATAGTGGCAGCGGATAAAAAGAAGCCTTCTCGTGGCAGAGGTGGCAAAAACAACTTTCCCAACGCAAAGGTGGCTGTTGCTACTGAAGATGACAAGCGACTGGTCGGGCAACTATTGACAGAAGTGCTGGCAGAACGCAAGAAGGAGCGCGTGAAGAGTGACGACGAATTGGTCGAGAGGCTTAACGACTATTTCGTGCATTGTGCGACTACGGGACAGATTCCGACTGTGGAAGAGATGGCAATGAGTACGGGCTACTCGATTTCGACTGTTTGGGACTGGGAAGTGGGAAGAAACAAAGGCTTTAGTTCCGAGACCTCCGACATCATAAAAAAAGCGAAGGATGTTTTGAAGACTTTTGACGCAAAATTGGTTATTTCTGGCAAATTGAACTTCCTTGCTTACTGTTTCCGAGCCAAGAACTATTACGGCATGGTCGATAAGGCTGAGTATGTGCTGACTCCGAACCAGCAACAGCCCGCCGACTATGATCCTGAGGACATCAGAAAGCGCTACCTCAGCGACTCTAGCGACTCTAGCGACTCTGTCATCGACTCTGACTAACGACTATGGCCAGCAACTCTGGCGACTATAGCGACTATAGCGACTATCCCCGGCCCGCCCAGGTGAGCCGGGGACCACTTTTTCCGTGATCCGTGGGCTGTCGGTACCGGCTGCCCCAGGCGGACCCGCACCCGGCCACCATGGGACCCGGTGCCGATCCCTGGTGGGCCGTCGTGTCTGGATTGGCGGCCGTCCCTCTGTGGCGCTCTGTGGCGCTCTGTGGTGCGTTTAATAGTTTACAGGTATAAACACACTAAGCCGACATAAAAAGACGCTGTACAGCCTCTGAGAGCCTCACAGAGGCACATAGAAAAACGCCCGGCATTATACCGGGCGTTTAATATATGTCTGTGGCGGCGCTGGTGGCCGCATGCGGGCATAAATTAAGCCCGGGAATATATTCCCGGGCTGCTGCTTATTTGCTGATTTTGGATAATTCCGCCAGTATGGCAAGCGGTAACAAAAGAAACCAAAGTATAAACATTATTTCACCCCCAAAGCAATCAAGATGTCACAGAGGACCGCACCGGCGGCCATTACTACCAGGGATCCGCCGATATAGAAAAGTGCTACTGCCATGTTTACGCCCCCTTTACGCTGCCAGGATAAACAGATTACTAACACGGCCGGCGACGGCGTAAAGTTTGCCGGTTACGTTGTCCATGAGTACAACGCCGTTCAGGCCGTTAATGCCGCTAGAATAGAATACAATGGTAGAATTGGACGGACGGCCGACAATGTCAGCGTTGGTTACGTCTACGGCCGCGCCGGTCCTGATCAGGTGTTTAATTACGGATAAGCTAACTTGCATTTTAATTTCCCCCTTTTTTAATGTTGATTGATGATGGTAACGTCGCCGGGCTTAAGAAAGAAACAGCCGCAGCCATTAACGGCGCATTCGGTGCAATTACCGGTACAGTGGTATTCATATTCCGCCCCGCCGCAATAGGTGTTTTGCGACGGGTCCGCAAAATTAATATGGCATTCTGGCAGCCGGTACGGGTTAGGCATTTCCACGCCAGGCGCCGCGGAAAACAGGATATGTAAATTGCTAGGTATCGCGATACCTACCGAAAGTAGATTGTTTACGATCTTATACGCCTTTGTGAAAGCTAAAAATTCCGCTTTGGGGTTTTGGTTTGCTACCCATATCATACCTACTAAATAATGGTCATTTACGATATCCCCGGACACGTGCCAACGGAAAAAGCGTTGTGTTTTCACGGCGGCGGAAATTTCGTTGAAATAGCGATCAGGATCAGACAAGAAAAGCAAATAGTTTTCATTCCAGCCGGCCGCAGTGCCGGTAAAGCGGTTATAGCTGCGGATCGCATAACAGTATTTACTACATGATCCGCAATTGCTACAGGTTACAACGGGCGGTAGTGATATATTCATAATACCGCCTAATTTGGAATTGCCGCCGCTAATGTGGATATGAATTGCTGCGGGATCGGTCCCGGCGTGCTGCTGATTATAGGCGGCGCTATTCTGGCACGCCTTAGCGATAGCGGCCGCGGAATTGGTCCGGGCCTGTGGTTTTTTAGTACTCATAATTAGATATCCCCTTTACATATAGTATTATCAAGTGTTTTCTTGATAATCATATAATATCAAGCGGTTTCTTGATTGTCAAGCGTTTTCTTGATAATTTATCAAGTATTTTCTTGACGGTTATATATGTATTGGGAAGTTAACAGTTTTCGCACACTGATACGGACAGCCGGCCCCGGCGGCCGGTCCTGGCGCAGCCGGCCCCATGGGGAAATAGAAAAGCGGAGGCGGGGCGGGGTTAGTGGCTTGAATATCCGAAAAATTCAAAAAGATTAAAAATAATAGAAAAACCTATTGACATAGAGAAATCTATTTGCTATACTAGACTCATCCAATAAAACTGTGGAGGTAATCACACATGACTGAGAAAGATGTAATTAGAGACATCATGGCAATGAGAGGTTGGAGTCAATCCAAATTAGCTTCCGAGGCTGGCTTCAAGAGTCAATCCAACATCACTG
>JAEIGA010016138.1_pt1 | contig 11370 bp, 9 predicted proteins | sample 9270691 | NCBI WGS metagenome assembly JAEIGA01 (sample SAMN17057246, study PRJNA624740) | gut metagenome | biome: biome; isolation source: fecal sample | host: Bos grunniens | place: China: Xizang | collected 2019
CACCACCTTTTGTGTTACCCACCCCCTAAATCCCCCTCCTGTGAGGGGGACTTATTTTTGCTGCGCAAATAAGTCCCAGTGTGTTACCTATCCTCCAACCCCCCCCCTTGACCTTTGGTCTTCCTCCTTCGCACCTCGACAAAGTGTGCAAGCACCCTCTGCGCTCGGTTTGGCGTCGGCTCTGTAAAGGGGGCTTGTCGCTACGCTCCAATAAATTTCGGCTTTTTGGCCATTGGCCGACCAAGAAGATGGCATTTAATGACATTCGGGCTTTCTGCCCTTAATGACATAGAATGGCAGCGCAGTCTTGGGACTGCTTAATGACAAGTCGGCTTTTGTTATTCAATGTCATTCAGCGACCAACGGGAGCGCATGCCATTCGTTGCCATTCAATGCCATTTAATTTGCTGCCCACCAGCTTCGCAACCGTAGTCTATCGAATAAATGATATTCGCGGACGGAAGGATTCGTGGTTTTCGCGCTCGACAATTCCGGTAATGACATCCGCGGCATCGTGCCAACGGTTGGAGTGGAACGTACGGCGATAGGTTGTTAAGTGCGAGTAGAGTTCGCTCCATCGTTGTTGCCACCCTCGCGGAAAGCGGAGCAGATGCAGGGCCGTTGCCGAGTGTGACAATATGCGAGCCTCCTTATTACCCGATTGGTGAAACCACTCGACCTTTGTTGTGGGAGCGAGTCGTTGTACCGCACGCGCAAAGCCTCGACCTCCGTTATTGCTCTCGATAGCGGCAATGCGGGTGCGATTTCGGTTGAGCATCTCTGCCACTTCGCGTTCGGTTACCTCCATCGGCTCGCGCGAATAGACAACGTCGCAAATATAAATTACCCCATCCGTATCTACGGCGTAGCATATAGAACATAGGTAATCGTCGCCCGTATCGGCCGTATCGGTGTAGTTGCCGTAGCGAACAATCTCTTTCGGCAGATTGTCGTACTCGGCAAAGGAGGAGCCATAGAGCAACCCTTCACGTGAGGAGGGGTGTCCTTGATACATACATTCGAAGCGCAGTGTGTCGAGCTTACGTTTCTGCTGCAAGAGCGATGCGGAGTGCCGCTCCTCCCATAGCGCTTCGCCAAGGTTGCGAGGGTCAATTTCGGTGGCGGGAGAGGCCTTCAACGCCTCGAAATTGAGGTAGAGCCACTCGTTCTCACCCACATTGTCCAGATCGCTGAAACTGCGGAGCTCGCGGCACGGCTCTTTGCTGGTGATGGCACCGATGAGGTCCTCTTCGTGCCAGCGCGTGAAGACTATCAGCTCGCGCGAGAAGTTGTGCATTCGTGTTCGCACAACCGAGGTGTACCACTCCCAGCAGTTTTCGCGGATGATGGGCGAGTTGGCCTCCATAGCGTCCTTATAGAGGTCATCGAGTATAAAACAGTCTACGCGATTGCCCGTGAGAGAGCCTTCGCGACCAACCGATAGGAGTGCGCCGTCGCGTCCTATGATTTCGACCTCGTCGGCCGTGCGGATGTAGTTAGCCGGTTTGGTGCCGTGTTTGATGGTTGTGTCGGGGAAGATGTCCATATACTCGCGGCTATCCAAAATGCGTTGTACGCGACGGTTGAAGCGCGATGCCAAGCTGCCCGAATAGGAGGCTATGGCAATGCGTATGTCGGGGTTGAGCCCAAGCATATAGGCCGGTAGCAGGGTGGTCGCTCCAACCGATTTGCCGTGTTGTGGCGGCATCGTTATTATGAGTCGACGAATATCTCCTCGCGCAAAGGCTTCGAGCACGCGATAGTAGATGGCGTGAAAGGGTTGTACCTCCAAAAAGGGGTAAATCTGTGTGGCAAAATCTGTGAATGTCATAGCTACTCCTCCTCGATTAGATATTTGGTGAATCGCTCGAAATCGAAATCGTCCTGAACAACGCCCTCCTCATCCTCGCACATAAAGTCCCACCATACGGCCGAAACGTCGTAGATTGTGTCGTGTACGTCGTATTGTTGGAGGTCGTTTACGCGTCGACGATACAATATGAGCGATGCGGTTAGACGTAGAATTTTGCCATCGACACCTACGCTCTCGACCACGCCCGTGAAGTAACAAGGGGTCATCAACTTACCTTTGATCTCGGCGGCTAATGCGGCGTACTCCTCTTCGGATACCTTATAAATAAAATGCTTCATAACTATTTTGTTTGAGAGTTAATAAATTTTTGTTATTTTTGTGGAAATTGTTTAACTTTGCGATGGCAAAAGTAATTCAAATAATGAATTTTGATACTCCAAAAGTCCAAAAATTGTATAAAAAGATTTTAATGTAAAAAATGGGCGGTCGATTAAAACTTATACGAAAAAGATTGGGTTTTACGCAAGAACAACTGGCTCAGAAGCTTGGCGTTGGTAAGACTGCACTTTCGATGATCGAAACGGGTAAGGCCCGACTCTCGTCGCGCAACAAAAATATCTTAGTTCAAGATTTGAACGTAAATCCCGAATGGCTCGATACGGGGCAGGGCGAGATGTTCAATGCCGATCCGTCGCTATCGGCTTCGTATGGTCGAAGTGGCGAGATGGCTATGCCTTTGCAGTCGGTGCCGTTGTATTCGGTAGAGGCGACTGCCGGACTTGTGCCACTCTTCGAGCAGTGCGAACAGTACAACCCTGTCAACTATATCCACATACCCAACTTGCCAAAGTGTGATGGTGCAATCTATGTGGTGGGCGACTCGATGTATCCATTGTTGAAGAGCGGCGATATAGTGTTGTATAAGCAGTTGCATTCGTTGGAGGATATTTTCTGGGGCGATATGTATCTCCTCTCGATAGATTTGGATGGCGAGGAGTATATTACGGTTAAGTATGTGCAACGTTCGGATAAGGAGGGTTGTATTCGACTCGTATCGCAGAACCAGCACCACGCTGACAAGGATATTGAGATGAGCAGAGTGCGTGCAATAGCCCTTGTTAAGGCGAGCATACGAATGAACTCTATGCGATAAGTGAAATTTTTAACAACTAAATAGTATCTAAGTATGATGAAAAAACTTCTCTTTTGTGCAGTTGCTCTTGTGATTGGAGCAAGTGCAGTGGGAGCGAAAGACCCAAAGTGGCAGGACCCAAAGGTGTTCGAGGAGAATCGTCTGCCTATGCGTTCAACCTTTATCGTGACGCCTACTGCTGAAAATGCAGTTGCCGAGCACGATTTTACAAAATCACCTCTCTATCGCTCGATAGGTGGAGTGTGGAAGTTCTTCTGGACAGCCAATGCAACCGATCCTCAGCCGGCAGAGTTCTGGATGCCTAAATTCGACGACTCGGCGTGGGGTAAGATGCCTGTTCCGGGATTGTGGGAGATGAATGGCTATGGTGTGCCTTTGTACAAAAATACCGGTTATGCCTGGAAAAACTTCTACGAGAGCAATCCTCCGTACGCTCCTACCGAGCGCAATGCTGTGGGCTCTTATCGTCACGAGGTGGAGGTTCCTGCCGAGTGGCGTGGCAAGCAGATCTATGTTCACATCGGTTCGGCTACATCGAATGTATCGTTGTGGGTGAATGGCGAGTATGTAGGTTATAGCGAGGACTCGAAGTTGGAGGCAGAGTTCGAGATTACCAACTTTGTGAAGCCGGGCAAGGAGAATCTCTTTGCTATGCAGATCTATCGTTGGTGCGATGGTACATACTTGGAGGATCAGGATTTCTTCCGTCTTTCGGGTATTGGCCGCGACTGCTACATCTACGCTCGCGACAAGAGACATATCGAGGATGTGAAGTTTGTTGCCGATTTGACAAAGAACTACACCGAGGGACATCTCGATTTGAATGTTGCAGTAACCAAGGGCGTCGAGGCGTTGCGCCTTACACTCACCAATCCTGACGGTACACAGGTTAAGCAGGAGATTGTAGCTGCCGAGAATGGCAAGGTAGAGCGTTGCTGGCATATCGAGAGCGTTTCGCCTTGGAGCGCAGAGGTTCCAACCCTCTATCGTTTGACCGTCGAGGTGCTTAGTGGCAAGAAGGTTGTCGAGGCTACTGCATTCAAGGTTGGTTTCCGCAAGGTAGAGATCAAGAACTCGCAGCTTCTGATTAACGGATGCCCTGTACTTATCAAGGGTGCAAACCGCCACGAGATGAATCCTAATACCGGTTATTACGTTACACGCGAGGATATGATTCGTGATATTCAGATTATGAAGGAGTTGAATATCAACGCTGTTCGTACTTGCCACTATCCTAACTCACCACTTTGGTACGACCTCTGCGATGAGTATGGTATCTACGTGTGTGACGAGGGTAATATCGAGTCGCACGGTATGGGCTACAAGGAGAAGACCTTGGCAAAGCGTGCAGACTACGAGGCTGCTCACCTCATTCGTGACCAGCGTATGGTATTGCGTGACTTCAACCACCCATCGGTAATCTATTGGTCGCTCGGAAATGAGGCCGGAAATGGCCCTAACTTCCACAAGTGCTACGATTGGATTAAGGCTTACGATAAGTCGCGTCCGGTGCACTACGAGCAGGCAAACTATATCCGATATGGAATGAAGAAGAGTAACTACAACTCCGATATAGATGCTCCGATGTACGCTACACCTGATCAGTGTGAGCAACACGCTATGTCGAAGCCTTCGCGTCCACTCATTCAGTGTGAGTATGCTCACGCAATGGGTAATTCGCTCGGCGGTTTGAAGGAGTATTGGGACTTGGTTCGTCAGTATCCTACCTATCAGGGTGGCTTCATTTGGGATTTTGTAGACCAGGCTTTGGCTTGGCGCGACGAGAAGACCGGAGAGTTGACCTATCGCTATGGTGGTTGTTGGAATAATCGCGATGCTTCGGATGATTCGTTCTGCTGCAATGGTTTTATTGCGGCGAACCGCAAATATCACCCATCGGCATACGAGGTTAAGCATCAGTATCAGAATATTTGGGCCTCTGTATCCGATTTGGAGTGTGGTCGTGTGGCTGTTTTGAACGAAAACTTCTTCAAGGGGCTCGAAAATGTTCGCCTTGTATGGACGTTGGTTGTTGACGGCAAGGCCGTTAAGTCGGGTTGTGTCGAGGATTTGAAGATTGCTCCTCAGAAGAGAGTGGATGTTCAGCTCGGATATAATGCTAACGATATTAAGGCGTTGAATGGCGAGGTATTGCTCAATGTTTCGTTCTTGTTGAAGAATGAAGAGCCGCTTTTGAGCGCAGGATATGAGATTGCTCGCAATCAGTTTGTGGTGAAGGCTTATAATGCAGAGGATGCTTACAATAGAGCTCAGCCTGTTGGAGTTGCTAAGGGCGAGCCTTGCGGACTTGCAATGGTTGACCGCAAGATTTCGGGCGACAGTTTTACTGCCGAGTTCGATGAGGACGGATTCCTTTCGTCGTACCTCTATAAGGGTACACAGCTTCTCTCTAAGTCGATGAGACCTCAGTTCTATCGTGGTATGGTTGAGAACGATTATGGCGTTCGCAAGAACAAGAATACTCGCTTCAACCACGCAGGTTGGATGGTATGGCGAAACGATAAGCCTATCCTTGACAAGTTCGAGTCGAAGCAGTTGAAGAATATGTGCATCGAGGTTGTGGCTATCTATAAGTACGCTCAGACCGGCGCAACTGTAACTATGACCTATGTTGTTGCCCCAGACGGAACAATTGCTGTGACCGAGAGTATGAAGGCAGGCGTAGGCGAGAAGAAGGCTCCGCTCCTCCTCCGCTTTGGTATGGAGTTGGCAATGCCCGCAACATTTGATACCATCGAGTTCTATGGTGCTGGTGAGCACGAAACATATATCGATCGTAAGTCGAGTGCTTTGGTTGGCATCTACAAGCAGAGCGTCGACGATCAGTTCTGGCCATTCTATGCACGTCCTCAGGAGTGTGGTGCACACTGCGATTTGCGTTGGTGGAGAATTACCGACACATCAGGTCGCGGATTTGAGGTTGTCAGCGATGTGCTCTTCCAAGCTAACGCACTTCCTTATCCTATGTCGCAGTACGATGTTCATTCCGACAACTATCGCAAGTATTCGACTCGCCTTGAAAAGGATGGTAATACCTATGTTAATATAGACAAGGCTCAGATGGGCGTAGGATGTATTAACTCGTGGGGTAGACTTCCAATCTACGACTACCAGATTATCTACGAGAATCGCGAGTTCAGATTTGTGCTTAGCCCTTTGAAATAGTATTTCGGAGGCGCGTGCCACAAATACAAAAGAGATGGCTCCCAAATTTTGGGAGCCATCTCTTTTTTGTCTTATACTGATATATTATTTGTCGGTAGCCCACTCGCCTTTGGCTCCACCATATATAACGAGGTGGTTAGGCGAAAGCGACTTCATCATAATATAGGTGTCGTAGATGTTTATGCCGGAGGTCTTACCCTTGGCTATCTCGTAACCAACAACCGAACAGTTGTGTTTGGTGCTATGAAATGCGTGGGCATTGCGCCACAAATAGCTCTCGTTCCACATCGGATCGTTGCTTGGGTTGCCTCCTTTGCGAATGTCGTCGCCGAGTAGGGTGGTGTCGATAGGGGTGCGAATAATCACATACAAACCGCGCTTGTTGCACTCCTCTATGATATCCTCGCTGAAACGATCGAGTGTCAGTACGATGCCGTTATAGCCCGATTTCGTAACTTTGTCGGGGTCTTGAATCTCGCTCCATTCCACAAGTTTTAGCTCGACCTTGTCGTTGTTGACGTAGAGGTCGCCATTGTTGACGGTGAGCTGGCGCGCACCAATGTAGCGGCTGATGCACTCTACGATGCGATTGTCGATGCGGCTCTCCAAGTCAAGGCGTAGTAGTGTTGGTCGTTTTGCACTCCACAATGCCTTTGCTGGAAGAACGCAAGCAAAACGGATGGTATCTTCGCGGCGCATATCGAGTGTCATTTCGCGATAGCCGTCGGTAAGCACCTCTTCGTCGCCAAGTCGCAGCGTGTAGCGTAGGCGCATAGATTTCTTGTTCAGTGAGTTACATTTAATAGGTATAGCAAATTCGGCTAATCCGCCACTGCCCTCCGTCAGAGTGAGATTCAGCGCTATGTCGCGCATACGAATTGTTGGTTGCGAGAAGACCTCTATCTCGTCTACATCCATCTCGTCGAGGCTGTACAACTTGTTTGCAAGCAAACTCTTGTCGAGAGTTATGGTGATTTGATTAAGGCCTTCGTGAGCGGCCTTTGTGATGTTGAACTCGGCTCCCATTACACCTATCGGTGTGTAGCCTATTTCGTGCCCGTTTACATAGACCGTATAGGCCGTAGATGCGTATCCTATGCGTAGTATGGTTTGGCGGCTAAGCCAACTTATGGGCAGAGGAAAGTAGGTGGTGTAGGTAACGACACTGCCGCTTTCGCTTCGTGAAGGAGCCTCTACGGCTGCAACGAATCGCGATGTTGCAGGCTTGCCATTAAGAGCCTCGACCATATTGTGGTATGGGCGGATATGGCTGCGTGCAGGCTCGGTGTTGCGTGCAGACAAATCGTAGACATCTTGTGCCGTTGCCGAAACTACGACCAATACAAACTCTATTAAGGCCAAAAATATAAATCTCTTCATAATTTTTTTGTATCTTTGTGGCAAAGGTACAATTTATTTCGATAAAACGCTATGCCAAACAGCACGAAACTCCTATTTCCTCCTATTTCTGCCCGTATAAAGGTGGAGGATGGGCAGAAATTCATATGGGATTCATCGCGACAGAAGTGGTTGGTGTTAACTCCCGAAGAGTGGGTGCGCAGACACGTGGTGGATTGGTTGGTGAGCGAGAAGGGGATCTCGGCACTCTCCATATCGCAGGAGTATCCCGTAAACATAAATGGCCTTAATCAGCGTGCCGATATTGTGGTGATAGACGAGTCGGCTAAGCCCTATTTGTTGGTCGAGTGCAAGGCTCCTCAGGTGCCAATAGATGAGGCTGTCGTAATGCAAGCGTGTCGCTACAATGCCGTTGTCGAGGCGCGATATGTGATGCTGACCAATGGGGTGAAGATATTTTGTTATGAGTATCAGCAGGGCAGATATCGCCCAGTACGAGATTTCCGATAAAATGAGAGAGGTGGGCTAATTACCCACCTCTACTATTTCGATTGTCCAACCAAAGAGTTCGTTGGCGCAGTTGGCCTGCATTTGTGCTATCTGTGATGTTTGCACCGTGTCGGCGATAATCGCATTCACCAATTGCTCGGCATTGGCATAGGTGTTATCTACGGCGTTGGCAAAGCATTGATAAAATGCATTTTGTTGCGAGCGACTTAATCCCGAAGGCAAGATGTTGGCCGACACAAGGTCGTGGTAGGGGTAGAGGTGACGCATATTCGACGCATCGGCAGCGAGCTGCTCTACGATAGTTGTAACCACGTACACCTGTACGGTGTCGTTTACGGCCGGCATCTCGATAAATGTGGTGTAGACCGGGTAGTCCTCCTCGACCGAAGCCAAAACTCTATCTGTGAAGAGCATATATTCCGCCTCGGTAAGATCGTTAAGATAGACCATCTTGCGGTAGTCGCGCAGGAGATTACGCATAGCTTGACGCTCCTCGCGATTCCACTTTGCTTGTTCGCCACAGGCAAAGATACATCCGAAAATAATCGCTACAATAGTAGCCGATAGTAGAAACTTTTTCATCGTATAGATATTTTATATGTTAAACCGTACGATGAAAAAGCAACCTTCGTGCCAACCTCCGCAATCTACTCTTCCAGGAATTCCTTTGTTACGACAAAGCAAACAGCTTGAGGTACAACAGATATGGTCACAGGAGTACCTCCTTGCAACTCTCCGTCGGTTTCGAGTGGCATGTTAGGCGCCGAAGTAATCTTTACGACCTTGCCCTGAGCGTACTGCACGTGGCCAATCGAGTATATTTTGCCGTTGAAGAGCCTATTGGCGCGGAAAATGACGTGCCACCAATGCACAGGACGAATAATGGTCAAATCGAGCAATCCGTCATTGGCTATTGCGCGTGGAAGTTGCTGAATGCCACCTCCGTTATAGCGACACACTCCTACCGCCAGAGAGAAGAGTAGTTTGTTGTAGATGACCTTACCATCAACCTCGATAGTCGCTCCCGCGGGTTTTGCCGAGAAGAAGCCTCTGAGAAGGCTGTATAGGTAGAGCCATTTGCCGCTATACCCCTTCAATTTAAGGTGGTTGAAGATGCTTATTACGTAGGCATCAAAGCCGAGACCGGCTACATTTGCCATATAACGACTCTGCTCGAAATTCGACTCGGTGTAGCTCACTTTGCCCACGTCTTGCAGAAAGGTATGCCCCTCTTTAATGGCGCGAATGGCCGCTGTGTAGTTGCGAGGAATGCAGGTGGTACGCACCCAGTCGTTGCCGGTACCCACGGCTATCACAGCAAGCAGAATCTCGTTTGGATTGCACTGTTTCTGTATGAATAGTCCATTTACCACCTCGTTGAGAGTGCCGTCGCCACCAACGACTATAATCTTTCGGTAGCCACGATTAGCTGCCTCGACTGTCAATTCTGTGGCGTGATAGCGGTGTTCGGTAAATGCAGGGTCGTGTTCAATGCCATTTTCGCGAAGAAGATGGGAGATTTTTGGAAAATCTCCCAATCCCTTACCTCCGCCCGATATGGGGTTGACCACTACAAACCAGCGATTGGTATTTTTGTGTGTCATACTCTCTATTTAGCCGGCTATTTAGCAGGAGCGTTCTTCAATGTGTGAAGCAAGAATTCATAGAACTTCGCTACCGAAGCAATCTCTACCTTCTCGTCTGGCGAGTGTGGATAGCAGATTGTCGGGCCGAACGAAATCATATCAAGGTTAGGATATACTCCACCTATGATACCGCACTCCAAACCTGCGTGAATAGCGGTTACGGCCGGCTTATTGCCATACAACGCCTCGTATGATGCCAACATCGTCTTCAAGATTGGCGACTCCATATTTGGCTTCCAACCGTCGTATGAGCCCGATAGCTCAACCTCGGCACCGGCCATCTCGAATACACCCTTGATTGCCTCTGCCAAGGCAACCTTCTCGCTCGAAACAGAGCTGCGGAGCAAGCACTGAATCTTCACGCACTCGCCATTCGATACTACGCGTGCCAAGTTGGTCGAGGTCTGTACCAAACCCTCCATCTCTACCGACATCTTCACTACGCCATTAGGTGCGCCAACAACCGCCTTAGCCAACTTTACGGCTACATCCGACGGAATAATCTCGGTAGGGTATGCAACCTCTTCTACGAGTACTGCAATCGAATCCTCGATGTTCTCGAACTCCGACTGCAAGGTCTTCTCGTATGCTGCCGCCTCGGCCTTGAACGCCTCTACGTCCTTAACGAGAAGGATAGCCTGAGCCTCACGAGGAATAGCGTTGCGCAGACCTCCGCCGTCAATCGACGAGAGCAACCACTCCTGCTCGGTGTGGAGCAACAAACGACACAACAAACGGTTGGCGTTGCCACGCTGGTAGCCAATCTGAATGCCTGAGTGTCCGCCCTTTAAACCCTTAACTTCGAACTTTACGGCCTTCCAGCCCTGTGGTGCAGCCTCTGCCGAGTATGGAAGAGTGATGTTTGCATCGGTTCCGCCTGCGCAACCAACATACAACTCACCTTCGGTTTCGGAGTCAAGATTTAATAAAATGTCGCCATTGAGCAGACCTGCTTTCAAGCCAAAAGCACCGTCCATACCGGTCTCCTCGGTTGCGGTGAAGAGTCCTTCGATGGCACCGTGCTCTAACGTATCATCCTCCAAAACTGCGAGGATGCAAGCTGCACCTATACCGTTGTCAGCGCCGAGAGTTGTGCCATTTGCAGTTACCCATTCGCCATCGATGTACGCCTCGATAGGGTCGTTCTCGAAGTCGAAAACCTTGTCGTTATTCTTCTGTGGTACCATATCGAGGTGTGCCTGCAAAACGATACCCTTTCTATCCTCGTAACCCGCAGTTGCAGGCTTTGCGATGTAGACGTTACAAGCCTCATCAACCGAGTATTCGAGGTTGTGAGCCTTCGCAAACTCAACGACATACTCACGAATCTTCTCCTCGTGGTGCGATGGGTGAGGAATCTGACAAATTGCCTTAAAGTGCTTCCAAACCAACTCAGGTTTGAGCTGTTCCAAATTGTAGTTCATAGTTTTATCTTTTTAGTTGTTATTTTTCTCTTCTCTCTTGTCGAACGCCTCGACAATGTGTTTCACCAATTCGTGACGCACAATATCGCCCTTGTTGAACTCCACAAAACCGATACCTTTGATGCCTTTGACGGTCGTCATTGCGCGCACTAAGCCACTGTCGCTCTTGTGTGGTAGGTCGACCTGTGTAACGTCGCCCGTAACGATGAATTTGGCGTTGCGGCCCATACGTGTCAGAAACATCTTTATCTGCGATAGAGTGGTATTCTGCGCCTCGTC
>JAEIGA010016139.1_pt1 | contig 11369 bp, 10 predicted proteins | sample 9270691 | NCBI WGS metagenome assembly JAEIGA01 (sample SAMN17057246, study PRJNA624740) | gut metagenome | biome: biome; isolation source: fecal sample | host: Bos grunniens | place: China: Xizang | collected 2019
AATGGCGATGTATAATCGATCCTTTTTAGTGACAGAGATGGTTCCTTTATACCGAAAACGACCATATCCTCGTACAGAAATCACATCTGCTGCTTTGATTTGATATCCATTAGATGTGATTAATTTCCCGTTTACAAATACTTTTCCGCCCTCGATTAGCGGAACTAGCTTGCTGCGAGATTCGTTAAAAGCAAGCGATAAGAGACAGTCTAATCGCAGTGAAGATACCGTCCCCTTAATTTCCTTCGTTTTTGGCTGATACCAAAAATCTGCATCTTCGAGTTCTCTAATTTGAATATTCGTATGACGAATTCGGTGTAGTTCTTCAATAATGAACTCTTTTAACGACGAATGTATAAATAAAATGGCATACTTCTCTTCTACTAAAATGTCCCCAAGTTTACTTCTGTCAATTCCGAGATTTAGAATTGCACCCAGATAGTCTCTGTGGGAAAGTATTTCTGCAAACTTTTGTTGCATAGGTTCGATTTTTAAAATTGAAATAGGATAATGCTTATCATAACAAAGAGCATCAGGTAGAAATGCAACCATCTGACGCTCTGAGAACTCATAACCACCAAAAGTTTCATAGCCTGTATGAAAGTCTTGCTTTGGCATTGTATGAAGAATATTTAATTCATTTAGATTTAAAAAATCTGAATATGTTACAATTTCACGTTGATAAGCAATTTTTGAGAGTTCGATAAATCTCTTTTGTAATATTGCTTGTTCTTTTTGCATAACGGTCCTTAAAATCTCATCTTCATTGTCGGTACATCGAAAGATGTGTTTAACAAATCTTGTAAATCACCAGAAATATCTACGTTGGCAGGTGTTACCAAGAATATGTAGTTGGAAATCTTTTGTAAGTTTCCATCGATTGCATATGTAGCACCAGATGTGAAATCGATAATTCTTTGAGCGATTTCTAAATCGAGTCCTTCTAGATTTAAAATAACAGTGCGACCACTTAACAAGGTGTCCGTAATCTCTCTAGCTTCATCAACAACAGATGGTTTGATTACACATACTTCCATCGCAGCACCCCTTCTTGCTGGTTGACGCATTGGTGTAACTTTACTTGTGGTTGATTTTGGCTGTACTTTTGGTTCGTCAAAATCATCTTCTTTGTCTGCTTTTTTGAACTTGTTTATAAACTTTTTCTTTGGTTCTTCCTCTACTTCAAAATCATCTTCTTCGCCAAAGAAATCATCATCGAAATCTTCTTCGTCATCCAATTTCATAATGGATAAGAACTTGTCTAAAATACTCATATCTACACCCCTATTTTTATTTATTATAATAATATTATTATCAATGTTTTTGTATACAATGTCAACTGATTTTTAAAATACAGCATTATTTTCACGGATACTATTACTATTTAATGATATATGGTCGTAATTTGAAAGACCGTAATCATTTCCTTCTTTAATGATATAATATTCATCACTCTCACACAGTATTTGAATTGGCTTAAATACGGCATAACCTTTATTGATGCAATAGGCGCCTTGTAGAGTCTCTTTCTTTTTCAAAGTCATTGTTTCAAGAGAATTAAGTTTTACTAAAGTGGCCTTTGGTTCAAATATGTTTGGATCAAGATAAATGTTACCATCTTTCTCATAATATACGGTTACAGGTAAGAATTGTGGGACTGTTTCTCCGTTCTTATCCTTGGTTTTCAAGAGAACGCCATACTTATTGCTATCGGCTCCTTTGGTCAGATAATCCTTAGGAACAACATAAAAATCCTTTTGGGCTTTCGCTGATTTCGGAATTTTGAGTCCGGTTTCATTTTCTAAGATTAATTCAATATCCAAATATCGGTCATTGATATAACGAATCATAGAATGATCAAAAGTCAAACATGCGATTGGTGTCTTTGTATCCTCTAAAAAAGATAGATTTGCACGAAGTTCTTGATTATCTTTCTTAAAGTTCACTTTTACATTTGTTTTGTCAGTTAAGAGTTCTTTTGTTTCGGCAGATACTTCGATTAAGAGAGACCAAGTGTTATCCGTCACTATTTTATAGATCGCATCTCCACTTTTTACTTTTCTATTGTTCGAGAAATCAGTTCTTTTATATGTATCCTTTTTCAAAAGTTTACTTGTCACTTGATCAATCGTCAAATCTTCCATTCCGTCTATGGAATATACAATAATTCCGTCTTGTTCGGATGATTTGACAGTAATATTGGAACTTACTCTGCTAGACAGTAGATCTTCTAATTGTTTCGATTTGTTTTGGTTGATATATTTATCTAATGTGTTTTTTAATTCGTTTTTGAGCTGATAGGTTTCAGAAAAATTGTCTTCAACAAATTGATCATTGTAGGTTTGAATTTTTAAAAGTAGTGCATTCATTTCGGTTTCATTCAATACGACCTTGGCATCACTTACATTTTCCTGAAATTTTAATTTTTTATCTGATATAGTATAGATTTTGGTTCCAACTCGGATTTTGCTGTTATTTTCAACATAATAATTCGCATATCCAGCCGTGTCTGTGTAAATGACATCTTCTTCTCGAATTGCAAAACCTGTGTAAGCATTATCTTTTAAAATAGAACCTTGGCGAACTTCATAGACGGTTACATGAGGTGCGCTAATATACATTACAATTGTGGCAACCAAGTAAACAAAGATAATACCAAAAATAATAATGCCTATATTTGTATTCTTTTTTTGCGGTGATTCAATTACTTTTGTTTTTCCTTTTTGTAACGTCATAATTTTTTTAATGCACTCCCATTTAAATAATCATATAGTTTTCCTTGGTAACTTCCATTTTCGCGCATCTTCTGCAATAGTTCATCGTGTAATTTCCACCAGCTAATCCCCCAATTGGAAAATTCGGCATCCGCTTCGGGAATACGACTAAACAAACGCTCTACTACTGTGGTAGGTGATAAATATTCTAAAAAACGAATCACTCTCTCTAAGTATTCATCCTTCGTACATATTGTTATTGTACCATTTTTATATTGCTCGCACAACTTGGTGTTTTTTGCAATGTATAATGAATGTAATTTTACGATATCAACATTCAATGCAGAGAGGATTTTTGCAGTTTCTATTGTGTCACGCATAGTGTCTTGTGGTAAGTTTAAAATCACATGCGTACAGATAGAAAAGGAATGCTTTTTTATTCGCATTACAGCATCTATAAATTCAGCCAATCCATGCCCACGTTCGATAATATCTAAAGTATGATAATTGACCGTCTGTAAGCCCAATTCAATTGTGATATTTACGTTAAAACGCTCACGTATTTCCTCTAAAATGTCCAAATAACTGTCTTTAATACAATCAGGTCTCGTAGAAATGGAAATTTCAACAATATCTTCTACTGAGGCTGCTTCTATTAGATAATTGTGAAAAACATCAATTGGCATAAAAGTGTTTGTATAATTTTGGAAATATGCAATATATTTATGTGCTTTATATTTTTCACGTATATGTTGTTGTGTAGTTATTAACTGCTCCGTTACAGAGAGTTTGGAATTTAAAGCTTCAAACCCTGTTCCTACTTCAGCGCAAAAAACGCAACCACTACTTCCGATTCGATTTGGACATGTAATTGGAAGGTTAATCGGTAATTTATAAACTTTTTCTCCGTATTTATTTTGTAAATATTCTGAATATCGATTATAAAAAAACATATCACTCATTTTTCAAATTCTCTTTGCATAGTATTTTCTTATTATGGTAATAATTCTATTAGATTCTAGAATTAAGGAGGAAACATTCATGAAATGGTTTGATAACATCAGTCTGACACTTGTAATTATAGGTGCTCTCAATTGGCTCCTAATTGGTGTTTTTCGTTTTGACCTTGTAGCATTTATCTTTGGAAATATGAGTTTACTTTCCAGAATTGTCTACATTTTGGTGGGATTATGTGGTTTATATCTCCTTTCCCTTTATGGACGAATTAGTGACAGACGCGAATAATTCATATATTGCAAAAAGGGTTCTGTGTGCAGAACCCTTTTATTTTATTCGTTTGGTATTGCGCTTAATAAGAATGTCATATTTTCATATAAATTTCTTTTGGAAGTTGCCCCCATAATAATCGCAATATATGGATTCCCTGCATCGTTTTTACAGTAAAGTGCTAAGCATGAACCCGCATTATGTGTATTTCCAGTTTTTCCTCCGATTACAAAAACGTTATTCGGAGATTTCCTTTGCCCATTTATAAATTGATTTGTTTGGTACCACGTTGCAATTCTGCTGCTTCCATCAGCTTGTGTAATAGTTGCAGATTTTTGTGATGTGGATACAATCTTAATAAAACGCTCATCTTTGATACAAGCATTCAATATCAAATACAAGTCATAGGCTGTGGTATAATGATTTTTATCGTGATAACCGTGAGGGTTAGTAAAATGTGTATTAGTTGCACCTAAAAGTTTCGCCTCGCGGTTCATTAAATCCGCAAAATCACGAGTGTTTCCCGAAATATGTTCTGCAATTGCAACGGCACTATCGTTACCAGAAGGCAACATTAAGGCGTATAACAAATCATTTAAGCTCAACTGGTCTCCTGTCTTTAAATGAGCGATGGAAGAAGCTGCCGGAACATTCACTGCATTTTTGCTTACAGTAACAGTGGAATCTAGATTACCGTATTTTAATGCCAAATATGCGGTTAGCATCTTCGTTGTACTAGCTGGATATAAGCGCTCATGAACATTTTCTGAAAAGACAACTTCTTGTTCTTTAATATCGAACAAAAGAGCTCCAGGAAATTCATCATATCTATAAAAATCTTCACAATCAACATCTCTATTTGAAATACATATTTCATCAGAAAATGGGGATGCAGAATAAACCGCTAATTGGTATCTTTCTGGGACAGGTCCGCTTGGCGCATTTTTTAGCATTATCAAAAAGGCGATAAAGCCAACGAGGCATCCAGTAAATAACAAAAATAAGATGATACGAATGCGAAGTTCTTTTTTTCGGTTTTTTCGTTTTCGATAAGGTGTATTACTTGTACATTTCACGCCAATCTAAATCTCCTCTATCAAGTGCTAGAACCAGAAGTTCAGCAGTTGCCAAGTTTGTTGCTATTGGTATGTTATACATATCGCAAAGACGTACAACATCATTTACACTTGGTTCATGTGCTTTTGGCTCCATTGGATCGCGCAAAAAAATCAAAGCATCCATATCGTTTTGAACAATTTGACTGCCTAATTGTTGTGTTCCACCTAAAGGACCAGCTAAATACTTGTGAACAGTCAAATTTGTTACTTCTTCAATCAAGCGACCAGTTGTGCCTGTAGCAAATATATTGTGTTTGGATAAGATGCCTTTATAAGCAATACAAAAATTTTGCATTAGTGTTTTTTTAGAATCATGTGCAATTAAACCTATATTCATTGTACAAAAACTCCTTTTAGTATTTTTTCGGTTGTAATCCTACATTTAACACAAAACCAATTCCAGCATAGAAACATACAATAGAAGTTAATCCTGCACTTACAAATGGCAAGGATAAGCCAGTGTTTGGTAAGATTCCTGTTGCAACACCCATATTTATAAAACTTTGGATGCCGATCAGTGATGCTACTCCACCACAAATGATTTTACCCGATAAACTTTGTGCTCTGATACCTATTATAATACATTGTATAATGATTAACAACAATAAAAAGACAACAAAACAACAACCAATAAAGCCGAGTTCCTCGCCAATGATAGCGAAAATAAAATCGGTGTCAGCTTCCAATAAAAAGTTTCCATTTTTAACAGAAGTGGTTGTATTGTTATTCAGCCCTTTCCCCTTTAGTTGGCCTGAGCCAATTGCCATAATCGAGTTCTGTTGTTGATAGCCGGTGTCCGTTGCGTATTTTTCGGGATAAATCCATGCCAAAATTCGTTCTTGCTGATAGTCTTTTAAAAATGGCTGGTTTGGAAGTAATGCCAACCCAATAACTAGCACAATTAAAGGGACTGCTGTTGCAACGGCAATGCCAATAACCTTATAACTGATACCGCCTAAAAACATCAATACGCAAAATACTGCTGCAATGCAAATGGTAGTTGATAGATTTGGTTGCGTAAAGATTAGATATAATGATGGCAAAACCAAAAGTACGCATTTTATAATCGTTTTTGGATCTTTTATTTTTGTTTCGTTATCCATTAAAAATTTAGCAAAAAATAATATTAAAAAGATTTTGGTTAAATCTGATGGTTGTAACGTTGTAAATTTTAAATTAATCCAACGCTGCGCTCCGTTATAGTTCACGCCGAAGAATTCGACACAAAGTAAAAGAAGAATATTTACACCATAAATAATCCAATAAAAATTAAGAATCCACTCAAAGTCAATCAAAGATATTACAAGCATTACAATGATTCCAAGCGAAATCCCAATAATTTGTTTGGTTTGCGCAGAAGGTAAAGCGCTGCCAACCGAAAGAATCCCTATGACTGACAAAATCAGTACGGAAACTACAAGTATGAAATTGTAATTTTTCAATTGGTATTTTTTAAAAATATTCACGAATCTTCTCCTGTTAGTTGTATGTATATATAAGAACGATTCAGTTTCACTTGAAATTTTTCCGGATCCACGGTCATATATTTCGTGATCGTTTTATATAATTCACTTTGTATTTTTTCAAAAGTATCTGGTGTACAGTTTACGCGGTCTGAAACAAGTAAGGCCTTTATTCTATCTTTTGCAATGTCTACAGACGTCACGTTCATCTATGTCACCTCACTAACTTTTGAAAATTTTAGAAAGTTTTCCGAAGAATCCATTATGCACATCTAATTTTAATAATGGAACTTCAGTTCCCATAATGCGCTGGCAAATGTTCTTATAAGCTTTTCCAGCTAAAGAATCAGTGCCGATGACTGGCTCTCCTTGATTGGTAGAAACAACAATCTGTTCGTCGTCAGGAATCACACCAAGTAACGGTATTGCTAATATTTCTGTCACATCGTCTGTGGACATCATATCGCCTCGTTTTACCATATCAATGCGAATTCGATTGACAATCAAATCCATTTTCTTGATGTTGTTTTTTTCTAAAAGTCCAATGATTCGATCGGCATCACGAATTGCAGATACTTCTGGAGTGGTAACAACGATGGCGCGCTCCGCTCCTGCTATCGCGTTTTGAAAGCCCTGTTCAATTCCTGCTGGACAATCGATTAGTACATAATCAAAATCCTCTTTTAATTCCTCAGTCAATTTTTTAACCTGACCAGGAGAAATTGCAGATTTATCTTTGGTCTGTGCCGAAGGTAATAAAAATAAGTTTTCATAACGTTTATCTTTTATGAGCGCCTGTTTGATACGGCAATTACCTTCAATAACGTCTACTAGATTATAGACGATCCGATTTTCTAACCCCATAACTACATCTAAGTTACGAAGTCCCAAATCGGTGTCTAATACAACCACTTTTTTATCAGACATAGCAAGTCCGACACCAATATTTGCGGTAGTTGTTGTTTTTCCAACTCCGCCTTTTCCGGATGTGATGACAATTACTTCACCCATAACATATCCTCCATTTAATAGATTTATTAGTCCGTGTGTGTTTCGGCCCCTAAAATGCCTGCTTTACCAAATATGATTTCGGAATCTTTTACAACATTGAAATATTTCAATGTCAAATCCCTGCCGATTTCAGAGGCATAACTAGAGCTGTATCCGTTGGTAATACGAATACTAAAGGCTATCTCTGGTGCTTTACTTGGTGCAAATCCTACAAAGAGAACTGTGTTTGCATGGGTTTTGCTCTGTTGCGCAGTTCCTGTTTTTCCGGCTAACTCAATCCCTGCACTTCGTAATTTTTGGAATCGATTATCTTTTGCCACCATTTGTATCATTCCCTGATGTACAAGGGAGTATGTTTCATCACTGATTTCTGATACTTCGTTATATACAGAACTTTTGTATTTTTTGATTGTCTTACCTTCTTGATTCACAACTTTATCTAAGAGGGTCAAATTGTATACTGTTCCTCTATTGGCGACACCTGCGATGTATTTCGTTAGTTGACTGGTTGAATACACGTGTGTACCTTGACCAATTGATGAACGAACCGAGTCTTCTGTACTAATATTTGGAGTTCTCTCTGAAATCTCTAGTCCAGAAGTTTCACCTAATCCAAACATTTTTGCATATTCATCAATCTTTCCAATACCTTGTGAGGATGAATATACACCTTTTTTATTTAGACCAAGACGATAACCAACTTCGTAAAAATAGCAGTTGCAAGAATTAGAAATGGCGCCAATAACATTCAAATTACCGTGTCCGCCAGGATGTATCCAACAAGTTGGGCTTGGTGTAATATTTTTATATGGACCATTACAGTTGATATAGGTTCCAGAACTTATTACTTTCTCTGTCAAGCCTACGATTGCACTGAGTGGCTTAAAAGTGGAACCAGGTGCGGTCAGTTCCTGTGTAGCCTTATTATAAAATGGCAACGATGTGTTTGCATACATTTGATTGTAATAACTTACATCCATTTGGTTTGCTAACCGATTGTTGTCATATCCAGGATAAGATACACATACTAATGTATTACCTGTTTTCGTGTCTGTCATAACCACAGAACCGGTCGATGGTTCAACCCCTAATTGACCAGGTGTAATTTCGAGTGTTTCAATTTTTTGGCGAATGAAGTTGTATGCACTACCACCGCTTAATAAGTTGTTATATTGTGTTTCGTTATATGTTAAGACTTTCTGATCAAACAATAAAATGCAAATCTTATTTCCAGATAAAGAGCCGTCTTTAATCATATATCGATACACTAATTTTTCGAACGAAGAATCTGTTTTCAAACGGTCTTCTAGATATTTTAATATACCTTGATATAATTGATTAGAATCGGAATATTTTCCAGTATTAACCAAATATTTTTGAATAACTGATGCATCCACCCAATTCATAGATATAGCATGGTTTAAATATTGATTTAAATTAATTGTCTCGTTTTTCCATGCCTCATATGTCTTGTCGTTCACATCAATTTTATCTTTTTGCAAAACTCCAGCTTCACTGAGCATTGTGGAAATATAATACATATACGCCTGCATTTCTTTTGACAAATCTTTGTAGGCTGGAGATGAAGAAGTATTTAATTGCTTTATTAGATTTTGAATTGTTTTTTCTTGTCTTGAAGAAAAAGCAGCATACACACTGCGCTCTGTGCTGCTTGCATCTTCCATTGCAAAGTGGTCGGTATCTAATATTTCATTTCCAATAAAAGAATAATAAATATCTCCGATTGGAATGATAATATCATCTGCATCACCGTTCGGATCTCTTGTATAGTCAAGTACATATGCCATTTTACGCAATATGATACCAGCTAATTTTTCTTCCGTGAGTTTGTAGGCTGTGATTTGTAAATCCTTATCTAATGTTAAATACAAGTCGTTTCCTGCTTTTGAAGCGGTAACACTCTCGGTTTCAAGGACTTTTCCAACACTGTTTACATATACGATTTCTTCCCCTTTTTCCCCTTGGAGATATTGGTCCATTACTTGTTCAATACCAGTTTTTCCAACAACATCAGTCAAAGTATATTTCTTTTGTTGTTCTTTAGAAAGCGCATCGTACTCTTCTTGTGATATTTTTCCAGTATATCCAATAATCGGTGCAAAATATTGGCTGTCTGGATATTCGCGCAATGCTACTTCTCCGATACTTATGCCTTGGAGTTCATACATATTTTCTTTAATAACTGCAACGGTTTCTGCAGATACATCTGCTGCAATCGTTGTTGAAATATATTTTTGAAAGCTGTTTAGATGCATTCCATAGCGAACCGTAACAAGTTTTAGTACAAGTTCTTTGCTATGTTTTTTCTGGTCAATTCCAAAACCATAGTCACCTTTTCTTTCGTTTGCACAAAGAAAATCAATAACATCTTGAGGTGTTGAATCTTCTAGATGTTTTTGTTTTAACTGTTCAATGGTCGGATAACCATATACATCCGCAAGAAAACGGAGTCGCTTGCTTCCTTCTGCGTATACAAATTGATAATCATTGTTTTTGTCTAATGAAATCCCAAAATCATCAACCACAGAATCACCACATTTTTCTATCAAATCAATCGTGCGAATAATTGTTTCGTTGAGAAGTTTGTTCTTTTCTGTACGATTTTGGTAAGAACCATTATCTTCGATTTCTACAGTGTAGGACATTCGATTGGTTGCAAGGATTTCTCCATCACGGTCATAAATGTTACCGCGTGTCCCAGGGATTACTTTTACCTTTCGAATTGATAAGGTGTAATTTTCCAAATAGTCTTTGCCGTCGACAATTTGAAGCACAAACAATCTTTGCATCACAATGAGAGCTAATACGCAAAATACGGCGATTAGCACATGCATTCTTGATTTAAATAAATTTGCAAAAAAGTCTTTGATGTTACTAAACAAATTTACTTGCACTCCTTTTCTCTTCGGCTTCTAATTTTTTGTTAATGAATAGAATTAACTGGTACAAAATCAAAGTGATTAATATTGTGTAAATTAATTCAGGAAGAATAATCGTTCCTAAATAATAAAAATAATTAAATTTACTTCTCATAATAAACATAAAGAGGCATACCAAATGCCCATATATCAAATCACTTGCAGCAATTAAAACGAGTGGTAATTTTATATCCTCGCTATAAAAGATTCTGCGAAAATATCCGTTTGCAAATCCAACAATCGTATAGATAAGCGCATAAAAACCAATCAAATCTCCAAACATAATATCGAGTAATAGGCCCGAGATGAATCCTACGAGTAAGCCCTCTTTTTTACCGCGCATAAATCCAAAAGTGGCGGTAACTATAATCATAAGATTTGGTGTAATTGATGCGAAAGAAAGTTTTTGAAATATAGTACATTCTAATAAAAAACATATAATAATAATTGCAATTGTGATAATCTTTCGTTTCAAAATTAATCCCCCAACAAATCAGCCTTTGTAGTTGTAATTACTAAAACTTCTTGTAAATGTCTAAAATCTACCGCTGGTGTTATGTAACCCGAGCGAGTCAAATTATTACTATCTACGTTTATTTCACTTACATAGCCAATTAAGATTCCTTGTACATATTTATCGCTGATGTGAGATGTAAAAATCTTTTCGCCGACTTCAATTTTAGAATCGTTATTTGGCAATTTTTCAAAACGGATTTTCCCGTCATTCATAAGCGTTAAATCACCATTCACAATACAAGTGTCAGATGTGGACAATATGATACCACTGACATTACTTGCATCATCAATAATGGAACGTACACGAGCCCAATTAGGACCGACTTCGGTTACGATTCCAACAAGTCCGGTTCCGGCAATTACATTCATATCCTTTTTGAT
>JAEIGA010016140.1_pt1 | contig 11369 bp, 13 predicted proteins | sample 9270691 | NCBI WGS metagenome assembly JAEIGA01 (sample SAMN17057246, study PRJNA624740) | gut metagenome | biome: biome; isolation source: fecal sample | host: Bos grunniens | place: China: Xizang | collected 2019
GTCCAGTTCCTCCTCGGCTTCGCACTGCCACAGACGCAGGGTGTTGATGTTATCGGTGCCATAGCCAATGACAGGAACGTCATAAGGGACGGCCAGAACGGTATGGTCAGGGAATTTCACCTTTACGGTATGGTTGTAGCGGCGGTAGGACCAGGGATCACCGAATTTGGTCCAGTCGTCGGCATTTTCCACCTGGCTGCCATTGGCATCAAAGCTCTGTTTAAACAGGCCGAACTTATACCGCAGGCCATAACCGGACAGCGGGATGTTGCAACTGGCAGCGCTGTCCAGGAAGCAGGCAGCCAGTCTGCCCAGGCCGCCATTACCCAGAGCATCGTCTTCGATGTCCTCCAGGATGGCAAGATCCACGCCATGCTCAGCAAACAGCTGTTTCATCTCGCCCAGGATGCCCATATTATACAGGTTGGAATACACCAGACGGCCGATCAGATACTCAGCGGAAATATAGTAGGCCTTTCTCTGATGCTGACGCACATGCTTGGAATGATTCCAGTTGTCGGAAATGGACATCATAACAGCCTTACCCAGAGCCTCATGCAGCTCCTGCGCAGAAGCTTCCCGCAGGGAAACGTCATAGGTGTATTTCAGCTGTGCCTCAGTCCACTTCAAAATATTCAGGCAATTATAGCTCATCTTATATTTTCTCCTATCTCATGCAGAAATCAGCATTACTGCAAATTTTCTACCTTACTTGCGGCCATACAGAATGGTCAGTTTCCGGATTTTCTCCGCAAGTACGGATGTGATTGTACCACTTTTGGCGCGCCATGTCCAGTTGCAATCGGTCATGGTGCCAGGGAAGTTCATACGGCCTTCTCCACCAATATTCAGGTAATCCTGCAGCGGGATCACGCACAGCCGGGATACAGACGCCATGGCAGAGCGGATTGCGCCCCAAACATAGCCTTCTTCCTCTGTCAGCGCCAGGTACTCCTTGGCGTAGGCCACTGTCTCTTCAGAAGCGGTCTCGAACCACTGGCGGGTGGTCATATTGTCATGGGTACCGGTATAGCAGACGCTGCACGCAGTATAGGTGTGGGGCAGGTAGTCAGAAGGCTCCCGGGAGTCAAAGGCAAACTGCAACACCTTCATGCCGGGGTAACCGCTCTCATCCCGCAGATCCAACACTTCCTGGGTCAAAAAGCCCAGATCTTCCGCGATCAGCTCCAGTTTGGGCAATTCGCGATGGATAGTATTGATGAAATCCATGCCGGGACCCTTGCACCACTTGCCGCCTCGGGCAGTGGGATCGCCAAAGGGCACAGCCCAGTAGGACTCGAAGCCACGGAAATGATCCAGACGCACCACATCATACCGCTCACTGGCAGCAGCCAGACGGCGCATCCACCAGCCGTAATGATCCTCTGCCAACCGGTCCCAACGGTACAAGGGGTTACCCCACAGCTGACCATCGGCAGTAAAGGCGTCGGGAGGACAACCCGCCACATGTGTCGGTCGCAGCTGCTCATCCAGCTGGAACAGCTCCGTTGCGGTCCAGACGTCCACGGAATCGTAAGGCACATAGATCGGCACATCGCCGATGATCTGCAGGCCTGCCTCATGGGCATAGCTACGCAGAGCAGCCCACTGCTTCTGGAACAGATACTGCACAAAGCAATAGAACCGGATCTCGTCAGCCAAATCGTGGCGAATCTGCCACAAAGCATCGGGCTGCCGGAATTTCAAATTCTCTTCCCACTCATACCAAGGCTTGCCACCGAAATGGTCCTTCAGGGCCATGAACAGAGCAAAGTCCGGCAGCCAGACAGCGTTCTCCAGGCAGAAAGCATCCAGAGCTTCCTGATTCTGAAAACGGCCGTAGGCCAGGCGCAGAACCTTCAGCCGGTTCTGGTACAGCAGGCCAAAATCCACTTTCTCTTCCCGGATACCCCAGGTGATGGGGTCGATCTCCTGCTGCTGCAGCAGGCCTTCCTCCACCAGAGTGTCCAGGTCGATAAGGTAGTGGTTACCGGCATAGGTAGAACAGGACTGATACGGAGAGTCGCCGTAGCCGGTGGGGGTCAGAGGCAGAATCTGCCAGGTGCTCTGGCCGGCCTCTTTCAAAAAATCTACAAACGCATAAGCTTCCTTGCCCATGGTGCCCACGCCATAGGGACCGGGCAGGGAGGTAATATGCATCAAAATACCACTTTTACGCATAGAATGACCTTCCAAATTCATGAAATGCCGGGTATTTTTCTGGTACTAAAGCCCCAAAGGCGATAGATAACCAAAATACCACAAGTGTAAGAATATTATGCAAAACCGCTTTTGTCAAGAAAAACAACGCAAAAATTGCGCTGTTTTGATATTTTCGGCAGAAGTGTAGGATATTCTCCCTTTTTCTTTCCTTTTTTTTCACATTTTTTCCCTGTTCTGTTTCCCGCCGGAGCCCCATAGGATGTGACATACTGATAAACTATGGGGTGGTACTTATGGAACATACGCAAAATCAGATTCTGCTACGGGGATCTCTTGTGGAGCTGCCGCAGTTTTCCCACGAAAATCACCGCAAACGATTCTATCGTTTTACCCTCTCGGTACCCAGGCTCTCCGGCACGGAGGATTTGCTGCCGGTGATTGCGGAAGAGCAAGTATTAAACAGCATGGACCTTTCCGGCGGCTCCATGCTCCGCGTGGAAGGGCAGATCCGTTCTCACAACATCCGACAAGACGGTGTGCGGAGGCTGCTGATCTTCGTATTTGCCACCGCCGTCATCGCCGAGGAGGGTGAGCCTGTCAATGATGTAACCCTGCAGGGCAACCTCTGCCGGATTCCCACCTACCGTCATACACCTCTGGGGCGGCAGATATGTGATGTGATGCTCTGTGTGCCCCGGGCTTTTCACCGCGCCGACTATATTCCCTGTATCCTTTGGGGGCGCATCGCCCAGGAAGTTGCTCCTTGCCGGGTTGGAGAGTTGCTGCATATAAATGGTCGGCTGCAAAGCCGGGTCTATACCAAGCTGACCGACAGTGGAAAAGAACTGCGCACCGCCTACGAAGTTTCCGCCCTTTTTGCTCAAGTCCCAGAATCAGAAGACGTTTAACCCCGTAGCATTTTATCCAAAAAGGATTCCCTTGGTGCAAAGGGTCTTTCCTTTTTTCCTCTTCTGTGATAAAATGAAGAAAAAAAGGAGGGGTAAATTTGGAAAATAAAGTCCACTCCATTATCGGTCTTCTCACCGAACGCTACCCGGACGCGCCTTGCGCTTTACAATATAAAAAGGACTATGAGCTTATGATCGCCGTGCGGCTGTCGGCCCAATGTACCGATGCCCGGGTGAATTTGGTAACACCTGCCCTGTTCGCCGCCTACCCTACTCTGGAGGCCATGGCGGCAGCAGACATCGGCCATGTGGAAGAATTGGTTCACTCCTGCGGCTTTTACAAGCACAAAGCCCGGGACATCGTTCTGGCCTGCCAAATGCTCCTTTCCGATTATAGCGGAAAAGTTCCCGGCACAATGGAAGAACTGTTGCGGCTGCCGGGTGTAGGACGAAAGACCGCCAACCTTTTGCTGGGCGATCTTTACAGTGCGCCGGGCAGTGTGGTCTGCGATACCCACTGCATCCGCATCTGCGGCCGTTTGGGCCTCACGGATGGCACCAAGGATCCGGAAAAGGCCGAGCGCCAGCTCCGGGCCATCCTGCCGCCGGAAGAAAGTTCGGATTTCTGCCACCGCATCGTGCTGTTTGGCCGGGAAGTCTGTACCGCCCGCAATCCCCAGTGCAGTGTTTGTCCTTTAAGAGTCCACTGCCGGGAGTTCAGCGGGCAATGATTATAGAGAGACAGGAGAAAATTCCATGAAGCTGATCAACAATACCGAGGGCATTACCAAGTATTTTTCGTATCCCGAAACATTGAAGCTCATCGCTGATGCTGGTTTTGACGCTGTGGACTGCACGCTTTTCGACATGAAGAACGAGGACTCCGTCTGGTGCCGCGATGGCTGGAGAGACTATGCCAAAGAGCTTCGGATGATTGCTGAGGATCTGGGGCTCGTATTCTTGCAGGCTCATGCCCCCTTCCCCACCGCCCAGGGTCAGGAACCCTATGACACCGTCATGCGGGAAAAGATCATACGTTCCATGGAAATCGCCGCCATTTTAGGGGCAGAAAACATCGTGGTCCATCCAATTCATTACACCAGATACTGCTCTGACCGGGAAGAACAGTTCCGCCGCTCCGCGGAGTTCTACCGGGGTCTGCTGCCCTACTGCGAGGAATTCGGCATCCGGGTATGCACAGAGAATATGTGGGAGAAAGACAAAGCCGGAATCATCCGGGACAGTCTGTGTGCCCGTCCGGAGGAATTCTGCGCTCTGGTAGAAGCCGTGGGAAACCCCTATCTCGGCGCTTGTCTGGACATCGGACACTCCGCGCTGGTGGGTCAGGATCCCGCTACCATGATTCGGAAAATGGGCAAGACCATTACATGCCTCCATGTCCATGACGTGGATTACCGTAACGACAAGCACACGCTGCCCTTCACCCAGGATCTCAATTGGGAGGAGATCACCAAAGCCCTGGGCGAGATCGGCTATCGGGGTGACTTCACCTTTGAATGCAGCAACTTTATCCGGAAACTGCCCCAGCCATTGTGGGCAGACGGTCTGAAAATGATGGAGCAGGTGGGCCGCTACCTCATATCCCGTATTGAAGCCAATTACACGGAAGCATAAAAAATCACCCCGGAACATTTCGTTCCGGGGTGTTTGTTGTGCATTAGTCAGCGACGTAGGGCAGCAGGGCGATCTGACGGGCGCGCTTGATAGCGGTGGTCAGGTCACGCTGGTGAGCGGCGCAGGTACCGGTGGTACGGCGGGGCAGGATCTTGCCACGCTCGGACAGGTAACGGCGGAGCTTAGCGGTGTCCTTATAGTCGATAGCGTTCACCTTGTCAACGCAGAAAGCACAAACCTTCTTACGCTTGCGGGGACGCATACGCTGTTCGTTAGCCATGGGATTTCCCTCCTTGTAAGTTTTGTAGAAAAGTTTCAAAATCAGAAGGGCAGCTGTGCGTCATCGTCATCCAGCATCGCGAAATCGGATGCAGGAGCAGCCGGAGCGGAGTAGCCGCCATAGCTGGGAGCGGGAGCGGAATAGCCGGTGTTGCCGCCGTAAGAGGGGGCATTGCCGAAAGAACCGCTGTCGCTGTTGCGCTTGCTTTCACCGAAGTAGACATTGTCTGCCACGACTTCCGCAGTGCGACGCTTATTGCCGTCCTTGTCGTTCCAGTTGCGAATCTGGAGACGACCGGAAACCACGATCATGCTGCCCTTGGTGAAGTACTTGCTGACGAACTCGCCAGTCTGACGCCAAGCGACACAGTCGATGAAGTCGGTTTCCCTTTCGCCGCCGTCTCTGTTACCGAAGTCACGGTCAACAGCCACGGTAAAACTGGCAACGGCGATGCCGGTGCCGGTACGGCGCAGCTCAGGATCGCGAGCAAGGCGACCCATGATGGTGATGTGGTTGAGCATAAATTAGCCCTCCACAGCAGTGGTCAGGCAGCGCAGAACGCCTTCGGTGATCTTCATCACACGTTCCAGCTCTGCGGGGAACTCGGGCTTGGACTCGAAGTTCATCAGAACGTAGTAGCCCTCGGCCATGTCGTTGACGAGGTAAGCCAGACGACGCTTGCCCCACTCATCGATGTTGGTCAGAGTACCCTCCGCCTCCACCATTGCCTTGAACTTTTCCACAAGTGCTGCGATGCTCTCTTCGCCCAGAGTGGCGTCGATGATGTAGAGCACCTCATACTTACCGGTGATCTTAGCCAGGTTGATTGCACCTCCTTTTGGACTTTTGGCCCACGGTCTCACCGTGAGCAAGGATTTGTCCGCATTTGCAGACCTACTGATTTTACAGGAAAAATAGAAGAAAGTCAAGAACTTTTTTATAAAAAACCGGGGATTTTTCCAGAAAATCCCCGGCTTATTTTACTCTTCCATGTATTTGGCTGCCTGGGCCTTCATTTTCACCAAAGCCTCGGCGACGATGGACACTTCCTCTTCCGTCAGATCCTGAGTCAGCCAGAATTCCCAATGGGAAAGGATCTTCTGGATCTGGGGTAGCAGCTCCAGTGTTTTCTCCGTAGGATACAGCTCCATGATCCGCTTATCCGTGGCAGAGGTTGTGCGGCGAACAAAACCGTCTTCCTCCAACACCGCGATTTGGCGGGCCACATTGCTCTTATTGATACAGATGCGCTTAGCCAGCTTATCTTGGGAAATTCCCGGGTCCGCGCAGATTTCCTGAAGGTAACTGGCGTGGCAGGCCTTCAGGCCCATAGGGGCCAGCTGGTCTGTACGGTACTGGGCTCCGCAGCGGGTGACTTCCGTAATATCCTTCACAAGCTGAGACATAGGCATCCTCCTTCTAGTTGCTAACGCAACAATAGTACCATAGGTTGCCGGAAAAGTAAAGGGAATTTTCCCGTTGGGTTGCGCCGAAGGGCAAAATGTGCTATAATTCGTTTATAGAGAAAGGCGGAATATACTATGAAAACAGTCAAAATGCGACTACTTGCCCTGTTTCTTGCCCTGTGCCTGACCCTTACCGGCTGCACCGGAGTGGATTTTAGGGGCTACTTTAAAAACTTATATGATTACCTCAACGGTGTGGTGACCTTCGACTCCATGGAGTATATCCGGCCGGACATGGACGCTTACGGTCTGGCTTTGAACAAAATTTGTGAGAAAGCCGTCACCGAAACGAACATTGACACCCTGGTGGAAGGCATTTGGGAATACTATGATGTCTACGATGCCTTCTCTACCGCTTACGCCCTGGCTAACATTCACTACTTCCAGGACTTGACCGACAGCTACTGGGAGGACGAATACAATTTCTGCGCCGAAAATGCCGCCAGTGTGGATGCTGGGCTGGATAGACTGTACCGGGCACTGGCCCACTCTCCCATCCGGGCAGAATTGGAAGGTCCCGACTATTTTGGTCCCGGATTCTTTGAAGCTTATGAAGAAGAGTCCATTTATGACGAAGCCTTCGTTGCCCTGTTGGAGCAGGAATCCGGGTTGATCTCCCAGTACTATACCCTCAGCGCCGACCTGTATGCCACCGGGGAGAGCTACAACGAAGCTGTTGTCGGAGCGTTAGCCGATCTTTACGTCCAGCTGGTGCAGTTGCGTCAGCAAATCGCCGCGTATGCCGGCTATGGCAACTACGTTTCCTTCGCCAGCGACTTTTACTACTATCGGGATTATACCCCTCAGCAGGCAGAAACCTATCTGGCAGAGATCCGGAACACGCTCTCCCCTTTGTACAAAGAGTTGGATGCCGGAAATTTTTGGAACACGGAACTGCCCCCTTCTACGGAACTGTTGACTTTTGCCTATCTGCGTTCCGCCGCTCAGCACATGGGCGGTCCGGTTCTGGAAGCCTTCGAAACCATGGACACCTATGAGCTCTACGACATCACCCAAAGTCCCAACAAGCATGTGACCTCCTTTGAAGTGTATCTTCCCAGCTACTACGTACCCTTCGTTTTTGTCTGTCCCGGCGGCAGCAGCTATGATTCTCTGCTATTTGCCCACGAATTTGGCCATTTCTGCTGCGACTATGCCAGCTACGGCAGCGTTGCCGGAGTGGATGTAGCAGAAGTTTTTTCCCAGGGTATGGAGTATTTGAGCCTGTGCTATGCCGACGGCGGTGAGGAAATGGCAAAAATCAAGCTGTTCGACTGTTTGTGCCTGTATGTGGAGCAAGCTGCGCTGGCAAGCTTTGAGCAGCAAGTCTATTCCCTATCCGGAAGCGCATTGACCACAGAGAATGTGGAAAGCCTGTACACCCAGGTTTGCGCAGATTTTGGTCTTGTCACCGGGGATTGGGACAGCCGCAGTTATCTGGGGATCCCCCATTTCTTTACCAATCCCATGTACATCATCAGCTATGTAGTAAGCAACGACGCAGCCCTGCAGCTTTATGAAATGGAGCAGGAAGACGCGGGAACCGGTCTTGCCTGTCTGGAAACAAATCTTGCAACCACCCAGGGATATTTCCTGGCTTTTCTGGAGGAAGCAGGTCTCGACAGTCCCTTCACCCCCGGCCGGCTGACGAAAGTACGCGATCTCCTGAAAGAACAATTGTCCCGCTAATATGCAAAGGGCGCGCTCTAAAAGAGCGCGCCCTCACTTTATACACTGAATGCCCAAAGGTTCGTAACCTGGTTGGCAAATTCCCGATAGGTCCAGCGCTTCTCCGAGCGTTCGTAACTATTGGGATCGTTGATGATGTACTTTCCGTCCTCATATCCGGCCAGCACCACATAGTGGCCGCCGGCGGTGAACACGCCGGGTCCCATGGACAGAATAATAGGATGGCCCTGCCGTAGATGGTTGATGATGATATTCTCCACCAAGGGGAGTTCCTCCACCTTCAGGCCCACCTTTTCGCCGCCTTCAGCAAACAGCGACCAGAAAGAACCCTGTCGATTGCCACAGTAGCCGTTCTTCTCCGACATTTCCATCATGTAGGCCGGGGTCAGTTCCGGGTCACCCGTCAAATAATAGGCCACCATGGAAAGGCACACTGGGCCGCAGCCGGAAAGGCCGGCATAGTTGCCCGCATACTGCAGATAGCCCCACTGGGCATCCCACTGGATAAACAGAGGCACGCCCTGGGAAAGATCATACTGAGTCAAATCGATTTTATGCGTATGCCGCACTTCCACAGGCAAGCGGAGCAAAAAGTCCAGATTTTCCTCATCCCGGGTAATGGCGTGCAGGATTTGATCCGGGTAGTCGTTTTCCGACAAGCCGTATGTACGGGTAAAAAATGCCAGAGCTTCTGCCGCAGGCATATCCTGGGGCCAGGGCAGATTCGGGCAGGGTTCATAAACCTCTGTAGGTTCGGGCTCCGTCACTTCCACCGGTGCCGTGAAGGTGGGGATCGGGTCTGTTTCCCGGATCGAAGGTTCGGTTGGGGAAGGAACATTCATGGAAGCATCCGGTTCTTCCTGTTCCGGCAACGCAGACAGCACCAGCATTACCACGCAACCAACCGCCACCAGCAGATACAGGATCTGTTGCAACCGTTTTTTCTGCTGTTGCCGGCGGTGCTGGTATGCCCGGTATTGCCGGGCTTCGTATATCTCGTTTTCTGTCACAGGACATCCTCCCTGTAGGGTAATTGAATTTTTTTGCCATCCAGCACCGCTTCCACAAGCCGGTCGCCGTCATAGCGCAATTTCAGAAGGAAAAAGGGTGCGTCTTTCCACAACAGATCCAGGAATATCTTGTCCCCTTCCCACTTAGGAAGACTGTCCAAAAATTCCCGGCTGATCCACTGCAGGTCGCCTTCTTCACATTCTTTCAGTTCCCCGTCAAATCCATCGGCGGTGAACAGATACATATATTCTCCTTCCCAGGGGCCGTTGGTCAAAAAAGTCACTACGCCACGGCATTGCCAGGAGGTCAGACGCAGGCCGGTCTCCTCCCAGGCTTCCCGCAGCAGACATTCATCCGGTGTCTCATCCCGCTCAAACTTTCCGCCGATGCCGACCCATTTGTCCTTATTCACATCTTTCTCTTTTTTGACCCTGTGGAGCATCAAAACCTGATCTCCCCGGGTGATATAACAAAGGGTTGTATTGAGCATGGGTTTTATCCTTTCTGAATCAGCCTGATGGCGTGATGAAGATTGGACGCTTCCACTATTTCGCCGCACTCCGTCTTTTCGCCGTCCAGAGTCCAGACCGTACCGGGTTCAGCCGTGATCCGTGCATGGGTAGTGGAGAGGAAGGTGATCATGCCGCAGTTGTATTTTTGCGTCTGCAATGCCCGGATGCACTCGGAGATTTCCAGAATGTCCCGGGGCGCACGCACTAAAATCAGTTCAAATTTGCCGTCCTGCATATCCACCTGCTTGGGGTCCAGAGCCAGAATGCCACCAACACTGGTAGAATTGCTGAGGGCGCCAAAAATATAATCATCTTCCATAACGCCGGAATCGTGTTCCAGACGGATATGGACGGGGCGAATCTGGGAAAGCTCCTGGATACCGCCCAAAAGATACGCCGTATGGCCCAAGGCATTTTTTACGTTTTGGGGTGTGGCATAACTGGTGCGGGTAAACGCGCCGAAGGATGCCACATAGGTGAAATACCGGCCGGCGAAGTTGCCCACGTCATATTGGTGGGGTTCGCCCTCCACGATTGCCCGGGCAGCATCCATCACATTGGTGGGCAAATGCAGGCTGGCGGCAAAATCGTTCGTAGAGCCGGCAGGAATATAGCCCACGGGCACATCCGCTCCGCTTTTTAGGATGCCGTTGATCGCTTCGTTCAGCGTACCATCGCCGCCACAACAGACCACCACATCCATTTCCGGTGCCAGTTCCTTCACCACTGCCGTCCCGTCGCCCGGGCCTGCAGTCATGTGGGTAATGACGCGGTAGCCTGCCTGGTTGAAAAGGGCCAGAATATCCGGCAAATACCGGTTAGCCCGTCGGGTACCGGCATAGGGATTCATCACAAACAACATTTTCTTCATGGGGTAACACCTCGGTCTTGCTTAGAAAACTACGTATACACAAAAAACTGCATATATTATATCACCGCAGAAAAATATGGCAAGAGAAACCGGGCGAAAATTCCCGTGGTTTGGAAAATGTTTACGATATCTTTACATTTTTCTGTCTTCCATATGCCCCGACCGGACGATGGGCGGCTTGGGATCCTTGATCTCCCAGTCCACAGGCTTTTTTTCTTCTTTTTTCATAGCATTCCCCTCCTTCTGCCGACCTTAGGGTTTGCAGAAAGAGGGGTGCGTATGCGTTTTAACTGTAAGCGTCCAGCACCAGCTTGAAAGCGCCGTATGCGCCGGCATCATTGCCCAAAACTGCCAGGGACACGGTGATATTCTTAGTTGCATGGAAGGCATAGCGGTCGAAATAAGGCATCACACCGTCGATCAAGACCTGTCCGGCCTTGCTGACGCCGCCGCCCAGAACCACAGCTTCGGGATTGACCACACAGCAAACATTCGCCAGGAACTGACCCATATAGTCATACACCTGGTCCAGCACAGCATTAGCCATACCGTCGCCTGCCTTTGCACAATCAAAAATATCCTTGCAGGTCAGGTTTTCGAAATCACGCAGTGCGCTGGAATCCTTGGACGCTTCCAGGCGTATTTTTGCCAGACGCACGATGCCGGTAGCAGAGAAATACTGCTCCGCACAGCCCCTCTTGCCGCAACCGCAAGTGGCAGTTTCTTCGGGATTGGTGACCATATGGCCGATCTCCGCGCCGGCACCGGTAGCACCGTGAAGAAGATTGCCCTCAATCACGATACCGCCACCAACGCCGGTACCCAAAGTGACAA
>JAEIGA010016141.1_pt1:2500-11369 | contig 11369 bp, 6 predicted proteins | sample 9270691 | NCBI WGS metagenome assembly JAEIGA01 (sample SAMN17057246, study PRJNA624740) | gut metagenome | biome: biome; isolation source: fecal sample | host: Bos grunniens | place: China: Xizang | collected 2019
GGACGTTACCGCTCATACAGCTCCCAGCCAGCAAGCAGTTAGCCTTCCTCTAAAAAGAATGGAAGTGTGGATGAATCGACATCAAGAATTCGGGTTTTCTTTTCAGAAATAACATGATAAGAGCACCCATTTTACAAAAACCTAAAGATCTCCTCCCCCTAGAATACCAGAAAGAAAGATGATCATAGAAAATTGGAACTTCAACTGCGGTATAGGTAGAAGGAGTACGCGATTAGGGGACCTCATCACTAAACCAATCCCGCATTCATCTTTGGTAGCATTCGCTACCTGCACTCCTTTGTTGAAGTTCGCGTATGAAATCACGATGCTCTTCCAGTCATTCTTCTTCGGAATGAATAAAGAGCATCTTTGTCATTCTTAAGAGAACCTCATTGCTTATCTTTGGGCGCTTATTCTCTTCTGCCTCATAGATCGCCTTTATCCATCGTTGGATGGTTTTTCGCGCTTCGATTTTCGAATCGATGGTTCTTATTTCCTCTAAACGTAGTTAAGAGCTCACTTCAGCTCTGGAAAGGGATTAAGATTTCGATCTGACAGCATAGAACACCACCAAAGAAATTAGGGAAAAAATTCGCCCCCCAAAAAACAAAAAAAAAGTAGTGTAGTCAAGTTAATAATATATTCATTTCAGATATTTTTCGCTGCAATCGCTTTGATCCGGTGAAAAACCGTAATAGGCCCTGAGGAATTCCTACCGGCAGACTTCCCTGTACTCAAAGTGAGTCTAAGTGCTATCTCCTCTTGGCTTTTTCTCATTGTCTATTTTGTAATCATTCGATTTTGCCTTTACTTCAATTCAAGCTAGCTCCTACTCCTGAATCCTCGTTGGTCCTTGTAAAGTCAAACCGATTTCTCGATTCTTGTTCTCTGCTTTCTTTTCTCTTACGTCATTTAGTTCTTCTTCCATTCTGACTAATACTAAGAAGAAGGTGACTAAGGTAACTGCATTTATCTATGAGAACCTTGTAGACTGAAAGGCCCTATTCCCTCCCCTCCCCTAGCGGAAAGACTTACTTTACCGAAAAGTCTGATCGCATTTCACGGTCTTAGATCTCCTAGTAGCAAGATTCAAAGATAGATAAGAGGAAGAAAGTGAATCTGCCCTTGCTAATCTCTAGAGAAAGCTGAGACAAAGATCACTCCTAAAAGCAGCCGTTCTCTTATATACGATACCACCAGCTTGGTACTTCCAGCTGCCAATCAAAAGGCTAGTGGAGCGAAGGGGGCAAAAAAAAGTGAGCGCCCCTACGCGAGCCCTATGGAAAACCTTATTATAGTATAGATAGGCTCAAGCTATTTGAGTTTGATTGCAGGGGCGCATTAGCGCTTTACTAATAACATAGAAAGGTTATGGAAGAAAACCTACTCCTAACAAGGACAAGGTGCTGAGTTCAGCTTTCGGGGCTACCTTACCTACTTTAGGGCTTATGTAATATATTATATAAAGAAGAGCCCTCATTTGGCCATTTTGTTTAAGGGCTGCTCGCCTTTTGAATAGAAGGAAGTGAGATAGCGGAGGTGATTTCGGTAAACCGATGCATGAGCTGAGGCTCCCATGTCCTGCCGACCCTCCGAAAAAGTCAGGTCGTAAAACGGCTCATAGGAAGTCAGAAGCAAGCAGAGTCAAAAGCAAGTCAAACTCACATAAGCAGAAGAGAAGACACATTCATGAAAAGTGAGAAGCCGTGAGAGAATGACCAAGTATTCATAGATCTTACTTACGGGTAAGAGTAGGAACATCTATTAGTCCGTATCGTAAGTCTACTTGTTACAAACAAAAAGCGAACATCCCCATTCCAAAACATTCACATAGGTCCTCAAGCAGGCATCGAAAAGAGGACGAAAAGAGTCTATTTACTTTTTTTTACAATATTCCGGAATGTATCATGGCCCTATCTATTCATCTTTTTCTTCAAAAAATGAAAAAGAGTTCCGCATCTCTCCGGGGCCCGGGGAACAAATAGGCGTGGGGAAGAGGAAGAGGGAGAGGTAGGGGGCTCGTAGCCCTCCTCTCCTCTTGCTGTTCCCGGACCACCCATCCCTTCCTTCCCCTTCGCCCGGCCCGGTGAGGTCCGATGAGATCAGATCTCTCGAACGAAGTGAAGTGATAGGAAGAGAAGACTGCTGGCAGGAGATCTCTATTCATTACACCTTCTTGTATAGTAAGGGGAAAACGTTTGTTCCAAACCTGCGCACCAGCTGAAGATGAAGAAAGGTGGAAGCTTACCTTATTTGGTAAAAGGGTTATGGAAGAAAACCTACTCCTAACAAGGTGCTAGATTCAAGTAGGACATTCTCCATCCGCCCGCCAGCAGCAGAGAGGGTTCGATTCCCGTTATACGCGATGTGACGAAACTGATTCAACTCAAATAGCTTCGAGCCGTGCCTGCATTAAGATTTAAAACTTGTCGTCTACTTCCAGGAAATGTTCGGAACAGAGAACTTACAATAATACAACGCCACATTCTCCGAAAATTGAGAAACAAGAAAAGATTTTTTAAGAAAAAGATTTATCCGAAAAAAAATCTTAACAGTTACATCCAATCACAAACTACACGAAAGTTGCCCCTTTTTCATGGAAATTTACCCATCACAAAGATGCACAGAGGAACAGAACGAACTTCATATATCCCTTTTCTACTAAATCCAGAAACAAGATTGGATGTTATTCCGGTTCGTCTCCATTTTTGTGAAACTATTCCTCAAGCAAGGCAGCCGATAAGTCATCGAAAAGTTTGTGTGAATAATTTGATAGTCAAAATCACTCATTTTAAAGTGTCCCACGGTGATATAATATCTTTTCCAGAAAATGACGCGAGAACCCGCGGTGAAGAAATAAGGAGATTTTTCTATATAAAAATATCAGTTGAAAAAATAATAGGCAAATTCCTGCGGGTAAGAATGTGGAGAAGAACCAAAAAAGAGCAGGTAAGAATGTGGAGAAGAATCAAAAAAAAGCAGGTAAGAATGTGGAGAAGAACCAAAAAAGAATGGTTCCGCCTACTCAAAACTAAGAAGGGATGCCGCCTACTACTAAAATCCCGGTTTTTGCAAAAGTTACGTTCTTCTATGCAAGAAGAAGACTTAGAAAGAACAAAGAAGTTTGGATCCGAAAAAGTATGCTTAGGCAGTTCCTTCGCTGAGCACAACAGAATGACGATAAATTTGTATCATTTCAAATCCCTATTCTTATCGAAGAAGAGAAGGAACGATAAAAACCGATATCTTCCTACTCGAACAAGAAGTCCTATAGTTTACAACTCTTCTTTATATAGTCATTTTTTCGATTGCTCTGCATCCTCCCATTGGTTTACTATGAGAAGAAGAATCAATCGGATCGAACTACCTACTCATTATTTGGAGGTGAATCATAGAACACCAAAAGCTGTGGTATTTTATGGACCTAACATAAGTCACATCCCTCACGACATAAGATTGAAAGATCCAAACCTTCCTCTTCGGAGCGGAAACGGACGTGGCCAAAACATATAAAGATCGGCGTAGTCGCTCATAGGGACATATCTATCCGGATAGAGGATAGTCTAGATCGATTCATAGATAGATCTCTTTCCATATAGATAGGTATCTCCGTGGATAGAGATAAAGAAAGATAGGGATCCATCTAGATCTTGATTCACTATTTTCTTTATTCTGATTGATTGCCTTTTTTTTGACGACAAGTTTTAAATCTTAATGCAGGCACGGCTCGAAGCTATTTTTTGTTCAATTATTTGGGTCGGAGCGTAGACGAGCGAGCAGAGGGAAGCCCGTCATAGAGCAGTCGACTAGAAGTAGAAGACTGCTGGCCTGAGAGAAGGCGGCCTCCCTCGGGAAACATGGCCCAATTTCTCTTCTTTCTTTTTGATTTCGGGTTTCTTTCGGCCATTCAACAAGAAATCCAAACCGTGGAAACCGAAAAGCTCCAACAAGAGCAAATGCTGGGGCTGATATGGGAGCATCCGCCTGCTATCGATCAAAACTCTCCTCTAGACTAGGATTTCCCCTGGCTAAGATAACTTTTCTAGGCAAGACTAGGCTAGGCTTCCCCGCTATCCAGGAACAACAAAAACGGAGGTATCTATATCAAAGGTACTGTCTCTAGGTTTTGGGTGGTACCAATTGGTCTGATTCAGCACCATCAGCTGTCTCATCTACAGCAGCTGTATAAAGGGGCATAAGATTCTTCAGTGGCAACAGCAGTATCAAAAACCAATCCAACGACAACATCCGACGGGGCGCCTACCGGCGACTCTCGTTTTTCTTTCTTCTCTTCTAGTTGCAGTGCTAGATCCTTTTACTATTAACGGATCGTATTATTATTCCATTTTACCTTGCCGAGAATAACCCCCGTAGGGTGTTTGTTTTTTGGCTATCCCTTTTATCTTGGCCTCCCCCTGAAGCTCCTAGCCAAGCTGATGCATTTGCTGAGTCTGAAACTCCAGCAGATCAACTCCTGGCAAATTTATAAAGAGGAACCTGGCTGGAAATGCCAATTTCGAGCTCCGAATCGGAAGGAAAGGCATACTCTGACTTCCTCCTGCCATAAGCCCGAGACTGAGTTCCCTTTTTGAAGGACAACTTCCCTTGTTAATGTACGAACAGGGGACTAGAAGAAAGCTGCCTACAATCCGATGCTAGAGGAAGCCAAAACGACACATCCAGCAGTGTCCGTAACGGAAAAAGCGGCATCGTTGACTCCGGAGAAGTAGAAGATTCAGCCAAGAAGGGAATAGTTCCCAAAAGAGTGTTGCTTTAACAACATTCTATTCTAGTTATTATATTAGATAGTGACATATATAGACATATATAAATATATATAATAATAGAGATCTCAGTTCTATAGTTATAAGAAAGTAAGAAGTGAAAGATAGTTATGCTTTATGCTCGACTGACGTCAATCTTCCCAATGAAGATAAAGAAAGGAAGATTCTAAGAGACACGCCTTTTGACAGCTACTCTTCTTAGAAAGCATACTCTTTTTCTAGCTGGGCAAGTCAGACTTTTCAAACTATCATGGTCTTTGTCTTTCAGGATTTCTGTCAAGAATTCATTCAATAGCTGCTCCTAGCCCGATTCCAAGACCTGGACCTCTTTCAGGTTTGAAAGCAGCCCTTATTCCATTTCATTTTCATTCCATATAACAAAGAAAATCTTCCTGCCCGTTGAATTGAACTAGCTAGCGCTTCATTCCACCTTTAGACAGTTTTTAGCGAACAGCTGAAAGGATCGGTAGGCGAGAGGCTCGTTGAGACCTTAGCCAAAGACGATAATGGAAAAGAAGAGAGAGAGCGGGAAGTGGTCAGCAGACAGCCGATATGGTAACATTTGAGAATATTCGAGTTGCCACTTTCTCCTTAACGTCTGGAACGCACATGACTTGAAACTCGAGTTTCGGCTTTGGGAAAGGCCTGGCCTGTTAAGAAATCGGGAAAAAACACTCGCAAACAAATATGCTCGGCTGGACTCTTTTATCGTATGCCCGGAAATTTCTTATTCGGTACAACTCCGCTTGCTGCATAGCCTTCTCGTCCAAACACTCGAGATCTGCACTTCCCTTTACTCCATAGGGCCGAAGCTTTACTAAGAAGGGCTTTTTTATAGAGAGAGTAAGTGGGGATCCATATTGCTTGCCACAGCTCTATTCCCGCCTCGAAATCCATAAAGGACTTTAAGAGAGGATGAACATTCCCGTTCTATAGGTAGCACTGCCCCCTATTATAGAAGGGTGAGGGCCGACTTCCGTACTTCTGATCTGCTAGCGCTGTGAATTACCTTATACCTACGCAGCAGGAACGATATAGAGCACCTACTCTACTGCTCGTCTGCTCTCTCGAGGTCGTCCTTCTCTAGGTACAAAAAGGACATTAAGGGATATCTCACAAATTAGATGTACTTCTTAAAGTGTGGGACACATCTCATGTTTGCCAAATCTAAAAACCATCGCCTTTGCATCCCAAGACTTCACAGCGGCTATGATCAGATCCCAGTCTTGGTTTACTTTTTACGTTTTATCCTCCACCAAATCTTCTGATCTCCTGTTCTCAATGATGTTAAGCAGCTCCTGATCGCAGCAATCATGCCTTCGAAGGTACGCTTTTTTCATTCGGAGTCTCAAATACCTTGGAGATAGACGACGGACCCGCCATTCTACTCTACATGATGCAGCATTTTGAAAGAAAATTCCATCAAACAAAGGAGTGTGGAGCTGACATCTCTTGAAACCCCTTACTTTTCTAATAGGGGGGCCTTGCCTCATGATTTTCTTGGCAAGCATTTAGCTGTTTACGTGTCCTCCGCACGCACTGGAATGAGCTTGTTCAACAATGTGCGCTCCTTCTTCCTATTAAGTAAGGGTCGTGCTCTTGCTTCTACAAAAGGGAATCAAAAAGAGCACTCCTTTGAGACTGGCCCTCCACCTTAAGCGGAATATCTTTTTTCTCTTAGTCAAATGATCGATTCATTCCGCTGGCAGACCTTCTTAATAGTTGACGAGAAGGCCACGTTGCTTACAAAGAAAGAGCTTTGATCACTGCACAGCATTTAGTATTAATATTACAGTTAGTGCACTTGATAGGCCTTGATAGGCCAATATTTCATGATTTTTTGAAGCAAGAAAACGAGGTGAAGGAAAGCAGAATTCTTTGAGTGTTCCGGGGAGATCGAATATGAACTAGCTAACTCGAGGGAACGTCGAAGCTAGCCAGCTTTGAAGGAATAGGAATTAGGTAGGAAGCAAGGACCGATTGGACAGCGAAAGCTAAGCGACAAAGAGCAGGAAGAGGTTTCGGAATAAGTCAGAAAGCAGCAAATCCTTACTCGAAGAGAGGGAAAGACAGTGACTTATTTGATTTGCTCAGCTAAAAAGGGGGGGTTAAAGGAAAGAAGAAATTGGGTTCGATTCCTATCAATCCCGTGTGGCGAAAGTTCCGAAGCATTGAAAGGAAAATGAAGACATTCTTACATCATTTTATCCTTCGCGGTAGTTTATGTCTCACCACAGTCTTTCTAGGATCAGAAGGAAGCCTGACCACTGATAGAAATCTCGTGCTTTTTGCAATACTTATTTTAGGCGGGTCTGTTTCATCTTTCTTTTTTTCGTTTGAATAAAAAGTACTTCGACTTGCCTTTGTTTGATATGTTCATTCTTTTATTCATCTCTTTCTTTTGCTATTTTCTACGAATCTACTTAGTTTCTCTTTCTCATTTAGGTCTTCACCTTCTAATTTGGAGTGTGGGGGGATTTCCTCTTCCGGCCCATACAGCTCGTCCTCGTGGACGGAGGATTCATTAGAGATGCAAATCTAAATGGAGCCTTTTTCCGAAACGGAAATAGAGGACACGTCGGTAAACCAGGGAGGAACACGGCCTGTGCCTCACGCTAATCCAGTCGCTTCCCCGGGGGAAGAAGCGGGTCCATCTAATCGGACTCCACCTGTGAGGCCCTATCCCTATCAAGATGATGAAGTAATTGGTGGGGATTGTGTTCAAAACATAGCATAGAACGTCGCCTTGTGGAACACTTAGAGGCGAAAAAGCCTTCCCCCTCATTAGAGGATTACCGACTCGCCCGTATTCAAGCCGAGGACCTTTTCGAGGTCAAGGTTGAGATTATCCAACTCATGGCGGGCCTTGACCCAACGGGAGATTGGATGGGACGGGGAGCTCGAGCTCTCGAAAATTCCCGTACCGCCACGGGAGAGGAGTCCTTGGGTAGGCTCTATGCCCTATTGGAGGACCTGCAGAGGGGCGGAGTACAATCTGATGCATATCTCTAAAGGTGGACGTGCTCACACGAATGAATCCAGATGAGCACTCTTCCGCATAGATAGAAAGAGGAGAGAACAACCCGCACAAGCCTGGGCTGCGCTTTTTCTTATTTCTCTTTTTTTCGGCATGCCGCTGGAGCAAATGGACGAGAACTTTGCCCAGAGTCGTCCCTTTAAACAGATCGAAGGTGCGATCCAAAATAATGATCTCTTTTTACAAAGGTTCGGGGACCCTTTGTAATATAGATCCATGTCTTTCTTGTTCCACTAGCTAGGACCAAATTTGCACATGTCCATTTTTTTATTACAACCTTCTTTTTTGATGTCAAAGACCAGAAGCTACGCGCAAATTCTCATTGGATCTTGGTTGTTCTTAACGGCGATGGCTATTCATTTAAGTCTTTGGGTAGCACCACTAGATCTTCAACAAGGTGGAAATTCTCGTATTCTCTATGTACATGTTCCTGTGGCTCGGATGAGTATTCTTGTTTATATCGTTACGGCTATAAACACTTTTTTGTTCCTATTAACAAAACATCCTCTTTTTCTTCGCTCTTCCGGAACCGGTATAGAAATGGGTGCTTTTTTTACGTTGTTTACCTTAGTTACTGGGGGGTTTCGGGGAAGACCTATGTGGGGCACCTTTTGGGTGTGGGATGCTCGTTTAACTTCTGTATTCATATTGTTCCTTATTTACCTAGGTGCACTGTGTTTTCAAAAGCTTCCTGTCGAACCGGCTCCTATTTCAATCCGTGCTGGACCGATCGATATACCAATAATCAAGTCTCCAGTCAACTGGTGGAATACATCGCATCAACCTGGGAGCATTAGCCGATCCGGTACATCAATACATGTTCCTATGCTCATTCCAATCTTGTCCAACTTTGCTAACTCCCTCTTCTCAACCCGTATCTTGTTTGTTCTGGAAACACGTCTTCCTATTCCATCTTTTCTCGAATCGCCTTTAACGGAAGAAATAGAAGCTCGAGAAGGAATACTAAAACCTAGTTCACTCGCTGAGTCTCTTTGTTGGACCGCCGGCGCGAACACAGTGGTCTCTGACCAGGACCAGGAACCAATTC
>JAEIGA010016142.1_pt1 | contig 11368 bp, 19 predicted proteins | sample 9270691 | NCBI WGS metagenome assembly JAEIGA01 (sample SAMN17057246, study PRJNA624740) | gut metagenome | biome: biome; isolation source: fecal sample | host: Bos grunniens | place: China: Xizang | collected 2019
AAACGCGTGCTGCGCTGACTTTGAACGCACAGGAAGTCGAATTCCTGTCCAGTAAAGCGGAAGCAAGCCCTGAAAAGCAGGAAGTCAAGGCGCATGATCCTGTCCCGGTTGAAACTCCGGATGATCTTCCGTTCTAAGGGGTTGATTGAATGCCTAACAGATTGATCAAAGAAACAATCTGCACATCCGACAAGATAAGCGCATTGACGGATTTCAACTTCCGCCTTTGGACATGCTTGATTGTCTATGTTGACGATTTCGGACGCGGTGATGCACGCGCGGCAATCATCAAAGGACGTTGTTTTCCGCTTCGTGACAAGGTCACGCCAAAAGACATTGATACAGGATTGCAAGCCTTGGCGGACTCTGGCTGCATCCGCCTGTACAAAGTTGACGGACAGCCGTTCCTTTGCTTCCCGAATTGGGCAAGCCATCAATCTATCCGCAACCAGAAATCAAAATATCCAAGCCCGGATGAAGCTGATTGCGATTCAGAGCAGATTGATTTCAATTGCATGCAATTGAAATCAATTGATTGCAAAAGTCCCCGTAATCCAATCCAATCCGAATCCAATCCGAATCCGAATCCGAATCCAAAAACGGATGCAATTGCATCCATGTTCACGCGCTTTTGGAATGAGTATCCACGACACGAAGCAAAACAGACAGCTGTCAAAGCGTTTGAAAAGATCAAGCCTGATGAAGCTTTGCTTGAAACCATGATCGCATCAATAGGACGCTTTAAACAGACTGCGCAATGGCAGGAAGACGGCGGAAAGTATATTCCACATCCGGCAACATGGCTGAATCAACGCCGTTGGGAAGACGAACCGCCAAAAGCAGAAGCACGATATCAGAAACAACGGAAAGACGCATATGATCAACGTCCGAATGATGAACCAGACGGTGAAGCTGTTCCGCAGTGGTTGCAAGACCGCATGAAGCTTGCGTGAACCAAGCTAGAACGCGCCTGAATGCGTTTTAAGTGACGAAGTGGAATATTTATCCATCCATCCGCAAAACTCGCTTAGAACGCATTCTAGACGCATTTACGAAGGAGTGAAATGATGGACTGTTCAATTGACTGGACAGATACAAAGCAAGCATGGGTATCTGTTGATGATCGCGCCATGATCAACAAGGTGCTGCGCTTGAAGGAAGAACATCCTGACGAGGTGAAAATTCTCAATCTCCCGGAAACTAACTCCGGAATGATGGTTGCGGTTGTTCCTAAACCATGGATAAAAATCCGTCCGCCGCGCAAAATGTCCGATGAACAGAAAGCAAAAATGTCAGACAGGCTTGCGCGTGTTCGGAAGTCCTACATTATCAAGGGGTAAAACGGTCAAAAACAGGGGTGTAATGCAAGGAATGAATATTTATCCATCTTTTGCCAAAGCCGCTAAAAACGCGTTTAAAACGCCTGTAATAAAGGAGTAATGAAATGGCTGCTCTTTTTAAACCGGAAGAACTGCATCCGCACATGAACGGATGGTTGGAAGACCGCGCAACCGGGGACATCCGCGAAGCAAATATCCTTGGTTCTGGCACAAAGGGATTCTGCATCGAATTGACGATGCCTGAAGCGCGATTTCCCATCATGGTTACACGGTATTCCGCTGACTACAACAAATTAACAAAAACTGGTTGGAGATTTTGGGACGAACGTCCTGACTCCGATGACTGGAGAAAATGGGATCTTGATTTGAAGGGGTGAACATATGACACAGCATGAATTGATCCTGCATTATATTGACACCTTTGGAAGCATCACGCCAATGGAAGCATTCACGGATTTGGGCATCACAAAGCTTGCAACCAGAATAAGCGAATTGACCAGAAACGGAATTGAATTCAAGAAAAAGGTTGAACATTCAAGAAACCGCTTCGGCGCAAAAGTGCATTACATGCGCTATTCGCGCATCTGATCGAAACATAACAAACCGGATTAAGGCAAACCGTGAGTTGCTATCCGGACTTTAGGAGAAAAGAAATGAACGTGACTGATAAAATCAACGCGCTTCTGACGGATGTTGACAATGAGCGCACGAAGCAAGGATTGACGCTTGAAGAACTCGCAAAGAAAAGCGGAGTCAGCAAGGAAGCCCTGAAACAGTGGAGAAAAGGCGTTGCAACTCCTCTGCTTTATTCAATGATTCTTCTGTGTGACGGATTGGGACTTGAAATCAAGGTGATTAAGAAAGCATGAATCAAACGTGTGAAGGATGCTTGTATTTGCAGACATTTACCAAGGGCAATTATTGCGAGATGCGGAACGTGTTTGTGCAGGATCTGAAACAACCGATTTGCGATAAGTGGAAGCACAAGCCGAAAAAGAAGACGCATCAAGAAGACACATGGGAATGGGTTCAGCTTGAAATGCGAATTGATAAGTGAAGGAGAAAGAAAGAATGAATCTTGCCAAATATCAGACGGAAGCCGCTGTGACAATCTGTTGCGATGATAAAAAAGACATGGCAATTCATGCTGTGTTGGGTCTTGTTGCGGAAATGGGTGAATTCCTGAATGCGCTGTGCTTTGACAAGCCGGAACACACACAGAAAGAAATCGGTGATGTGTGTTGGATGATCGCGGAACTTTGCACTGCTAACACATGGAAAATGCAGGACGTTGTAAGCCTTGAAGGATATGACAAAGCAGAAGCAAATCCGTCTGCGCTTGATGATCTGTGCGGAATCTACCAGAAGACGTTTCAAGGGCACGGAGTCAATGAAGACCGCGTGAAGCTGTGCATCCGTCAAGTGTGGGCGTTGTTGATGAACTGCTGCGCAACGCAGGAATGGTGGATGCCGGATCTGTTGGATATGAATATCAACAAACTCCGGAAGCGGTATCCTGAAGGATTCAAGGCTGAAAACAGCCTACACCGCGCAGAAGGAGATATCTGACCATGATGAAAAGAAAAGTCTTTATTGGCAACTACTTGCGTCCGGCGATGGAGAAAGCCGGATTAAGTCAGAGCGAACTTGCTGACATCATTGAATCACAGCAATGTGTTATTTCAAAATACGTTTCCAACGAAACAGTCCCAACGGCAACGGCGTTGCTTCTGTTGTCCAGAGCATTGAACTGTTCTATTGATTATCTGGTTACCGGGAAAGACTATGAGAAAAGCCGTGGGCATTGGGAGAAACACGTTAATGCATGCGTGTGTTCTGAATGCAAATTCCCGGTTGCTTGTGAATATAAGTACTGTCCGAATTGCGGATCTTCGATGGAAGAGGTTGAAACAGATGCCTGAAAAATGGGTGCTTCAACAATATCAAGCTTTGCCACTTCACGCAAAGCATTACCAGATTGATGCAAGCGGGGAATTGATCATTAAAGGTGTGTGATGAGCATTGCTTGAAATAAGACCGTGCGATTTCGGAACAGCGCAGGATTTTGTCAGAGCAAATCACAGGCATAACAAACCGCCTGCGGGGCATAAGTTTTCAATCGCATGTTATGACGGTGAACGGTTGTGCGGCGTTGCTATGGTGGGAAGACCTATTGCACGGCATCTGGATGATGGATTTACACTTGAGGTAAACCGCTGTTGCACTGATGGCACACGGAATGCATGCACCATGTTGTATGGGGCGGCGATCCGTGCGGCAACCGCTTTGGGGTATAGCAAAATCATCACGTATACACTTGAGAGCGAACCCGGCACAAGTTTGAGGGCATCCAATTGGATCTGTGATGGTGAGTCCGGGGGGGCGCATTGGACCGGGCAAAGATACTCGCAGATAGAGATGCCATTAGGCGAAAAGAAAATCAGATGGCACATTGATCTGAAAAAGGGGAAAGGTCATGAACCAAGGGCAACGCAGAAAGAGGTGAAAGCATGACTATCATATATGCGTTAGCAATAGTTGGAGCTGTAACAATATTTATGTCTCCCGTAATTTATATCTGGTGCATAAGGGAAAATAAAAGCTTGAGGGATGGATTAAGGGACTGGTTGGACGATGAATAAAAGAGGTGAGCAGGAATGAGATTGATTGATGCGGATGCGTTGATTGATACTTTTAAAGAGCAACAAAAGATGAAATGGAATCAATGTGCGTCTCCGTCTAGTTGGTCGGATGCATATGATGATTTTATCGATGCGTTAATAATGTCGGAAACCGATGAAGGACACACTCCGCCTGAAGTGATGGAAAAAATGATTGTTGCAGTGTTCGCCGCAAAAGCAGAAAAAGCGGAGAAAAGAAAAGAGGATTAGATGCAAATATGGTACTACATACTCTTGGACAAGACTTGGAAGCGAGTGAACGCGGAAGCGTATCAGAATTACAAGGGAGCAAAGAAGATGCTTCCTCCGCACTGGAAGATGATCCTGTTACAAGAACTTTTAGGAGGTTTAAGGAATCCATGAGCGACAAAGAGAAAATTGCAATGGCAATCGGAATGATGACGATTTCTAAAACGCTGTGCATGCAGAAGCAGAATTGCGGCGATGCTGTCCGCGTGTGCGGAATCCTTCAGACGGCTGTTGATGCCGTTCTGGATGTTCTGAAGAATGATGAATAAGAAGGTGTGAAGTGTGGCAGTAAATTTGCAACGGATGCGGAGTTTGATCAATAGGCTACCAATGGCGCAATTTCGGATTGAACAGCTGATGAGCAGAGCAACAAAGATGACTGCTACACTTTCCAATGAACCGCGCGGAACAGTGCAAAGCAATCCTGTTGCGGACGGAGTCATATTGCTTACTGCTGCGCGTGAGTCTTACAACAGGATCAAGTTTGAACTGGACGGAATGCGAGCTGAATTAAAGCCGGAAGTTGACAACATAGAAGATCCGCTAGCACGCACTTGCATGCGCATGCGGTACTTTGACGGAGTCAGCGCAAGAGAAATTGCGTATAGGCTGAACTATTCGGAACGCAGGATATTTCAAATTCTGAAGACAGCGGAAGGGCACTTGAATGGAACAGATTGATGAATGGGATGAAGGATTGAGAATCCGACATCCGGCTATATGGTCAAGGCTTGAACGCTTCCTTGACGAATGTGCAGACGCGGCAGGACATCCGCGAATCCGGGAAAAGCCAAAGATTCCAAAGGTGAAACCGAATCCGGGACAGAATGATGCATGGATGGAAGAACTTCAGCGGAGAAGGGATCAGCAGAAGCATGAAACCGATATGCGGAATCTGGAATTGATGAAGAAGATGATTTCCGGTGAAATGACAATTTCGGACGTGCTGAAAGAAACAAAGATCAAGAACGAAGATTCCTTATACAACACAATGAAAGCTTCACATCTCCGGAACGGATACGGAGACCAAGAACACGTCTATCTTGAATGGATTGAATGGCGCAAGAGAAAAAACAAGGAAAAGAAAGCGGAACAGCCCAAAACAATTATGGTGTGGGACGGATATGGGTTCGTTGAAGTCGGAAGACGGTAAACATTTCAGTCATTTCAGTTGTTGCAGTCACTTTTAAATGGTATAATATCATCGGACGTTTAGAGTTAAGCCATCTCTAACCGTCCTTTTTTGCGCGTTTCTTTTGAGTTCTTTCTTTCGCGCAAAATGCCGGGTGCGGTGCGGATGCGCAGAATTTCCGCATTGACAGGGATTTACTCCGCGTAGGTGGGGACGTGGGCTCTTTTAGAAAGAACAAGGAGTGATAAACAATGAAAGAAGAACTGAAGATCATTTATCTTCCGCCGGATGCGCTGACACCGTATGAAAACAACACACGGAAACACGCGCCTACAGACATTGACCAGATCAAAGCAAGCATTGAAGCAGACGGTTTTCTTGATCCTATAGGCATCTGGTCAGACAAAAACATCATTGTTGAAGGTCATGGAAGACAGATTGCCGCGCTTGAAATGGGATTGAAAGCTGTCCCTTGCATCAGGCTTGATCATTTGACGGATACACAGCGCAGAGATTATGCAATCCGGCACAATCGGACAACTGAGCTGTCTGCATGGGACTTTGAAACACTGGAAGAAGAAATTGCACGTCTGGAAATTGAAGGTATAGATTTGTCCGGGCTGAACTTTGAGTTTGATGACAAATTCCACATGGAAACCGGATCTTATGACGTGGAAGAGCAGGATATTCCAGATGTTGAAGAAGAAACCGTTGCAAAGCGCGGTGACATCTGGCAGCTAGGAAAACACATCCTTATGTGCGGAGACAGCACAAGCAGTGAAGACATTGCAAAGCTTATGGACGGAGAAAAAGCATCAATGTTGTTCACGTCCCCCCCATATTCCGACATGCGCGAGTATGAAGGCAACAAAGATTTGTCCGTTGGCAATCTTGTGAACTTCATTTCTGCATACAAGCCTTTTGTTGACTATCAGTGCGTGAATCTTGGTATTCAGAGAAAGAACGGTGAAATCTTTGAATATTGGGATGAATACATCAAGACGGCAAGAGAATGCGGTTATAAACTGCTTGCGTGGAACGTGTGGGACAAAGGAACTTCGTGCAGCATAGGTCAGGCAAGCGCATTCTTTCCGCTTCGGCATGAATGGATTTTCGTTTTCGGAACGGAATTCTATGAAATCAATCTTACGATGGAGAAAAAGCCGGACTCTATCCGAAAAAGAAAGCCGACAACAATGCGCAATCCGGATGGATCAATGAAGCGAGTCACAAAAGGTGACATGACCAAGCCTTTGAAACAGATGGAATCCGTGTTGATGATGTATCCGGAATTATCCAACGAAATCAGGCAGATGCATCCGGCAACATTTCCTGTTGGGCTTCCGGGAGAATACATCAAAGCAATGTCACGCGAAAACGACATTGTTATTGAACCTTTTGGGGGTTCTGGAACAACGTTGATTGCTTGCGAAGCTTTGAACAGAAGATGCAGGATCATGGAACTTGAACCGAAATATGTGGATGTCATTATAAAACGGTTTGAGAACATGACCAGATTGAAAGCTGTGCTTCTCAATGGATAATGCAAGAGAACAGCATCTTCAGAAACTCAAGGAAGCAAAGGAGCAGCTGAAGGTTGCAACAGGATACAGAAAGCGCGACATGCACAAATACGTTTGCAGACTGGAAAAGGAACTTGCAATCTATGACAAGTATCACCGGGGGTGATTCCGATTGATAAGAATGAAAAGCGGATAGACTGGAACAAAATCCGCGCAGAGTACATTAAAGGCGGAGTAAGTTACAGGGGCTTGTGTGAAAAGCACGGATGCTCTTTCATGACGCTGAAGACGAAAGCGAAAAAAGAAGGATGGATTGATCTCCGAACACAGGCGGAACACATGGCGAACACAAAAGCCGTTGAGCGTGTTGCAGATGCCGCCGCTGATAATGCCGCGCTTGCAACGGAGATCAAACACAATCTGCTTGTAAGACTAAAGCGGATTGAAGAAAAATATCCGTTTGATGCAACCGAAATCAGAACGCGAGAAGGAAAGAACGCAGTTGTGTTCCGCATCCGTGATTTGACGGCAGCATATAAGGAATTGACAGAAGATTTGCAGACAAGTGACAACGCGTCCAATGCTCTGCTTTCATCTCTGATTGATCTGGAAAGGAAGTATTGCGGTGATTGAATGGGGGCAGAAACAAGCGCAATTGATCATGCTTCCGTTTGATCATTCGGTGGACTGGTTAGAAGGAACGCCGCGTTCAGGAAAGACAACAGCCGGAATCATGCGTTTTGCGCGGCATCTGATTAAAACAAGAGACAACATCCATCTTGTGACGGCATATTCAGCAGAGCAAGCATTCCGTCTTATCATGGACGGTGACGGCATGGGATTGATGCACATCTTCAAGGGGAATTGCAGAGTCAGTCACGATGATTCTGGAGCGCATCTGCTTGTCAAACTTCCGGACGGTGAAAGAAAGGTTTATTGGAAAGGCGGCGGAAAAGCTGACAGCCATAAGGCAATAACTGGCATGTCTTTGGGATCTGTCTATTTCTGCGAAATAAATCTGTTGCATGACAACATGATTCAAGAGTGCTTCCGCCGGACGTATGCAGCTAAAGACAGATGGCATATTGCAGACCTTAATCCACCTTCCCCGGCAGATCCTTGCATCAAGAATGTTCTGAACGTTCAGGATTGCAGATTCATGCACTGGACGTGCGTTGACAATCCTGTGCTATCTCCGGAACGTCTTGACGAAATCAGAAACGCTTGCATGAAGAGTCCGTTCCTGTACAAACGTGACTGGTTAGGTGAACGGACAATTCCCGAAGGTGTTATCTACTGGATGTTTAATCCGGATAAACACATTTTGACGCATCTTCCCAATGATCTGTTCATCACGGAAGCTTTTGTTGCCGGGGACGGTGGAACAACGGACGCAACGTCAATCGGTTTTTACGTTGTCGGGTTCTTCGGTGATCCGTATTTCGGGAAGAAGGAATACAGGCTTTATAGGGTCGGAAATTGGTATTACGACAAAGGGCAGATGGCAATGTCAGATCAGGCGCGGCATATTGTCGGAGAATTTCTTCCATACATGCGTCAAAAGTACAGGATAAGGGAAAACAGCATCTATATTGATCCGGCTTGTAAAGCGTTACGTTTGGAGATAGAAAAATTTGGGATTCTGACAAGCGCGGCGGATAACAATGCTCATGACATAAGAGGAACGAGCAAAGGGATCAAGGTCGGAATTGAGATGTTGCAATCGCTTATCAACGATGGATTGTTTTTTTTGGTCGAGGATGAAAAGTATGGAACTGAACCATTCGTCAAGGAGGTTGGTCTGTATTGTGTGAACGAAAAAGGCGATCCTGTAGATGCATACAACCATTGCATGGATTGCGTTAGGTACGCATCGAATTATTTCCGTAAAACATATATCGGTAATTGATAAAGTCCGATACTTGATGTATAATATCAAGGAAAGGAGGCTTTATTATGACCGATAAATATGTCGAATACAATGGGGTTCTTTTCTGCCTTGATGAACGCACAGGGTATTACCTGAACGGAACAACATCTGAACGACTGCACCGTTATGTATGGGAGCATGAAGCAGGACCGATTCCGCTTGGGTTTCATGTTCATCACATTGACAGGGACAAAGCGAACAACAGCATTGACAACCTTTGCCTTGTAAATGAAACAGGACACAAACGACTTCACGCTATGCTTGAACCGGACGAGGGAACAAAAGCGAAACGGTTGGCGGCGATTGAAAAAGCGCGAGTTGCCGCAAGCGAATGGCACAAGTCGGAAGAAGGACGTGCATGGCACAGTCAGCAGGCAAAAGAAACATACAAGAACTTGAAGCCTGAAACGTTTACATGCTTGAACTGCGGGAAACAGTTCGAAGCACTTCCGCTCGGGACGCACGTTTATTGCTCAAACGCCTGCCGGAGCGCGGCGAGAAGAAAACGCGGTGATGATAACGAAACACGGACTTGCCCGATCTGCGGTCAGGAGTTCACGGTTAACAAATATTCCGAAACGCGGTTCTGTTCAAGAAAGTGTATGGGAATCAATCGAAGCATGGTAAATATAAGGAAACGCGAACAAGGGATTCCGGTCAGGACAGTCAAAAACAAATGACAAAGAAACAGTTATCTGAAACGGGCTTCCGCCCGTTTCTTTTGATGGGGCGGTGAGCCGATGACATTTATTGAACGAATCAGAAACCGAATCCGAAAGGGGGTCAACCGGATGGCGGAAAGCGCGGATCTTTTTGCCAAAGATGTATTTGAGTTGGATGGTGTTCCGGCATTCCGGGAATACTACCAACTTTTTATTTTCGCGTGGCAAGCTGTGTATAAAGGCTTTTACAAAGCATGGCATCTTGTTCCGCTGAAGACGCTGAATGATCCCAAAGGCAAAACACGCACAATGGCAACGATGAATGCCGGGAAGATGGCGTGCAGCCAAATGGCGCGTTACGTATGGAACGAAAGATGTTCAATCACAGCATCCATTGCAAACAGAGATCCGGACAATGAAGAACCAGATCCGTTGAATGAATTCCTTCAGGACGTGCTGAAAGACAATTCTTTTGGCGTTGCATTCGGTGACCTTCTGGAAAAGATTCTTGCTTTGGGCGGCGGAGCGTTGAAAGAATGGGTTGAAGTTCCGAAGGACGAACAAGGGAATGATGCCGGAGAAGGGAAAGTAAAACTTGGTTATACAATGGCATCGCAATTCGTTCCTACTGCATGGAGCAACAACCATGTGCGGTCAGGCATCTTTGTTTCAAGGGAAGCGAAAGACGGATATTATTACACCATTGTTGAATGGCATCACTGGGACGGCAAGATGTATCGCGTGACGAACGACCTTTACCGGATGCCAATCAAGGAAACGGATGAACCGCAGAACATACTTGGTTGGTGGTATCCGCTGAATGAAATCTATCCGCTTCTGTCCCCGGACACAATCATTGAAGACGCGAAAACAGCCTACTTCCAATATATCAAGCCTTTTGGCGCAAACTTTGCAGACGATAATTCACCGTTGGGAATGAGCATCTTTGCATCTGCAATGAACACACTACATGGAATTGACATCATGTTTGATTCCCTACAGCGTGAATTCGTTCTGGGTAAAAAGAGAATCATTGCTCCGGCAAGGGCAATGCGGTCCGCTGTTGTGAACAATGGCGCAGCTCCGCAGAGATACTTTGATGCGGACGATGAAGTTTGGGAAGCGTTGTCAACAGACAATCCAGAAGACTTGAAGATCTATGACAACAGCGTTGATCTCCGTGTTGATGAGCATATCACAGGCATCAATGGTGAACTGTCCATCCTTTGCAGTCAAGTTGGATTTGATCCCGGAACACTAGCTTTTGACCAGAACAAAGGAATGCGCACTGCAACAGAGGTTATATCAGAAAACAGTAAGACTTTTGGAACGGTCAAGGCACACGAAAACAACGTCCGTGATGCTTTGGAACGCATGGTTGATGCAATCTTTGATCTTGCTGTGAAGTATGGACTGACTTACAAAGGGCAGAGCATTGAAAGTCTTGTTTCAGGTGGATATTCCGTTTCGGTCACGTTCGATGATTCCATCGTTGAAGACAAAGCAGCAGAAATCAACCGTGGCGTGATGCTTGTCGGTGCTAACTTGATGAGCAAAAAACGCTTTATGATTGATACTCTGGGCATGACAGAAGAAGACGCGGATGCAGAACTTGCACAGATCAAAACAGAAGGTGCGGACATGATCCGCGATGTTTCGAGCATTTTCGGCGGAACGGAGTGATGAACCATGCGTCCATCAGTCCTTGATTCGATGTCTTATGCAATGGCGCAAGTGTATGCGTCTGTTACGGACAAAATACTTGTCAACATTGCACATCACTTTCCTTTCTTCAAGCCCGGTCAACCGACTCCGGGCAGTTTCGAATACCAAGTCCGCATGCTTGCGGAA
>JAEIGA010016143.1_pt1 | contig 11368 bp, 7 predicted proteins | sample 9270691 | NCBI WGS metagenome assembly JAEIGA01 (sample SAMN17057246, study PRJNA624740) | gut metagenome | biome: biome; isolation source: fecal sample | host: Bos grunniens | place: China: Xizang | collected 2019
AGCGCTGCGTCGGACTGCCTGGACAGACTCTGCAGATCATCGACCGCACTATCTATCTCGACGGAAAACCAAACAAGGATGCACAGGAGGTGCAGTATACATATGCCATAAAACTGCAGGCGCAGATGCCAGTAGAACTGATGGACGAGCTGAACATATCAATGGAAGACATCACACAGCTCAACCAGAGCGGTGTAATGCCGCTTACTAAGCGTGCAGCGGCTGTGCTCAAGGCAAGAAAGGACATCGTGAAGGAAATCAAAATCAATACGGATGCTCCGACAGGCGATGTGTATCCACTCAACGCTCGCACCAAATGGACACGCGACAACTACGGACCAATATGGATTCCGGCTAAGGGAAAGAGCGTAAAACTCGACATGAGCAATATCGCTGTGTATGAAAGACCTATCAGAACTTATGAGGGCAATGACCTCGAAATCACTGAAGACGGCAAGATTATCATCAACGGCAAGGAGGCAACATCATACACATTCAAGATGGACTACTACTGGATGATGGGCGACAACCGCCACAACTCTGCCGACTCAAGATACTGGGGATTCGTGCCTGAAGACCATATCGTAGGCAAACCGCTGTTCATCTGGTGGTCGTCTGACCCTGACCGTGGCGGAATAAGCGGCATCAGATGGCACAGACTCTTCACATGGGTAGACAATATTAAGTAAAAAACAAAACGAAAAAATACAACTGATGTTGCTCGCAACAACATACTTCGGTCCCGTACAATGGTATACAAAGCTATATCGTTGTGCGGGACAATGCGTAGAAATAGAGGCTAACGAGACGTTTCTGAAGCAGACATACCGTAACAGATGCGTCATCGCAACCGCCAATGGAACGCAGCAGCTGACCATTCCTGTCACTCACGCTGCCGACGCTGACAAGACAATTAGTCAGACACTGATTTCTGACCACGGCAACTGGAGGCACCTGCACTGGCAGGCCATAAAGACGGCATACGGAGAATCGGCTTTCTTCGAGTATTACGAAGACGACATCAGACCGTTCTTCATAGCTGGCAAACCTGACGACCCGGTTAATCTGCAACTCCTGATTGACTACAACATGGCTGCAGCAAAACTTATGTGCCGGCTGCTCGATATCGACGTAAAATTCAAAATGACAGACACATTCACGCCTCCAGTGGAGAATGACCTGCGCTACAACATACGTCCGAAAAACACACCGCTGGACCCAGACTTCCTGCCTGTAGAGTATTATCAGGTATACAGGCAAAAACACGGCTTTCTGCCAAATCTTTCTATTCTCGACTTGTTATTTAACGAAGGACCGCAGGCAATTATAACATTAGCAAAATCTGCCAAACAGAAATTATAGACACAACATACGGAATCAGCAACAAACTGATTCCGTATGTATTTTTTTGGCTTTTATATCATCAAATTACGCCTCAAATAGCAAAATAATATCATAACATGATACTTTTTTATCTTTTTTTATTGCAATTTTGAGCTTTTATTTGTATCTTTGCAGATGATAAATGACATGCTGCTGCATGCTCGCTGGCTATCTTTCGCCACATCTACAGCAGATACGAAACACACTATTTACACGCTAACCGAAATATAACCCGCTGCTATCTCAAACTAACGCTGACTTGACACATAGGCATAGTAGTCACGAAAAAGGCAAAAGGGGCACTTACAACATAATAGGCTGAATGCCAAATATACTACAGGCTGAATGCCAGATACAGCAATATTACAAACTAACCATAGCACCCACTTCACTAACTATAACACAACTGTATGAAAAAGAGCATATTCTTTGTCATCATACTGATAATTTTGAGTGCAGCATCGACAACGATTGCCGCACAACGAACCATTGAATGCTTTGACAAAAACTGGAAATTCGCATTCGGAAACGCTGCTGATCCGGCTAAAGACTTTGGCTGCGGAACAGAGTATTTCAACTATCTCACAAAGGCAAACTCAATACATAACACCGGACCATACAGCAACAAATTCGACGATAAAGAATGGCAGGACATCGATTTGCCTCACGATTTTGTCGTTGGGCTGCCTTTCCATAAAGATGCAAGCCACTCACACGGATATAAAACCGTAGGATATGAGTATCCCGAAACATCTGTCGGATGGTACAGAAAGACGTTCTTCGTCGACAGCCTCGATGCTGGCAAGCATATAGAGATACTCTTCGACGGCATCTTCCGCGATAGCCGCGTATGGGTAAACGGATTCTATTGCGGCGGTGAGGACTGCGGATACTTATCCCAGAACTACGACATCACCGACTATATCAACTTCGGAGGCGAGAATATTGTGTGCGTCAGAGCCGATGCAACGCTCGAAGAGGGATGGTTTTACGAAGGCGGAGGAATATACAGACATGTATGGCTGACAAAAACCGAACCGCTTCACATAGCGCAAGACGGCATCTTCGTAAGCACAGAAATACGCAACGGCGACTACAGCAAGGCTTACATCACCATGTCTGCCGACGTAACTAACCACTCGCACAACAGCGAGTCATACAGCATGACATACGTCATAACTGATGCTGAAGGCAGAACTGTGGCAGAACACCACTGCGGAACAAAGCATACTGCGGAGCAAAAGACTTTATGCAGCGCTTCTGCATGCCAGCAGATAGCTCCAATGCAGACAATAGAACAATCGTTCAGACAGACCGTGGAGATAGCTAACCCTATGCTATGGAGCCCTGAACTGCCGTATCTATACACGCTTACAGCATGCATAAAGAAGGACGGCAAGGTCATAGACGCAGAAAGCGTGAAGTTCGGAGTGAGAGAAGTGGTGTTCGATAAAGACCGCGGACTGATTCTTAACGGAAAGAGCATCAAGCTGAAAGGTGTCAATATGCATCAGGATCATGCAGGAGTGGGAGCGGCAATACCTGACGCTCTGCTCGAATATCGCATACGCCAGCTGAAGAAAATGGGATGCAACGCATACCGCGCATCACATAACCCTACGACTAAAGCCATGCTCAACGTCTGCGACTCGTTAGGAATGCTCGTCATAGAGGAGAACCGTCTGACTGGCATCAGCCAGTATCAGATTGACATGCTGAAGCAGACAATACGCCGTGCACGCAATCATCCGAGCATAATACTCTGGAGCGTAGGCAACGAGGAATGGGGAATAGAATGGGACAAGAAAGGCGAGAAGATAGCGGCAACTATGCGCGACTACTGCCATCTGTTCGACCCAACACGCGAGATGACATTCGCCACCAGTGGCGGACCGACTGTTGAGGTGCCTGTAGATGTCGCAAGCTATAACTATGTGATACAGAATCCGATAGACGAACACCGCCGTAAGTATCCTGAGCGCAAGTGTCTCGGTTCGGAAGAAACAACTGGCTGCGGCACAAGAGGTGTATATTTCGACGACCCGCAAGGACGATGGATGGCTTCGCTGAACAGAAAGACTGACGAGAGGGCTGATATATATAACCGCATAGAGCGCGGATGGAAATTCTATGCCGAGCGCCCTTGGGCGGCAGGATGCTTCTTCTGGACAGGATTTGACTATCGCGGCGAACCTAACCCGCTGTCGTTCCCTGCCACAGGCTCTGAATTCGGACTGCTCGACTACTGCGGATTCCCAAAAGACGAAGCATACTACCTGAAGTCATGGTGGACTGATGAAACCATTCTGCATATTCTGCCGCACTGGAATCTGAAGGGACACGAAGGCGACACAATAAGCGTATGGGCATACTCAAACTGCCACGAGGTGGAGCTATTCCTCAATAGCAAGTCGCTCGGACGCAAGAATATGCCTGTAAACGGCCATCTCGAATGGGCTGCTGTATACCAGCCTGGCAAACTGCGCGCTGTGGGCTATCGCAACGGAAAACGCGTAAAAGACGTCACAATAGAAACTACAGGGGAGGCTGCAGAAGTGGCTGCAGAAGTGAGCCGTACGACACTAAAAGCTGACGGGGCAGACCTGGCGGTAATTGACCTCACACTGCGCGACAAGAAAGGCCGTTTCGTGGCTGACGCTTGTAACTCGCTGACGGTGATAATCGATGGCGAAGCTAGAATATTAGGCTACGGAAACGGTGACCCGGCATATCAGGACAAGGAACAGCCTGCCGACCGCAATGCCAGAACAATCAACATAAAGGCATTCAACGGACACGCACAGCTGCTCATACAGGCTGCCGAAAACGCAGGAACAGCCACAATAACAATAGACCCGCAAACATCAGAGAAGAAGAAAAAAACAGCCATTATAACATTGAACATAAAATAACTGCTACGCAGAATACTATAACCTACTTAACAAGAAACACAATGAGCGACGTTATTTCTGAAATAACCAGACTGGCAGAAAAAGATAGTTATCATCTTTGTGAACGATACAAAAAGCTTCATACGTATCCGCTTCACCGCCATGCAGAAATGGAGATTAACTTCATAGAGAACTGTGCAGGCAACAGAAGAATCATCGGCGATAATATAGAAGTGCTGGGCAATTATGATCTCGTCCTTATGGGAGGAGGTCTGGAACATACATGGGAACAGCATGAATGCACATCAACAAACATCAGAGAAATCACTATACATTTCTCAAAAGACCTCTTCGCACAGTCGTTCCTATCGAAGACACACATGCAACCGCTCGCCGACCTTCTTGCAAGGGCTGATGTCGGCGTGGCATTCGGCATGGAAGCCATCATGCACGTATACGACAGACTCAACGAACTGGTGACCATGAAGCCTAATTTCTACAGCGTCATGAAGTTCTTCGAACTAATGTATGAGCTATCACAAACCAACGACTACAAGCTACTGGCAACAAGTGCGTTCTCACATAGCAATATCAATGCCGACAGCCGACGCGTACAGAAAGTCAAGACATACATCGACGAGAACTACCGCAATGAGATACGTCTGCAGGATCTTGCCGACATAGCGTCTATGACACCTACCGCGTTCAGCCGTTTCTTCAAACTGCGCACTAACAAGAGTATTTCTGAATATATCATCGACGTGCGCCTCGGACACGCTGCACGTCTCCTTGCCGACAGCACTATGGCGGTTGTAGAGATATGCTACCGCTGCGGATTCAATAACATATCAAACTTCAACCGTATATTCCGCAAGAGAAAGGGTTGCACTCCTACAGAATTCCGCGACAACTATCATAAGAAACATATCATAGCATAAACTTGCTGCTGTAATATACCAACTGGCAGGAAAGATATTCACCTATGACGCAAATGCCGAATGACGGAATAGCACATGTGAGAGATACGACATTAAACAGCAAAAAGACTTCAACAGAAGAGCAGCACACCATGTCTGAGGAGACAGAAAAATATATATTAGAACACCGCAACGACGATGTCAGACAACTGGCGCTTAAACGTCAGAACAATAGCAGCGTCGACATGGCGTATGCATTGCAGCAGATAGACGGATGGCAGCGTGCAAAGACAAAACTGCCTACATGGGCGGCAACAGACGGAATAATCTTTCCACCGCATATATCCATGGAGCAATGCTCGAGCGAAGCCACTGCCACATACAAGCAGAAACTGGCTAAAGGTGCAAAAATGGCCGATTTGACCGGAGGTTTCGGTGTTGATTTCTCGTTCCTAAGCCGTAATTTCAGCCACGCCACTTACGTAGAACGCCAGGAGCATCTCTGCCAGACAGCTCAGCATAACTTCAGTGTTCTTGGACTTAACAACACCTCTGTCGTATGCTCTGATGCTGAGACATACCTCAACTCGCTCACCGAGACACTCGACCTCATATATCTTGACCCGGCGCGTCGCGACGACAACGGAAAGAAGACATATGCCATAACTGACTGCACACCCGATGTTGTATGTCTCATGCCTTCTCTCTTGCAACATGCACGGAAGGTTATAATCAAACTATCGCCAATGCTCGACATCACTGAAGCCGTCAACCAACTGGGTTGTATACACGAGGTGCATGTCATATCCGTAAAGAACGAATGCAAGGAAATGTTGCTCGTAGCCAATAGCGAAGCTGCTCACGACTCACTGAAGATAGTTTGCGTGAACGACGACAGCATATATACGGCTAACGAAACACACGAAGAGAAAATAGGGAAATATGCCAGCAATCCTATCGCTGGCTCTGCACCAGAAGTCGGAGATATGCTCCTTGTCCCTAATGCCTCAGTCATGAAAGTGGGATGCTTCAGCAGTCTGACCGACCGGTTTGACATTCAGAAACTCGACCCAAATACGCATCTCTTCGTTGCAAAAAACGCCGATTTCATCGAATACACGAAAAGTACACTTTTGTACACTTTTCCTGGCAAAACATATCAAATTTCCGCGGTTTCATCGATGAATTCACGTGATTTACGCAATACACTCAACGGAATTACGCACGCCAACATCGCAGTAAGGAATTATCCTATAACAGCCGACCAGATACGCAAGAAACTAAAACTGAAAGATGGCGGCGACACATACATCTTCATAACCCGCATGGCACAAAAGCATATAGCCATCATAACAAAGAAGATTTCATAGCGGCAGTAAGGAAACACCCTGAAGCTTACACACCAACCATCTGCCGCACTCTATTTTCCTTTCTTAATATGCCTCTGTCAGCAACACACGCTGCCAGAGGCTTTTTTCATGTTCTGCAATAGAGACATTCACTCACGCAAAATGAAGACAATCACACACCAAAAGAGTTTTCGTCGCATAACTGAATAAGGAATATCACATAGCAGAATGGTGGCTATCGTACAGCAAGACAATAACTATCGCATTGCAGGATAATGGCTAAAACAGAGCAGAATAACAGCTGTAACATAACAGGGCAATAGCAGTAAGAGAGCAGAATGATGGTTGAAACACAACAGGACAATAGCAGTAAGAGAGCAGAATGATGGCTGAAACAAAGCAATATACTGCCAGACACTCTGACAAATCTGTCTTTTCTGCGTATTAAAAACTGCACATTACTATTAGCTGTGCATCCTCATCAAAAACAAGGAAAACACATGACAACACACAAACTATTAGAAGAAAAACCTCTGCAGACGTTAACAGGAGTTAATTTTTACATGACACCACTCCTGTTTCATGCTTTTTTTCGTAATTTTGTAACAGAATGTACATTATTAAAAAAAGATGACACACATTGAAATAAAGAAGGTCGAAACAAAGAAAGACCTAAAGAAATTCATTGATTTTCACTACGAACTCTACAAAGGTTCGCCTTATGACGTACCAAACCTCTTCATGGACGAGATGTCAACGCTGTCGAAAGACAAGAATGCGGCATTCGAGTTCTGCTCAGCTGAATATTTCATGGCATACAAGGACGGAAAGATGGTAGGCCGCGTTGCTGCAATCATCAACAACCGCGCCAACGAACGCTGGGAGCAGAAGAATGTCCGCTTCGGATGGATAGACTTCATTGAAGACCGTGAGGTGCTCGAAGCGCTTCTGAAAGCCGTAGAAGACTACGGCCGCGAGCACGGCATGACCCACATTGTCGGACCGTTAGGCTTTACTGACATGGACCCTGAAGGCATGCTGACATACGGTTTCGACCGCCTCGGCACAATGCCTACGATTTACAACTACGAATACTACCCTCGCTTCTTTGAGGAAATTGGCGGCTATGAGGTTGACAACCGTTACAACGAATACATAATACAGATTCCTCGCGAAATGCCAGAGAAAATAAAGAAGCTGAGCGAGATGATTATGAAGCGCTACAATCTGCACATCCGCAAGATACGCCGCAGCGAGATATTCGGCAAGGAGCAGATGGGACAGCAGCTCTTCCGTATCATCAACGCCACTTACAAAGATCTCTATGGATTCAGCGAGATGACCGAGAAGCAGATACACCAGACAGTGAAGATGTTCGAGCCAGTACTCGACGTGGAGCTGATGACATTCATTGAAGACTGGAATACGCCAGAGCATCGCGTTGTCGGAGCAGGCATCACAATCTCTTCTCTTGCGAAAGCATTGCAGAAATGCCGCCGCGGCCGTCTATTCCCATTCGGATGGTGGCATGTGCTAAGAGCACTGAAGTGGCATAAGAGCGAAGGCATAGACTTGCTCCTGATAGGTGTACTACCAGAATATCGCCCTAAAGGTGCCAGTGCGCTGATATTCTACGACCTCATCCAATACTACAACAAATACAACTACAAATGGGCTGAGACACAGGTGGAAATGGAAGACAACAAAGCCGTGCAGGGACAATGGGACATGTATGAGCACGAAAACCATAAACGCCGTGTATGCTGGCGCAAGCAGATATAAGCTGCATCACGCAAAGAATGAGGCAAAACCGCACTAAGCAAGAAGCCGCACGGCAGAAAACACTAAACGAATGGCAGAAGTCTGCATGACTAACGATAACACCATAACAGCAAAACCTTAATGGCAGAAGAAGCAGAAATAATCGGACAAGATCAGAGTCAGGTGGAATACACCGACAGTAACATACGAAAACTCTCTGACGTAGAGCACATCCGCACCCGTCCAGGCATGTATATCGGTCGTCTTGGTGATGGCACACACGCTGAAGACGGCATATACGTGCTGCTGAAGGAAACCATCGACAACAGTATAGACGAATTCCGCATGAATGCCGGAAAGCGCATCGAGGTAGACGTATACGGCAAGGACAATGACGTGACATGCCTCGGTGACACGCCATCGCCTACCCAAGGCGCTATAGCCATCCGCGACTACGGACGCGGCATTCCGCAGGGAAAGATGATTGAAGCTGTCAGCCAGCTCAATACCGGTGGCAAGTATGACTCTAAGGCATTCAAGAAGTCTGTCGGAATGAATGGTGTCGGCATAAAAGCCGTCAACTTCCTGTCAACCCGCTTTGAGGTTCGCTCGTTCCGCGACGGCACTATGCGCCGCGCATACTTTGAACAGGGAATACTCAAGGAAGACCAGACCATGCCGACAGAGGAAGAGAACGGAACATTCATCTTCTTCGAACCAGATGCCTCGCTGTTCACGAACTATAGATTCCAGGATGACATCGTGGCAGAGATGCTACGCAACTACACATACCTGAACTCTGGCCTTATCATCATGCATAACGGCCGCCGCATAGCGTCACGCAATGGTCTGCAGGACCTACTGAAGGATACAATGTCGTCAGCACCGCTCTACCCTATCATCCATATCAAGGGAGAAGACATCGAGATAGCGTTCACTCATGCCAACCAATATGGCGAAGAGTATCACTCTTTCGTTAACGGACAGCACACCACGCAGGGTGGTACACATCAGTCGGCATTCAAAGAGCATATAGCCAAGACGCTGAAGGACTATTTCCAGAAAGCATTTGAATATACCGACATACGCAACGGAATAGTCGCAGCAATAGCTGTCAATGTGGAAGAGCCTATGTTTGAGTCGCAGACGAAAATCAAACTGGGTTCTCTGCAGATGTCGCCTGAAGGTGTAAGTATAAACAAATACGTAGGAGATTTCATACACACAGAGGTCGACAATTTCCTTCACCGAAACACAGACGTAGCCGAAGTGATTCTCGAAAAGATAACATCGTCAGAGAAAGAACGCAAGGCTATGGCGGGCATCACAAAGCTTGCACGCGAGAGAGCTAAGAAGGCAAACCTTCATAACCCAAAACTCAGAGACTGCCGCGTACACTATTCAGACTTCAAGAACCCTCTGAAAGAGGAGTCGAGCATATTCATCACCGAGGGCGACTCGGCTTCTGGTTCAATAACCAAGTCGCGCAACGTTAATACTCAAGCGGTATTCTCGCTGCGTGGCAAGCCGCTCAACTCTTACGGACTGACCAAGAAGGTAGTCTATGAGAACGAAGAGTTCAACCTTCTGCAAGCGGCTCTCGACATTGAGGATGGCCTCGACACGCTCAGATATAACAAAGTGATTGTGGCTACCGATGCCGATGTCGACGGCATGCACATACGCCTACTGACCATCACGTTCTTCCTGCAGTTCTTCCCCGAACTAATCAGAAAGGGACACGTCTACGTTCTGCAAACTCCGCTATTCCGCGTCAGAAACAAACGCACTAAGATTAAGAACAAAGACATCGTGCGTTTAGAAGACGAAAAAGCAGCAGAAAGAAAAGAGAAACAGAAGGACTACATCACACGCTACTGCTACAACGAAGACGAAAGACTCGCCGCTATACAGGAGCTCGGGCCAGACCCAGAGATAACACGTTTCAAAGGACTTGGCGAGATATCGCCTGACGAGTTCGCTGGATTTATCGGTCCGGATATAAGACTTGAGCAGGTGACACTCCGACAGGAGGACCAGGTGCAGAAGCTCCTCGAATACTACATGGGCAAAAACACCATGGAGCGACAGACATTCATCATCAACAACCTCGTAACCGAAAAGGATATTCCAGAAGAGGAGTAACATACGGGGTGTAAGAACATACATCAGACATCATGATTGCCACTGCGTACACACACGCAGTGGCAATTGTCAACAACACAGACACCAAACACAGCAACATTAACTACAAAATGAAACACTTCATACTCTGCGCAATAGCAGTGCTAACAGCCATTCCTGCTGTAGCACAAATGAAAATACAGTTGGGCAAGGACTCACCGCTGAGAAAACTCCAGATAGCCGAACTTGCTATCGAAAACCTCTATGTAGACACCGTCAATGCCAATAAGCTCGTGGAGGACGGCATCAGAGGAATGCTCTCAAAGCTCGACCCGCACTCAAGCTACTCTACCGCAGAAGAGACAAAAGAGCTGAACGAACCGCTGCAAGGCAATTTTGAGGGCATCGGCGTGCAATATAATATGGTCGAAGACACACTGCTCGTCATTCAGACCGTCAACGGCGGACCGTCAGAGAAGGTCGGCATACTCGCTGGCGACCGCATCATAGCAGTCAACGACACAGCCATTGCCGGCGTGAAGATGTCGCGCTCAGAAATCATGCGACGCCTCAGAGGAAAGAAAGGCACTAAGGTTAATGTCGCTGTCAAGCGTGCCGGAGAAGCAAAACCTATCGTATTCACCGTCACAAGAGACCGCATACCGGTCACATCGCTTGATGCAGCATACCTCATCGAACCAGGAATAGGCTATGTGAAACTCGGAAGCTTCGGTGCAACAACATTCAGAGAGATGGTACATGCCATCGACTCGCTGCGCCAGCGAAACTCAGCACTCAGTCCTTCACGCAAATTCAATCTCATACTTGACCTTCAGGACAACGGCGGAGGATATCTCTCGGCTGCCGTAGAGGTAGCAAACGAATTTCTTGCTGAAGATGATCTGATTGTCTATACCGAAGGAAGGAAAGTGCCAAGAAGAGA
>JAEIGA010016144.1_pt1 | contig 11367 bp, 13 predicted proteins | sample 9270691 | NCBI WGS metagenome assembly JAEIGA01 (sample SAMN17057246, study PRJNA624740) | gut metagenome | biome: biome; isolation source: fecal sample | host: Bos grunniens | place: China: Xizang | collected 2019
AAAATGTTTTATGTAATATATATATGTTACCAATTTAATAACTTTGGAGGAGTGCCAGAGCGGTTGATTGGAGCGGTCTTGAAAACCGTCGTACGTGCGAGCGTACCGTGGGTTCGAATCCCACCTCCTCCTCCATTTAAACAGAGTCTAAAAAGGCTCTGTTTTTTGTTATGAAATGTCAGGAGGACTCTCACCCTGTGGGTTCTTTTGTATTTTATTGTCCGTTTTGGTCGGAAGCAAGAAGTAAAATTGTCATCCTTGTATATGTTACATAATTCGATGACAAAAATGGTCGGAGGTTTGCAAATTCAAACTGCTCCAAGCGGATTTTGCGTAGGCTGGCTGAACGAAGTGAAGGAATGTCGAAGTAACGCGTAGCAAAGTGAATGTAAATTTGCGTAAGCAAATGGAATGAACGACTGCGAAGCGTGAAGCAATAATCCAAGACAAAGTGACTTTTGTTACTCATTAAATTTAATCAAAAATCAGCCCCCACCCTAACCCTCCCCCGAGTGGAGGAAACCTCGACTGTTTCTATATTTACCCCCAAGTCCATAAAAAGTCCATTTTTTTTGGGAGGGGGGAGGAAGGGGTAAATATAAACAAGGTCGGCTTTATCAAACCGACCTTGTTATTACTTCTTTCTCATATAATTTTGTTAATTATTTCTTATTTGTCATAATTCTTCCAATTAATTTCATTGCAGATTTCAAACCTTCTTTATTATCTTTATTTGCACATTCAACTTCTTTTAATATATTATTTAAAATCAGCAGAATTTGCAATCAGAGTTACTGTTTCATAGATATTATTAAGGTGCTCAACAGGCGCATTTTTATCACCAACTGCAACGCATAGCCCTAATTTTCCTGCTAAATCATACTTACATGCCTGATTGCCTAAAAAGCCTGGCAAATCTCTTTCGCTTATAATTTGTATACTAACCTTATTAATGCCTAAGCAAGAATATTTAGTGGTTAATTCTGCAACTACTGCCTTTACCTTTGAATCTGAAAAACCCTCTATAACCTTCTTAGTACTAACGGCTTTAAGCTTGTTTAATACTTGGTTATACTGAGCATCAGATAATGCTCCTCTAAAATTTGGAACTGATGTGCTGTATTTATTGTATTTTGCATAATTGGAATAAGAATTAATTGATGATATTTGCATAAGAACACCGCCTTTCATTTATAATTATAATAATTATAAAATCAAGTAAAATTTTTTTTTGCTATTAAAATTATTAATTATAAATTACGATAAATTCAAAATTTACAATATAAATTATCAAATACTACATCTACGCCAGAGATTCATTCTTAATAGATCTTGCTACAAGAAATACACTTACATATATTACGTAGCAAGCAATTATAGCGCCGATTAATGATGATAGTAACCAAACCATATAGATATTATTAAATAAATAATTTAAGCCATAAATAATCATTGAAGAAAGAAATGCCGATACCACATTAATCAAAAAGATTAATGCGATACTAAGCAAATATTTTTTAAAATTATTCTTTATTAAATTTGTAGCCTTTCTAAATGCAAATAAAGATAAAACTTTCTCCTCTAGAGCAAATATCCACAAAAGCGCAGTTATATAAAATAATACAAAAGTCGCTACAATAAATTGAATAATTACAACCAACACCGGATTTTTCAATACCCCTGCGATTAAATATTCAACAGCGCCTAATAAAGTCAAAAACAATAATGCAAGAATAATTGCTAAGAATATTTTGAAGCCTTTTACTGCTGAAATTCTTAAATTTAAAAAAGGTAGAATAACACTAGAATCTTGTTGCATTATAGCTTTTATAGAAGTCGCCATATAGCCATATTGAATAAATAAAAGTGGTAACGCCAAGATTGGCAGCCAGTGTATTATTGGTATTGCTACTTTATTTACTTCTGGCATTGAGCTTATTGTGTTTAATAATTCAGGTGCTCCAAGCATCGCTGTTATAGTAAAAATTAACAAGCTAAGCGTAGTCGCCTTTTTCAAAAACATATTATCCTTAAACATGTACAAAAAAGCTGTCTTCATTTCATAACTCCTTATTTATAACGGACAATCTTTATTATAGCACGAAACTTATCATCTAATAAATTTTACATCAATATATGTTTTCCAAACAAAACAACGCCGATTATTACAGCAACAACGGAAGCAAACATAACCGCGCCTGCTGAAATATCTTTAGCCATCCCAACCATTTTTGAATAACGATTATGGAATATTGAATCAAGGGTAAACTCAATAGCAGTGTTTAGCATTTCTGAGACAATTACAAATGATATCGCAAAAAGTGCCATACAGAATTCCAAAGCTGAAAAGTTTAGCAAGTATGCAAATAACATGACCAAAAAAGCAATTATTATATGAATTCTCAAATTTACTTCACTTTTTAATACAATTCTAAATCCTTTGCGAGCATTTTTAAATGTATTATTAAATCCTTGCGATTTAAATCTCGTCATAATTAATACTCCCTAAAGCCTTTTTTTGCTCGTTTATAACAAAATTATATTCTTCTTCCGACTGATGGTCAAATCCCAATAAATGCATCAGGCCATGACTTATCAAAAAGAACAATTCCTGTTCTCGGTTTTTTGATTGACTAATATCCCTATTTACTCCTTCTATCACCTTATCCAATGCAATAACTATTTCACCAAGATTTATATCACCATCAAATACAAAACGATTTTCATCATCTGCAAATATCGCAAAAGTTATAATATCCGCAGGGCTATCTTTTTGTCTATAATCTCTATTCAGCTCATGCGTCTTTTCTGAATCACAAAATACAACATCTAATGTGACTGATTCATAATCATAGCCAAACAAACAAGATCGATTTTCTAATGTTAAAATCATATATTCTAACATTTTTTTTGTCTTATCTATAACATCTTTTTCATCAAGCTTCCAGTCTGGGAAAATATTTTCAGTGAAAATATTAATTATTTTCATTCTTTTTGTTTTCTAACTCCTTTATCTTTGAATCCAAATCAGCATCTAATGATGGCGGCAAAACCTCCTCAACAGTCGGAATAATTAATTGTTTACTTTTATCTAACTCCTGAACAAGTTCATTATGATATTTAATTCTTTTGTGGTGCATACCTCTAAGCATTCTTGACAAAGTCTCAGCAATCGTTTTTAAATCTTTTAATGTTAAAGGTGACTCTTCAAGCTGGCCATCGTTCAATCTTTCTTTTATAATTTTAGCTATAATTGCATCAATATCCTCGTTTGAAGGATTCTTCGCGGCTCTTACAGCTGATTCTACTGCATCTGCTATCATTAAAATTGCAGTCTCTTTTGTATTAGGCTTTGGCCCAGGATATCTAAATTGTTCTTCCTTGACGTTTTCTTCGCCTTCTTCTTTTAAAGCTTCGTTATAGAAATAGCTTACTAGACTTGTTCCATGATGTTGGTTAATAAAATTATGAATAACTTGTGGGAGTCTATACTCTTTAGCTAATTCGATTCCATCCTTAGGATGCGCTGTAATAAGCATTTTACTAAATCTTGGTGTACAAGTCTTATGAGGGTTTTCAATACCATAAAAAGACTGGTTTTCTACGAAAAACATTGGTCGCAAAAGTTTTCCAACATCATGATACATTGTACCAACCCTTGCCAATATTGGATTCGCACCTATTGCCTCCGCCGCTGCTTCAACAAGCTGCGAAACAATTAAACTATGATTATAAGTACCTGGAGCATCTGAAAGCAAGCGCTTTAAAAGTTTACTATCAGCCAATTCAGCCAAGCCATACGGAGTCATTACCTTGAAAATATTTTCAATTATAGGAAGAAGCCCCAATAATAAAACCCCGCTTATAATAAAACAATTTAGAATTAATAAAGATAAATCCCAAAGAATTTTTGCATTATCAATATCCATCATATAGCGTTCAAGCAGATATATTCCGCCTACAAGTAAGATTCCAGTAAGAGTAATTTTCAAAGCAATTATTAATAAATCTGAACGTCTTGAAAATTTCAAATTAGACATCGCAGTCATAACAACTGTATTTAAAAACATGAATGAGACAATAACTTCTGTAGGATAATGCATGCCTACCGCTAAAAGCGCTAAAACAATTGTTGAGGCAAAGAATGCGTTACGTGGTGTCGTAAATATTGATAATAAAATTGTATATGTAGGTATCGGTAATATATAAGGCGAAAACCCTGTTGGCAATACTGCTGCTATAAATGTAAGCATTAATGTAAAAAATGCCATCATTGTCAAATATTTTGAATTATAATACTGTTTTTCAAAGTTTTTCTCATATTGTAAAAATACGAAAGTAAAAAATGAAATCAGCAAAAAGATACCAAATATCCCAATAAAATTAACTTGTAAAACATTATACCCAGCAGTTCTAAGCGCATCTCTTTTTAATTTACTTATAGGCTCATCTTGTGATACTATAACTTGACCTTTTTTAAAAATAACCTCATAAGGTTTTACAGCATCCTGCACATTTTTCTTTGCAATTTCAGTTGCATACTCGTCTATTACAAGGTTCGGAACTATAACTTGATTAAGTAAATCTACAATTAAATTACCCTTATGACGGTTAATATTATTAGGCAAATTACTTCTTATAATTGCTGAAACATTATTATTTTCAAAATCCTTATAAGAAACACCTTTATTTAAAACAGAAGTAAGAGTTACCATTGATTTATCAAAAACAAATTGTAAATCATCATCACTTGAACGTAACAAAAATTCCGCTATGTTTATTTTATTAGAGCCATCAAAAAGAACTTTTAATTCTTCAAACTTAATAGAATCTGCAACATTTTTCTTGCGAATCTTTAATATAGAATTCTGCAATGCTGTCAAGCTCGTTGTTATAAATTCATCCTCAGCTTGAGTAAGTATTGGCTCTACATTTTGAGCTACTTCTTTTCTATGCTGTTCAGTCTTTACCGTATCTATTACTTTTATATCTTTTTCTGCAACAACCTCTTTCAATGCCATATTGTTATCAATAATTTTTTGGAAGAAAAAATTTTGAGATGAAATCGATGCTGTTACAAGCACTGTAAACAATATAAAACAAAAAACATTCCTAAAAGTTTTTGACGATATAAAATCTAATATTTTTATCATATTAAAATCCTCAATTATTATTCTTCTTTTTTACAACAAACCCACACTTTGTACAAGCTAATGTTAAGCCAGTACTATCAATAGGCATGAAGTTATGTTCACAATTAATAGCTTCGTCTGTTTCCTCAAAACTAGGTTTTTCTGGAATAATTTCTTTTGTTTGGCGCTTATTAAGCCACTTTACAAAGACTTCCAAAATATACATCTTAACAATTCCTAGATTCTAAAACCACAAGGTAAAAAGTAACTTAATTTTTGAATTTCTAACGCCCCTAAATTTTCAGTAATCACGTCGATTTCATAATCATCAGGCTGAAATTCAAATAGAACCTGTCTACAAGCTCCACAAGGATAGCAAGAATCCGAATTGGGCGAATAACTTGCAACCGCTAATATCTCCCTTTCTCCCTCTGAAACCGCTTTAAAAATTGCAGTTCTCTCTGCGCAATTTGTAAGCCCAAAAGATGAGTTTTCTACATTACAGCCTCTATATATTTTCCCGTTAGGAGTTATAACCGCAGCTCCGACTGCAAATCTAGAAAATGGCGAATAAGAATTCTTAGCAGCCTCCTTAGCGTTATCCATAAGATTTTTATAATCGATATTCATATTATTTATACTATCTTATTTTATTAAAAAGTAATCCGTTAATCGGTTGATTTAAAAGAAAATATAACAGAAGCTAAGTATAAAAGTAATATTAGTCCACAAGCTAAAGCTTCGTGGACTAATATTTAAACAATTTATTTTTTAATCATCATCTTTTGTACTATCACTTACTTTAAAAGGAATCGTAACAATATATTTGTCACCTTTTCTTTCCTTGCTCATTTTTTCCTGTTCAAGGATTTCATCTAGATAATAAGTTTGTGTAAAATTAATAATTCTCTCATGTCTTTTTACCTTCTTATCCATTTTACCTGAAACAGTCAATTCATCATCGTTAATAGCGATATTAATAGCGTTTTCATCACCATCAAATGCTGATAAGTCAATAATCACTTTATATTCTTGGCCTTCTTTTACTAAATTCACAATCATTGGCCTCATTCTTGGCTCAAAAGGATTGTTTAAATATTTCTCATCAAACTTCTCAAAATCACGAGCTTGTTTCATTAACATTTTTTCCATTTTTTGAGTCTGATAAAAAGGATTATTAAACCTTTTTAAATGACTTTTTAATGTCATATAAAACGCTAAATAAGCCACGATAAAAAATAGCAATGCCATTGTTCCTATACTAATCCAATGACGTTTTGTCTCTTCATTCATAATAATATTCTCCTTTCAACTTCAAATATTAAAGCTGATTAGAAATAGACAAACAATCGCTAGTTGGGTAATATAAGGGTATTATTTCACAATTACTCTAAAGACATTTTTATCAAGAACCTTTTTTGAAAATTCTGAAATAACTCGCTCAAACTCTTCTACAAAAGTTCCTTTAAGAACAGGTATCTCAAATGTTTTACCAGAATTTTCGCTTAAATATTTTGTCAAATGTTCTCTTATTTTTTTAGCCGGTATCTTTGTTCCATAAAAACTATTTAATTTACAACGCAATAAATACATTAGCGTATTTTCTGCAGAATGGGAAATATTTTTTCTTAATATTAAATCCTTAAAATCCTTACTATTCATAGTGGTTTTAGTATCATCCAATTTATTTTTTTCAACATACGACCATAAATCTAATTTTTTATTAATATTTTCAGATGACATAGTTGCTAATACATGCTGCTTTTTAAACATCTTAATTAAATCAAATTTATCAACACCTAGCTCTTTTTGTCCTTCTAAAATCTTCTCAAAATTCTCAATAAATCTATTTGGTGAAATACCCAATAAATACACATCCGTAAAAGCATAATTTACATATTCCTCCCTTGTTAAGCCATAATCTGCATATTTATCAGAAACCGTTTTTAAATGCTCAACAATTGTATCACCAGATAACGCTCTAAGTACCGGATTTTTGGATTGCATTTCTATAATTTTTGATCTTGTAATTCCATATTGAGAAACATAAGCATATATTTTTTCAATATTATCTCTTAACGTAATTGGACTAGACGCAAATAGCGTTGGCACTCGCTTAGCAGCTTCTAAATGATCTTTTACGGTCAATCCCTCATCTTTATAAAGCTTAGCAAATTCCCTTATATTATATTCTAACGAATAAGGTAATGCATTATTAAGCTTTGGAAATTTTCTAGTAAATTTTACAACATCATCTACTGTTAGTCCCTCAGATGCAAAACGCATGGCCAACTCTTTATGCTTTGAAGTAACCTTTGCTTTTTTCTTCGCAGCAAAATTAATATTAAAATCAGTACAAATTCTATTCATCATACCAATTAAACGCTGCTAAAAATTTGATTTGCTATATCCTTAACTAATGATTCGTCATATAAAAGTTTTTTTTCTTCAGGAATATTAGATAATATCTTACCAATTATTTCATCAGAAAAATTTTGTTTCACCAAATAAGCAGCATAATTAGGGTGACAAGAATGAATTGCAGCAATATAATAAGGCGTTGAGTATCCCCAAGATGATGTTTTATATATCGGTTTTAAATCTTCTTCAATACTCTTTAAAACTGGTAAAATTTTATAATTTGAACCAGATATATCATTTAAATATTTTATAATAAGTTCTGTACATAAATTCCCAGCACCTCTTCCCATTCCATACAAACAGGAATCGATTATTAAATTTCTTTCAATGTTTTGATTCAAGAGAGCTTTTGCATTAGAAAACGATAGTTGCAAACTATTATGAGAATGAAATCCCAGTGCAATATCCTTATCTAAAATATCATCAATTGATTTGAAAATATCTATAACATCGTTTTCATACATATTACCCAGAGTATCTACGATGGTTACTCCTAAAGGTTTTATATCATTTAGCTCCATAATCAAATTTTTTAATTCCAGCTTTGAATATGTGTTTGTACTCATGGGATTTGCAAAAACATCCCAACCTAGATCCCTTAATTTTCGGATATAATCTATAGCCTCAGATTGGTTATGTTTTTTAAAAGCTACACGAATCTTTATATTCTTATCATGACACCTAGAAAAATTTTTAATATCATATTCGCCTAAATTAACCATCAAAGTATAAATTTGATTAGGCGTAATTATTTTTTCTAAATCCTCAATATTAAAGAAAAAAGTCTTATTAGGATTATACGAATCTTCCTTAAGGAATCCGCATTCAATATAATCAATACCACTTTTTGCAAGGTTAGAAATTATTGAACCTATGGTCTTTTGACCGAATTCCCAATTATTTAAATATCCGCCATCACGAAGCGTACAATCTAATATTTTTATCGAATTCTTTTTCATATATTGTTTTTATTATACAATCTTAAAAAAGGAATAACAATGAACGATTACAAAAAATATCTTGACGAGGGAATATACGATTTTCAATGCGGAAAATTTAATGATGCAATAGAAAAAATTAACAAATCATTAGAAATAAAAAATGATTGGGATATTCCATATTTCTATCGCGCTGCAGCATTCCATGCTCTAGAAAATTATAATGAAGCTATCCTAGATTATACAAAAGCTATTCAGATAAATGACAAAATGACTGATGCGTACTATAATCGCGCTAAAATTTTACTCTCGAGAAAAGATATTGAAAATCCTGATATTAAAAGAGCAATATCTGATTTAGAAAAAGCTCTTGAATTAGACCCAAATTTTGTTGAAGCGCTTTATGCTCTTGCGGCAGCTCAAAAGAAAATTGGCGAATATCAAGAATGCCTAAAACACCTTGATAAAGCAATTGAGCTCCAACCTGATTTTATCCATGCAAAAGCTTTAAAGAAACTAATAATTCAAAAATACATGCCAGAAATCCAATAAAATCAGTTATAAAACAGACCTTCAATTGTTAAGTATTATTAAATTTAAAAAAAAAGCTTGCAATATTAGAAACAATGTGTATAATGGAGCTATAAGAGATGTGAATGTCACTAAAGACATACACAAGAGAGTACTAGTGTATAGGAGATTTATCATGAACAAAGAAGAATTAGTAAAAGAGATTTCAAAAAAGACTAAATTATCTCAAAAAGTTTCTGCTGAAGTATTATCAGCTACTCTAGAAATCATCCAAAAAACAGTTGCTAAAGGTAAAAAAGTTACTTTAGTTGGTTTTGGTACTTGGGAAGCTCGTAAGAGAGCTGCTAGAACAGGCAGAAACCCTCAAACAGGTAAAGAATTAAAAATTGCTGCTAAAACAGTTCCAGCATTCTCAGCAGGTAAAAGCTTTAAAGAACTTGTAAAATAGTTTTTTGAACAATATTTAAGGCGGGAGTCTCAAGTAATCTTGAGACTCCCGCCTTTTTAATGCTTAATTATATTCTTTCGAAATCGACTGCACCATGCTTACAAATAGGACATATAAAATCTTGAGGTAATTCTTCGTTTTCATAAATATATCCGCAAATTTTACATCTCCAACCTTTTTTATCAGAACTCTGAGGTTTTGGCTTAATATATTTCTGATAATAATCATAAGTAAGTGTCAATGCTTGGGATAATACTTCAGCCTCAACTAATTCTGCAATAAACATTATATGAGAGCCTAAATCAATTTCCTGATGAACATAAGCTGAAAGATAGGCATTTGTATTTTGGGATATATAATAAATTCCATTTGGCGAGCGTTTAACATCTGTAAAACTTGCGAATTTTTCGACATTTCTACCACTTTGATACCCGAAGTTTTTAAACACATCAAAATCTGTGCCTTCTGTTAAAATAGATATATTAAACTTTTTTGTATTTTGAATCATGCCGGTTGTAAAATTATTCTTATTAACGCAAACTGCTATTTGGCAAGGGTTTGAAGTAACTTGCATAACTGTATTCACAATACATCCATTGTCTTTTCCATGCTCATTACAAGTCAAAACATATAATCCATATCCTATTTTAAATAATGCATCTGTATTCATAGAATCTCCTTTATTAATTATATTAATATAATACAAGCAACATTATTATAATTCTAGCTTATATAAGTTTATCAGATAAATAATCTATGATATAATATTTTAGATAAGATTTATGAGGGATTTTTTAATGCAAAAATTTTTTAACAATAACGTACAAGAGCTTGATACCTATATAATGTTTAAAATAAAAGAAACAGTTGCTCGTATAACCCCAGATTTAATCGCAAAAAATCGTGCTCCAATATCATTAGCAATGGGGGCTCCAACTCAAGCTCCACCAAAGTTTGTAATCGAAGCATTAAAAAAAGCCTTAGATTTAGATGGAATACATACCTATTCAACACCTCGTGGAGAAAAATATTACTTAGAAGCAATTTCTGAGCGTATGAAAACTCGTTTTGGAGTTGATATTGATCCGACTTGCGAAATTTTTTCTCTAATTGGCTCAAAAGAAGGGTTAGCAAATTTCATTAGATTACTTATTAATCCAGCACAAAAGAGAGAAGATAAAGATATTGTTATGATTCCAGATCCGGGATACGCGTCATATAAAGAGTTTTTAAAAGTCTCAGGAGGCCTAGCGTATCCGATTCCTTTGACCGCTGAAAATAACTACATGCCGGATTTTAATGAGTTGATAGCGAAAATGGAATCAGAAGGTCTTTCTCCTAAAAAAGTAAAAGCAATAATTATTAATTATCCAAATAATCCATTAGGCGCAACCGCTACAAAAGAATACCTAGAAAGCGTAGTAAGATTTTGTAAAGAAAATAATATAATTTTAATGTCTGACGCAGCGTATTCAGATATGTACTTTGAGCCAGATTTGAAACCAATTAGCATCTTTGAAATCGAAGGCGCAAAAGATATTGCAATAGAATTCTTTAGTTTTTCAAAACCTTATGCAATGACTGGCTGGAGACTTGGCTGGGTCTGCGGAAATAAAGATATCATCAGTATGTTTGGAAAACTTAAATCAACTATTGATAACGGAGCATTTAAGCCTATGCAAAAGGCTGCTGCTGAAGTCTTAAATTCCCAAGAAGGCGATGAATATATTAAAGAAGCTAATGAAAGCTTCCGCAAGCGCCAACAGATTTTGGTTAACGGACTAAAAGAACTTGGCTGGAAAGGCTTCCAAGTTCCAGATGCAACCTTTTACTTATGGTTACCAATTCCTTCTAGATATAAAACATCCGTTGAATTTACAAATGATTTAATGCATAA
>JAEIGA010016145.1_pt1 | contig 11367 bp, 11 predicted proteins | sample 9270691 | NCBI WGS metagenome assembly JAEIGA01 (sample SAMN17057246, study PRJNA624740) | gut metagenome | biome: biome; isolation source: fecal sample | host: Bos grunniens | place: China: Xizang | collected 2019
GCCTTTTCTGTATACTTTTCAAGAAGAGCAAGCTCGTGACCTGCACCTTCAACGATTTCTCTGATACCGTTCACAGCCGCTGCTGCAAATGGTTTCTCTGTTGCTACTAATACTTTCATATGTGGTTATACAAAATATCCCCGGACGAGCCGGGGACGTAAAATTATTTCTTCAATGCCTCAAATTCCTTCATGCAGTCCACGAGAGCCTGAACACTCTCAACCGGACATGCGTTGTAGATAGACGCGCGGAAACCGCCTACCGATCGGTGACCCTTGATACCCACCATGCCGCGCTCCTTAGCGAAGGCCATGAACTCATCCTGGAGAGCCTCATAACCTGGTGCCATCACGAAGCAGACGTTCATGAGAGATCTGTCTTCCTTGTCTGCAGTACCCACGAAGAGAGGATTGCGGTCGATCTCATCATAAAGGAGAGCTGCCTTAGCCTTGTTGTTCTCGTAAACGGCAGCAACACCACCCTGAGCCTTCACCCACTTGAGAGTCTCGTTCATCACGAAGATAGAGAATACTGGAGGAGTGTTGAACATTGACTCGCCGTCGATGTGTGTCTGGAGGTTAAGCATTGTAGGGATATATCTGCTCACCTTGCCAAGGAGGTCCTTCTTCACGATGAAGAATGTAACACCTGCAGGACCAACGTTCTTCTGTGCACCACCGTAGATCATAGCATACTTGCTAACGTCCACTGGGCGGCTCATGATGTCAGATGACATATCTGCGATGAGTGGAACTGGGCAGTCCATGTCCTCGTGAAGCTCAGTACCGTAGATGGTATTGTTTGTTGTCACGTGGAAATAGTCGAGGTCTGCTGGAATCTCATAATCCTTAGGAATATAGTTGAATGTTGTGTCAGCAGAAGAAGCGACAGCATATGCGTTGCCAAGAGCCTTAGCCTCCTTAAGCGCCTTCTTCGCCCAAACGCCGGTCTCAAGATAGCCTGCCTTGTTCTCGAGGAAGTTCATTGCTACATAGAGGAAACCCATGCTTGCGCCGCCGCCGAGGAATACAACCTCATGTGTGTCTGGAATATTAAGAAGTTCCTTCCAGAGAGCACGGCATTCATTCATGACTGCCTCCCATTCCTTAGATCTGTGTGAAACGCAGATTACAGGCATGCCTGAACCTTTGAAATCCTTAAGAGCTTCTACAGCAGCGTCAACTGCCTGCTGAGGCAATACGCATGGACCTGCATTGAAGTTGTGAACCTTTTTCATGTGTCTTGTGTTATTAGTTTTGTTTATAATTTTTGCTTAAATATGCGCTAAAGGTAATGATTTATTTTAGAATACCTTCTTAATGCTTGAAGATTTTTCGCAAAAGTGACATAAGAGTGATATTTCGTCACCTTTCTTGGTTGTGGTGAAACGCGTCTTGATCGGCTGGTGGTTGGTCACGCATTTAGGGTTGCGGCACTTTGCAATGCCGATCACTTCCTTCGGCAGCTCAAGTTTCTTCTTCTCAACCACCTTGAAATCGCGGATGACATTCACGGTTGCCATAGGGGCAATAAGTGCAAGCTTGCCGAGTTCTTCGTCCTCGAAGAATCTGTTCTCGATCTTGATGATGCCTTTGCGTCCCTGTGCCTTGCTGTTAAGGTTGATTCCGATTGTGATCTGATTCTGAATGTCCTTCAGACCAAGAAGATCCAAAGCCTTATATACGTTTTCTGCAGGAATATGGTCCAGAACGGTTCCATTCTCCAATGCGCTGACTACTAATTGTGTATGTGACATATCGTGATCTCCTATCTATATCCTAACAAATATGAAATGATTGCCATGCGGACATAAAGTCCGTTCTCGGCCTGCTTGAAATAATATGCATATTTTGTGTCATCGACATCCTGGTCGATTTCAGTGACTCTTGGGAGCGGGTGAAGAATCTTCATATTCTCCTTTACATCTGAGAGCATGGATGCTTCAAGTCGATATACGTCCTTCACTCTTTCATACTCCATCGGATCTGTAAACCTCTCCTGCTGGACACGTGTCATATATAGGATGTCGCAGTCGTTAAGGTGCTCTTCGAGCGAAGTTGTCTCGATGTATTCGATGCCTTTTTTGTCGAGGAATTCCTTGTATTCCTTCGGCATCTTCAATTCGTCAGGGGCTGTGAATACGAATTTAGGATTGAAGTGCGACATCGCCTGAAGGAGCGAATGAGTGGTGCGGCCATATTTGAGGTCTCCTACCATGTTGATTGTCAATCCTTCCAATGTTCCCTGAGTCTGGAGGATCGAATATAGGTCGAGAAGAGTCTGTGACGGATGCTGGTTGGCACCGTCACCGGCATTGACGACAGGAACTGTGGCCACTTCTGAAGCATATCTCGAACTTCCTTCCAGCGGATGACGCATCACGATCATGTCGACGTAGTTGTTCACCATGATGATGGTATCCTTCAGCGTCTCGCCCTTGCTCTGGCTGGTGTTGGTCGCATCAGAGAAGCCTATTACCTTGGCTCCCAGACGGTTGATTGCAGTTTCAAAGCTTAGTCTGGTTCTTGTTGAAGGCTCAAAGAAAAGGCTGGCGATCACTTTTCCTTCCAGAAATTTCTGTTCCTTGTTCTGCTCGAATTCCTTTGCAGTTTCCAGAACATGCAGGATTTCCTCTTTGGAGAAATCTCTGATTGAAATCAAACTTTTGCTCATTTTGCTATGGTGTCTTAAATTAAATTCAGTTAACTCATCTCTTTATTCGAGGTTTTCCAATGAGCAAAAGTTCTATCTACGTTACCCTCCTCCTAAATCCTCCTCCTCAGGAGGAGGACTTACTTTCGCTTCGCTCAAAGGTCGCTATAGTGTCTTAAATTAAATTCTAAATTTCTTCCAGGTGGCAGCCTTCGACATCGGCCATGCGCTCTTCGAAGGTGTCGACCAGGGAAAGCCGGACATTGGTGTCGATGCTGCACTCCATATCGAACTTCTGGTTCTTCTGCTCCAGCCCCATGTCCTTAAGCACCTTCATCACCGAGTTCATGCTCATATATCCGAAGTGTATCCTGTATAGTTTCGATGCGATCTTCTCCACGATCTGTGCGTTTGCCAGTGCGTCTGCAGTAGAGGTCTTGTATGCTCGGATCAGTCCTGGGATTCCCAGTTTGATGCCGCCGAAATATCTGACCACCACCACGAGAATGTCGCTCAATCCCTGAGAGTCGATCTGCCCGAGAACCGGCCTTCCGGAAGATCCGGATGGTTCCCCGTCGTCATTTGCCCTGAACTTATCTCCTTTATATCCAAGACGATACGCATATACATGATGTCTCGCGTCGTAGTACTCCTTCTTGAGTGCTGCGACGATTTCCTTTACTTCTTCTTCTGTTTCAACGGGATATGCATGGGCAATGAATCGGCTTCCATTGTCCTTGAAAAGACCTCTCGCTTCCTCTGCGATGCTCTTATATGAATCCTGGATCTGAGTGTTGTCCATACCAAACCCAAAAATAGACAATTTTTGACATATTTACAATTAAATTTTGTCCTTTCCTCTTTCGGTTTTTGATTTTGATGTTTTTGAAAAATTTTTGGATGCTCTCAAGGAAAATTTATTATCTTTGTTTCCGCTTCCAGGAGGTCTGGAGGCTGATTTTTTGAAAGAACTATTCTAACTATTTATGGTACTGAAATATAGAGTGTCTCTTCCGGGATTGAAGGGATTTGCAAGAGTTTATGAGGTGAAGCCTACCTCTTCATTATACAGTCTGCACAAACAGATGAGGGCGGACATGGATTTTCCGCAGGATCAGGTTGTGCTTTTCAAGGCTTTCGATGCTGAAGGCAATGTTGCTGCAAGATATAGCGTGTTCCAGGATTTCGGTCTGGGAACCATTGACAGTGTGACAGTGGGCGAGTGCCATAAGAGAGGGGAGGATAAGTTCATATATTTCTATGATACGACCAATGTAAAGAGCGTCATCGTGACTTTCGAGGGTGAGGGTCAGGAGCGTATGAATGCAATATATCCGTTGCTCGTTGAGACAAAGGGTCCTAATCCGATTGAGTTTGAGAATGGTTACGTGGCATTCGAGGATCTTCCGGATGACAAGAAGAAGGATCCGGATGATGACGACTTCGACGATGATGACGACGATATTGATGTTGAAGAGGAGGATGACGACACCGAGGAGATCTACGGTGAAGACGAAGATGAGTAAGAAACTGATAATCATACTTGGACCCACGGCTGTAGGCAAGACAGACTACAGCATTGAGACCGCGCTCAAATATGATTCTCCGATAATTTCCTGCGATTCGCGTCAGATATATAAGGAAATGACAATTGGCACGGCTGTGCCTTCTGCTGAGCAGCTTGCAGCTGTTCAGCATTATTTTATCCACTCGCATACGGTAACTGAACTCTATACCGCCGGCAAATATGAGCTGGAGGCTCTGGATCTGATCAATCGTCTGTTCGACGAGGGGCATGAAACACTCGTTATGGCAGGTGGGTCAGGATTTTATGTGGATGCTCTCGTGAATGGTCTGGATGACTTTCCGTCTGCTGATCTGGAGCTTCGTAACGAACTGATGGCCAGACTGAAAGAGGAGGGTGTCGAGTCACTGAGGGCCCAGCTGTATAAGCTCGATCCGGATAGCTACAATGTCATTGACATTGCAAATGGCCAGAGGGTAGTCCGTGCTCTTGAGGTCTGCCTCATGACAGGAAAGCCGTTCTCGTCTTTCAAGACAAATCAGCTCAAGAAACGTGATTTCGAAATAGAAAAGATAGGTCTTACCAGGCCGCGTGATATTCTTTACGACCGCATCAACAGACGTGTTATTCAGATGATTGATGACGGTCTTGTTGAAGAGGTCCGCTCTGTGGAGCAGTACCGCAATCTGGCGGCTCTCCAGACTGTGGGCTACAAGGAAATCTTTGATTGGTTTGATTACGAGGCCGGTCTGGTCTCGACAGAGGGATGGGGTCCTACCACGCCTGGTGACGGCCCTGTGACCAGTCTTGACCGCGCAGTGGAACTCATCCAACGCAACACCCGTCACTATGCCAAACGTCAGCTCTCCTATTGGAAGCGTGACAAGGATATTCGCTGGCTGGAGTTGTAGGGAGATCCCTCGACTTAGCTCGGGATGATATTCTTTGTTGAGAATGTCAGTTGGCCACCTCGCAGAGGAACTTGATGCGCACCAGACGCACCTCCAGCTCGTCAAAGTCGTCGCTGAGGTCCTTCATTACAACATCCAACGCATCTGACTCCGCTTCATTGTGGAAATAGTCATAAATCTCCTCCACGACATCGTCGTCAAGAGTCTGCTCCAGGTAGTAATCGATATTCAGTTTTGTTCCGGAGTAGACGATGGCCTCGATCTCGCTGAGAAGGTCCTCCATCTCCATTCCCTTTGCATCTGCAATGTCCTCAAGCGGCAACTTTCTGTCCACGCTCTGAATGATGAATACCTTGTTTACAGACTTGTTCACGATGGACTTCATGACAAAGTCATCAGGACGCTGGATCTCGTTCTCCTCCACATACTTGGCAATAAGCTCAAGGAATGGCTTTCCGAATTTGCGCGCCTTGCCTTCACCGACTCCCTGGCAGTTCTTGAGGTCATCCAGGGTAAGCGGGTACATGATGGACATATCCTCGAGTGAAGGATCACCGAAGATCACCCATGGCTGAAGCTTTCTCTTGCGAGCCTCGTCCTTGCGCAGATCCTTGAGCATGCTGAGCAGCTGCTCGTCTCCGCCACCGCCTCCACGTGCTCCAGGTCCTCCGATCTCGTCGTCGTCATCCTCTCCTTCAGCAAATTCCCTGTCTTCTGTCAGCATGAGGGTATAAGGCTCTGCATAGAACTTGCGGCCTTCCTCGGTCACGGAAATCAGACCATATGACTCAATGTCCTTGCTCAACAGCTTGAGGATGAGTCCCTGATGCATGACGGCATTCCAGAATCGTACAGATTTATCCTTGCCGGCTCCAAACAGTTCCAGTTTGTCGTGCTTGTATGACTTGATGATGGAATTGGATTCTCCTGCAAGGATATTTGCAAGATGCTCCATCTTGAAGCGCTCCGGAAGAGTCTGGATAAGTTCGATGATCGTAGCCATCTCTTCACGTCCGTCGAACTGCTTCTTAGGGTGCAGACAGTTGTCGCACGCTCCGCAGTTGTCGATATGGTAGCTCTCTCCGAAGTAGTTCAGCAGCAGCTTTCTGCGGCATGAGTTGGACTCGGCATAGGCCACAGTCTCCATCAGGAGCTGCTTGCCGATTTCCTGCTCGGCAATAGGTTTGCCCTGCATGAACTTCTCGAGTTTCTGGATGTCTTTGTAGCTATAGAATGTGATGCACTGGCCCTCCTGGCCGTCTCGGCCTGCACGTCCGGTCTCCTGGTAGTAGCCTTCGATGCTCTTAGGGATGTCGTAGTGGATGACAAAGCGTACATCCGGCTTGTCGATACCCATACCGAAAGCGATTGTCGCAACGATCACGTCAATCTCCTCCATGAGGAACTTGTCCTGGTTTTCCGCTCTGGTCTTGGCGTCGAGACCGGCATGATATGGGGCAGCCTTTATTCCATTGATGTTCAGCAGTTCTGCGAGTTCTTCCACCTTTTTTCTGCTGAGACAATATATGATACCGGACTTGCCGGGATTCTGCTTGATGAATTTGATGATGTCACGTTTCGGGTCCTGCTTGTCCCTTATTTCATAATATAGGTTAGGACGGTTGAACGATGACTTGAAGACTGTGGCGTCAGTCATTCCGAGGTTTCGGATGATGTCGCTCTGGACTTTAGGAGTCGCTGTGGCAGTGAGAGCTATGATAGGAGCCACGCTGATCTCCTCTATGATATTTCTGATTCTTCTGTACTCAGGACGGAAATCGTGTCCCCACTCCGAAATACAATGTGCTTCATCGACTGCATAGAAGGAAATCTTTATCTCCTTCAGCATTGCTATGTTTTCTGCCTTTGTCAGGGATTCCGGTGCCACATACAGAAGTTTGGTCGCCCCGGAAAGCAGGTCGTTGTGGACTTCTGCAATCTGTGCCTTGCTCAGTGATGAATTCAGGAAGTGTGCGATCCCGTCGTTGCCTGAAACAAAGCCTCGGATGGCATCCACCTGATTCTTCATGAGGGCGATGAGCGGCGATATGACAATGGCTGTACCTTCCATCACGAGTGCAGGAAGCTGGTAACATAGGGATTTACCACCACCTGTAGGCATGAGTACGAAAGCGTTCTTGCCGTCGACAAGATGTTTGATCACGCGCTCCTGGTCGGCCTTAAATGAGTCAAAACCAAAGAATTCCTTGAGTTTTGAATGAAGCAATGCAGAGTCAATTGTCATAGCCCTAAAAGTTTTAGCATACTAAGTTAACGGAATTTTTCCGAGATATCAAAATCTTTTTTGAAAGTATTCTACTTCATAAAAAAACGTTATATTTGCGGGCTATTTGAAAAATGGTAACAATTAAAATATTAAACACAATGAAAGCTATCAAATTTTTCGCTGCCGCTGCTCTTGTTGCAGCACTCGCAGTTTCATGCAACAGCTCAAACGAGCCTAAGGTTGACGTAGAGCGTCCAACTGCTTCAGAAATCGACTCTGTAAGCTATCTTATCGGTGTGAACTTCGGTTCATTCCTCAAGGGCAACAACTTCGCTGAGGATCTTAGCGAACTCAACATGGCTGAGGTAAAGAAGGGTATGCAGGCATTCCTCGAGGCTGAGGGTTCTCCATATGACGAGACTTTCGGCGAGCAGTTCAAGATCAACCCTAACGATATGGGCCGCATCCTTAACGGTTTCCTTGCAAAGAAGCAGGCATACAAGGCTGCTGTGAACCTCGAGAAGGGTAAGGCATTCCTTTCTGCTAACGCAAAGAAGGCAAATGTAGACACAACTGCAAGCGGTCTTCAGTACACTATCGTAGCTGAGGGTGCTGCTGAGAAGGTTGCTCCACAGGATACAGTATGGGTTAACTACAAGGGTACTCTCATCGACGGTACAGTATTCGACGAGAACGATTCTACTCAGTTCGTGGCTAACCGCGTGATCAAGGGTTGGACAGAGGGTCTCGGCCTCCTCGGTGAGGGTGGAAAGGCAACTCTCTATATCCCTGCAAACCTCGCTTACGGTGAGAGAGGAAACCGCAACATCGAGCCTAACTCAGTGCTTGTATTCGACGTTGAGGTCCTCAAGGTTGGTAAGTACATGCCTAAGAAGTAAGCTGTCATGGCTTTGGAACTAGAGGGCAGAATCGTCCGTAAACTCGGAGTCCAGTCAGGAACCTCGGCAAGAGGTGCCTGGTCAAAGCAGGAATTCGTGTTCGAGTATCAGGAAGGCAACTTCCCGACACAGGTGTGCATGAATGTCTGGGGTGAGGATAAGGTCAGAGAACTTGATAAGTATCAGGTCGGTGACAAGGTAAAGATATCCTTCAATCTCAGCAGCCGTGAGTATAACGGCAGGTGGTACACAGATGTCAGGGCATGGAGAATCGAGCCGTCTGGTTCGGCTCCGCAGCAGCCTGTGAACACTCAGCAGGGGGCTGGTTATGGCGCTCCGGTGACTGAGCCGGTAAGTGCTCCGATGCCGACACTCGAAGACATGAGCACACCGCTCTCCGAAGACGATCTTCCGTTCTAAATGACGCTTCAGAATAATGGGTCCGGAACCAGAAATGGTTTCGGGCTCTTTTTTGTATTATTACTTAGTAATAAGTGATGAAAAATTCTTATTTTTGCAGGATATGATTACGTTTGGATATAATAGCAGATTCAAAGGCCCTATCAGGGCGCTTACTGCATTGGCAATCGGTGTTGTGATGGTTGTGAGCAAGGCAAATGCCCTCAATCTCGCTGTGCAGATCATAGCTGCCTTTCTAATCGCCTCAGGTGTGGTTTCTCTGGCAGTTGGATATAAGAACAGGGCGAATGGAACCTTCCCTCTCATGGCGGTGAACACGGTGGTGGATATACTTCTTGCCCTGGTGCTTTTTGTGTTCCCGGGCTTCTTTGCAAACCTGCTTGTCTATCTGATAGCATTTGCACTCATATGCTTCGGCATATTCCAGCTCATCTCTCTCGGCAGTGCGAGCAGAGTGTTCGGAATGGGAGCTGTTGCCTTCGTGCTTCCCGTGCTTGTGCTGGTGAGCGGTCTTTTCCTGCTTTCCAATCCTTCATTCCTTGGATCGGCAGTGGGAATTGTCGCAGGTGTTGCTCTGATAATATATGGAGCCTCTGAACTTCTTTCCTCGTGGAAGATGCGTAAGGCAATCGATGAGTACGAGATAAAATTTCCAAAAGACGCGGATAATAACGACGTTGACGAGCAGTAGATGATTCCTCAGGAGACAGTAAATAGAATTCTGGATGCCGCACAGATTGTGGATGTGGTGGGTGACTTCGTGACTTTGAAAAAGCGCGGAGCTAACCATATTGCATGTTGCCCCTTCCACAACGAAAAGACTCCTTCGTTTTCTGTTTCTGCCTCAAAGGGCATATATAAGTGCTTCGGATGCGGAAAGTCCGGCACGGCAGTCGGCTTTGTGATGGAGCATGAGAACATGACCTATAACGAAGCCCTCAGGTATCTCGCAAAAAAATATAATATCGAAGTGGTCGAGAAGGAAGAGACTGCAGAGGATATTGCCAGGAGGCAGCGCAGCGAAAGTCTGTTCCTTGTGTCCGAATATGCAGGCAAGTTCTTCCAGGAAAGTCTCAGGACTCAGGAGGGCCAGGCCATTGCATATCAGTATTTCCGCAGCAGAGGGCTCGAAGATGCAACCATTGAAAAATATGGTCTCGGATGGTCTCCGGTGAACCGTAAGGCGCTTTCGGATGCGGCGCGTGCTGCAGGATATAAGGAGGAGTTTCTGGTGGAAACAGGTGTCTGCATCAAATATGATGACGGACGTCTTGTGGACAGGTTCTATGACCGTGTGATGTTCCCGATTCATTCGGTGAGCGGACGAATCATAGCTTTTGGTGGACGAACTCTCAAGACTGACAAGTCGGTTGCGAAATATGTAAATTCGCCTGAGACCGAGATATATGTCAAGAGCCGTTCGCTTTATGGAATATATTTCGCGAAGAACGAGATTTCGCGTCAGGATAGGTGTATTCTTGTCGAGGGCTATCTGGATGTGCTTTCGATGCACCAGCTCGGAATCAGGAATGTCGTGGCTTCCAGCGGTACCTCGCTTACAGTCGAGCAGATCCGCTTGATCAGGAAGTTTACCAACAATATAACAATCATCTACGACGGTGACGGTGCCGGAATCAAGGCGGCGCTAAGAGGTATCGGTCTTGTGCTTAAGGAAGGTCTCAATGTGAAGATCGTGCTCCTTCCGGATGGCATGGACCCTGATGACTTTGCGCGCAGGCATACTCTTGAGCAGGTTCAGGACTATATAGCACGGAATGAACAGGATTTCATCGGCTTCAAGACAGATCTCCTTCTGGGAGAGGCCGGGGGAGATCCTTTGAAGAAGGCAAACCTGATCAATGATGTCGCGGACACGATTGCGCTGATTCCGGATGCAGTAATCCGTGCCGTGTACGTGAAGACATGTGCGGATAAGTTCGGAATCGATGAGCAGATTCTGATCGACAGGGTGAACAAGTCGAGGGATGAGATGCTGATTGCAGAGCGCAAGCAGGCTGAGAGAGAGGATCCTATGCCGATGCCGGAAGATTATATGCCATTGGATGCTGGCGATTATGGATATGACGTGCCAGCCCAGATGGAACCGTTTCTTCCTGAACTGAAGAGCCAGAGCGGTATCGTGATCAATGATCCGTTATTGGAGCCATGTGAGCGGGAGCTGCTCAAGTTCATTCTGGAGCATGGTTGCGAGCAGCTGGCATTTGACAGGGATTCAAAATATTACATGGAAGGGGAGCCTCTGAATGTTGCGGAATTCATTGACGGAATCCTTGCTGAAGATGAGGAAGGATTTGCAAATCTTTCATATAGAAGGGTCTATGATGAATATTTTGCAATGTATGACGAGGGATTGGAGCAGGAACAGATCCAGACCCGTCTTCTGAACAGTCAGGATGCTCAGATTGCAGGTGTAGCCAGAGAATTGCTGATAGAGAAATATCAGATCACCGTGGAAAACTATGAAAAGTCCATGACAGCGACTACAACCCGTCTTGTGCAGTTTGTGCCGAAGGCCTTGATGACATACCAGTGTCGCAAGGTAGAGAAGATTCTCAAGAAACTCACCGCGGATCTTAATGCCGTGACAGACGACACGCAGATGATGGAGATCGTCCAGAAGATTACTGAATACAACAAGGCCCGCACCCGCCTGAATAACGAACTTGGCAGGGTTAACTAAGAGAAAATATTAAAAACTATAACATATATGAC
>JAEIGA010016146.1_pt1 | contig 11367 bp, 8 predicted proteins | sample 9270691 | NCBI WGS metagenome assembly JAEIGA01 (sample SAMN17057246, study PRJNA624740) | gut metagenome | biome: biome; isolation source: fecal sample | host: Bos grunniens | place: China: Xizang | collected 2019
GTTTATTTGTTTTATGATACCTGTTTTATTGATTTCATTCATGTTTTTATTCCATCATTTTGCGAGCTGATTTGCTGTATAATGTTTGCATTTTATTGTCAAAAATGATAACTTTCAAATTATGTTTTTCGGCAAACTCCAAGCCTTTTTTTGCACCCATGGCATTTATAGCGGTAGCATAGGCATCTGCATACATACATGAATTATGAAATACCGAAACGGAGAGAATGTCTGTTTCTACCGGATGACCGGTTTTGGGCGAAATGGTATGGGCATATATTTTATTGCCTTTTTTATAATAGTTGCGATAGTTTCCCGAAGTTGCAACGGCGATGTTACTTAAGGATAATACCATAATATTTTCACTGGAATTTTCTACGGGTTTATTGATAGCTATATTCCACGATTCATTGTTGTCGGAACGATATCCTTTAGTCTTTATTTCTCCTCCGATATCAACTATGTAATTTTGGTATGATTTTTTATCTAAAAGTTTGGCTATTTCATCTACGGCATAACCCTTGGCAATGGCCGATAAATTGATGGATGTATCAGAATATTGCTTATTGATAATTCGATAATTATTCTTAAACTTAAGTTTGTTAAATCCGGTAGTTTTTAACACCTTAGAAACTTCTTCCTTTGAAGGAAATGTCGCTTTAGTGTTACCAAAACCCCACAAATTTATCAAATTACCCAATGTCGGATCAAACCAATAGTTGCTTTGTTTAGACACAATATGCGATGCTTTTAAGACTTCGGATAATTCGGAAGACAGTTTAATATCAACACCCGAAGCAGATTGGTTGATTTTAGATATCTCGCTTGAGGAATTAAATACGGACATCTGATTGTCTATTTGTTCAAGCTTTTCTTTTATTTCGGCTTTTAATTTATTGTTTTTGTTTTCGGTGTTTATTTTGATATTGTAATATGTGCCGTATATTTCCCCTTTTATAATATGATATTTAGGAGAATTTTTATGTATTGCAAAAACAAGCAAGAGACAAAACAGTAATATTGAAATATATTGAAAGATACGCATATTTATACCTGTATAATTGCAAAGTTATTTTTTACAAAAATCAAAACTTGTTTTATAATCAAGCTAAATTAAAGTCAAACAATATTGTGAGGATATATCCATGATTGATAAAATTAAGCACAACTTCAAATATTTATCAGAAAAATATAATCAATCTGATTTTTGCAAAAATTATGAATGTGTCAGAGAAAGGTGGAATAATAAAATCGGAGTTTTAGCAAAATCGATGTACAATAATTCGGTTAGTGCCAATATGGTTACTATTTTCGGGTTTGTTGTGGGAATGATGGCTATAAACTTTTTGGCAATGAATATGTATATAGAAGCTTTGGTTTGTGTCCTTATAAACCGATTTTGCGATATTTTGGACGGTGCTATTGCCAAAATTGAAGGTATCAGCAAATTCGGTATGTTTTTGGATTTGTGCCTTGATTATGTGTTTTATGCCGGTGTGATTTTCGGTTTTGCACTTGCTGATCCTTATGAAAATGCAGTTGCAGCCTGTTTCTTACTGTTTGGTTTTACAACTTGGAATACTTCGTTATTGGCTTATGGCGTAATCAAACATAATGAGAGCAAGAAAAACTCTGACAAGTCAGACAAAGCACCGTTTTATTTGGGTGGTGTCATTCAAGGTTTGGAAATGTTTTGCGGATTTGTTTTATCTTGTTTGATGCCTTTTGCCTTTTTGCCGATTGCCATAGCTTTGGGTTGTTGGTCTTTGATTAAATCATTGGTTGTGGTTTCTACAACTTATTACAAGATTGTTATTGTCGAACAGAAAAAATAAGATGTTAAAACGGTTAAGATATATCTTTTTTGTTTTAATTGCTTTTTGCAGTACGGCTAAGGCAACCGAACTTGTAAAAATCAATGAGTACACCAATATTCATGATAACAAGTTGGAGTTGCTTTTAGAATTTGATATTGCGCCTGATTGGCATATTTTTGCACCATATGAACAAGAATTCGGTGCTCCGTTAAAAATAGAATGGAAAAATATTGCCGGTAACGATGTTTTAGAAGAAAGTTACAGCAAAACAAAGTGTTATACTCAAGAAATGATATCTTTTGACGGATATGAAACAAAAGCATTTTATAAATCAACAATCAATCTTTTTGATGATGAATATACAAATATAAAAATTCAATGGATGGTATGCAAAGACGAGTGCATAAACCAAGAAAAAGAACTCAAAATAGATAAAAAAAACACACCTGATTTTTATAACAAAATCAATCAAAGCAAAAACTATTTTATAAGTAATGATTTTGTATCAGAGCTTAGGCTTGGGGTAGTTTTACTTATGGCATTTATCGGGGGTATTATCTTAAATCTTATGCCCTGTATTTTTCCTGTTTTGAGTGTTAAAATTATATCTTTGGTAAAAATGAGCGATGAACAGCGAAGTATTGAAGCGTTGTTTTACAGTATCGGTGTTGTGGTGTCTATGCTGGTAATTGCCGGGTTATTGTACGGACTTAGAATATTTGATGAAACGGTCGGTTGGGGGTTTCATATGCAATCACCCTACTTTGTTGCATTTATGTTTGTGTTATTTGTGATTTTAACTTTACTGATGTTGGATGTGATAAATATAAACAACAGTTTTTTGTCACGCTTTGCTTTTTTGCATTTTGAAAATCACAAAGTTAACGCTTTTATGACCGGATTGTTGGCAGTTGTTATTGCAACACCATGCACGGCGCCGTTTATGGGGGCTGCAATTGCCTATGCCTTGATGGCGCCGATTTATATATATTTTCCGGTATTTTGCGCTTTGGGTTTGGGATATGCGTTACCCTTTGCCATCATAGCTTGGAATCCTTTGAGATTAAAGAAAATTTTACCCAAACCGGGAAAGTGGATGAATGTACTAAAAAAGATATTGAGTATTCCTTTAATATTTACTTGTATTTGGCTGTTTTGGGTGCTTTTGGCTCAATTGGGATTTGTAGTTTCGGGCAAGAATTTGAAATGGCAAGAATATTCTTCCTCCAGGGTTGAGCAAGCTTTGGAAAACAAACAACCGGTATTTATCGATTTTACGGCAAAATGGTGTATCACCTGTATGGTTAATAAACAAGCGGCACTTCAATCTGATGTTATGGCAAAAATCGTAAAAAAACGAAATATTTTGTTGTTGCGAGCCGATGTGACAAACAAAGATGAAAAAATCAACAAGGCTTTGAACTTTTATGGTCGCGCCAGTGTTCCTTTATATGTTTATTATGACGGCAAATCAGATGATTACCTTATATTACCGCAGATTTTAACAAGCGGAATTTTGCAAGAATATTTGCAGTAATGCTATCTTAAGTTATTACTATTATAACTTATAGTTGTTGCTACTCTGTTTGCTGCTGTTTGATACGCTAGAACATCAGGATTTCTTTCTGCTGCAATTTTATAATTTTCATAAGCTCTACTTAGTTTCCCCATCTTTTCATAAGCCATACCAGCATTAAAATTGGCAGGTGAGTACTGTCCTTCCTCACCTGTTTCTAAGATTTTTTGGCATGTTGCAATGCATTCATTATATTCACCTAAATGATATTGTGTTATTGCCAAATCATTAAGAATATCGGCGCCACTATATCCGGCAGATATCATTTTTTGGAAACCATCACGAGCTTTTTCATAATCTCCATTATTATATGATGTTAACGCGGCTTCATACATACTGCTCGATGTTTTTCTAATTTCTGCCATTGTATAGTCTACATCATTAAAACAATTACCCGTTATTTCATCCACAGATGTTCCATTTTTGCAAACATAATTAAAAATACATTGAGCTGTTTTTTTGGCTACATTCAAATTTCCTTTATTCATATCTTCACGTAATTCATTACACTGAGCAACAGATAGCTGTGTTACTGATGAACCGCAGAATTTTCCTTTGTTTTCTTTCAATAAAAACATACCTATTTTTTGCTGATAATTTTCTATATTAAGATATAATAAAGCTTCATGAACATGGCGTTTGAAAATACCATCTTTAAAATTGGGATCATTACATTCTAGGTTTATTATATAGTTTGCACATTTAACAGGATTTTTATAATTGTCGTGAACATAATTACATAAACAAGCACCTTTAGCTTCGTTATTGTAATAGCATGAAGCTATCGCCGAAAGCTCGTAAATTGTAAGTTCGCATCCTTGCAGTAACTTGTACATATTATTATATACGCGTCCATTTTCCCGGTATCTAAACCATCCGTCTGCAAGATCCTTGGCTTGTTTAGAGGTTATTTCATGATTTGGATGTTTTTTTAAGAAATCGCTTGTTTTTGTCCAGTCAGGACTTTTGTAATCTCCGTTTTTCGGATACCAATAGCTTCCTATTCCGATAGTGTTTGGTACACCTTTATTATTGTCAGAATATCCCTTATTTATTAACATTTCAGTCGGTAACATTGATTTTATTATTAGAGGAAATGCCGCATTATACAATTCGTCAAAACTTTGTTTATCTGTTATCTTATATTTTTTATTTTGAGCAGTTTCTATTTTTTTGGCTTGTTTCTTTTCGTTTTGTTCTGTTTTGACTTTTTCAAAAAAGTTACCGATTTTATCAGAATATTTAATTGCGGCTAATGCAGAAGTTGATAAAATTGTAGTAATAGAAGCTGTCAGGAGTGCTTTTTTTATTTTGGGTCGTACATAGTCATTTAGTGCTGTGTGTGTAAAATTCCTTATACTACCTAAAATTCTTGGGAGTTGTTTTTCTGCTATATGATACTTTTTATCCAGCAAATTATAAGCGGCAAAAAAAGGTGAACCAAGTAATCCGAGAGCTACATCAGCCGTTTGTTTAGCACTCCATTTTAATGCCGAACCTAATCTCATTGCAGTTATTTTTGCAATATGTTTGGAATGTTCATTATTGCAATACGAAAAATAACTTTGACTTAATGAAATTGGTCTTTTTTTATCAGATGTTTTGCTTTTTATCAAAGTATATAGCTTGTGTTCGCTTTTGTTGAATAAGCCTAATACTTTGTCATCTGTTTTCCCTTCTTTTGATGAATCTATCTTATCTTGTATTTCTTTTTGTTCGAATGCACGGTCTTCGTTAAGGCGGCATGTTTTAGTATAGGCCGTCATATATCTTGCAACCATTTTTTTCATAAGTTCAAGCTCAATATCTTCTTTTGATGCTTGGCGTTTTGCCATTTTTAGCGGTGTCAGCAAATGTAGGGAATAGTTATCATTATCACCGGCCGTAACATTTAAAACTATATCTTTCTGTTCTATTTGATTATTTTTGTTGCATGCATTGTGTATTTCATATTTATGGTTTTCGTTGTTTTGAAAATATGAAATATCATCAAGAAAACTGTCAACATCACCATTATAAGAGGCAGGTATCAAAAAATCGACGCCTTTTATCGTACAATACTTAGGAGTATCGTTTGAAGCATATTCTTCTTTTAATGCAACTTCATAGTCGTCTAAAAATTTAATGAAATTGCCTTTGTATGAATCCGGCAATAAAGAAACAAACTCGTCAAAATGACGATTGCTTGTTTGTTTAGTGATAAAATCCTTCAGATTCATAGTTAACCTCATATGTTTTATATCACTATAATAGCATAATATTAAAATTTTGCAAACAACTTTATAGACAAAACGACAAAATTTTATGCACAACCTTCTTTTAATTCAATCGATTGATTGACTCGACCGAAAACTGTGATATTATGCTCAAAAATTCAGGTTTTGGTTTCTTTTTAGAAACTATGACACAAAAAAGTGCGTACTTTACAGATTATGATATTTTAAGGTAATTTTGTGTCAGCGTACTATATTATATAGCAGAACCATAATTTTTAGGAGTATGTAATGAAAGAATTAAAAAAGATAAATTTGTGCGGAAAAGAAGTATTTCCTTTGTTTGAAGGCGGTCGTGGAGTTAATGTCAGCAACGGCGAAACTGCAGGTGCTTGGGCAAAAGAAGACTGTGTCGGTACTTTTTCAGGTGTATTTCCGGATATAAAAGACGAAAATGGTGTTGTAAAGTCTCCGGAAATATTAACTAAATCACGACTGGATCGCCATTGGGAAATGATGGATAAGGCTGTTGACGGCTGTGTATCTCAAGCACAAATTGCTTATGAAAAAGCTAACGGTCACGGTTTAATCAATATGAATGTTTTGTGGGAATTGGCTGACAGTCAATATCTTATCAAAAATGTATTGGAAAAGGCCAAAGGTACCATTAACGGTATTGTTTCAGGTGCCGGATTACCTATTAAATTGGCCGAACTGACATCTCATTTCGGAGTGTTTTACTATCCCATTGTTTCTTCCGGCCGTGCTTTGCAAATTTTGATTAAACGCGGATATGACAAGTTTAAGGAATATATGGGCGGTGTAGTTTACGAAGATCCTTGGTTCGCCGGCGGTCACTGCGGATTTTCAAATAATGATGAAGTCTCAAAGCCGCAATCTCCTTATGAAAAAGTTGTTGAAATAAGAAAAGTATTAAATGCTAACGGACTTAATAATGTGCCGATTATTATTGCCGGCGGTGTTTGGTCATTGAGTGATTGGCAAGATTATATCGATAACCCGGAAGTTGGTGAAGTAGGTTTTCAGTTTGGTACACGCCCTCTTCTGACCCAAGAAAGTCCTATCAGTAATGTATGGAAAAAATTATTAAAATCATTAAACTTGGGCGATGTGGTTATTCAAGATTTTTCTCCGACAGGATTTTTATCTTCGGCCATTAAAAATACTTTACTTACAAAATTATTTGATCGTACGGAAAACCAAGTTGCTTTTTCAAAAGAAAAAACTGAAGAATTTTGTGAACCGGTGCCATATTCACAAAATGTTACATATTATGTAAGAAAAGAAGACATGAAAACTGTCAATGAACAGTTTAGAAAAGGACATACAGCGATGTCAGTAACCCCTGATAATACGCTGATATTTATGGATATAGATGAAAAAATGCAAAACATGGAAGATATTAAAGAATGTTGCGGCTGTTTGTCTGCTTGCAAGTTTTCGTCTTGGACAACTCATTCACCAAACTATACAACCGGAAAATTACCCGATTTGCGCTCATTTTGTATAAGAAAATCACTTATCGAAGTCGGTCATAAGGGCAATGTATTAAATAATATATTGTTCTCGGGTAAAAATGCTTACAAATTCAAGACTGATCCGCTGTTTAACAAAGCAAACTTGCCGACAGTTAAAGAATTGATTGAAGCAATAAGACTAGGTCAATAATTTATTAACTTTTTTAGAGTTATTGACTTTGTATAATATGAGGTTAAAATTGTGCGGTTAAATGCTTGTTGTTTATCCAAACAATTTTAACCCTTTTGTATGATAAGAGGATAAAAACAAAAAAATGAATAATAATTTGCCGATGATAACAGGTTTGGGTTATGCAATTCCTTCAAAAGTTGTAACCAATACTGATTTGACAAAGATTTTTGATACTTCGGACGAGTGGATTTATACTCGTACCGGAATTAAAGAAAGGCGCTTGTTTGCATCTGATGAAGAAGCTTTTAATTTGTTGGAAAAAGTTTGTAAACAAGCTATTGCCAATGCAGGAATCGATGTTAACGATATTGATATCATTATTGCCGCAAGTTCAATGCCGGTACAGTTAATGCCAAATACAGCTTGTATGGCTCATAAATTATTAGGGGTAAGAAAAAATATTCCGGCATATGATTTTTCGGCAGCTTGCTCAGGTTTTGTTTACGGATTGGATATTGCAAATTCTTATGTTCGTTCGGGAATGTATAAAAACATCTTATTGATAGCCATGGATAACTGCTCTCGTTATTTAGATTGGACTGACAGACGGACTTCCATTTTGTTTGGTGACGGTATCGGAGCCGTCGTGGTTTCTGCCGGTGATGAAAACGATATTCTATCTATTGATATCAGGGCTGACGGTAGTATAGGCGACTATATTACAATGCCGGTAAACAAAGGTAATTGTCCGTTTGTTGATAATACACCTACTCCGCAATTTTTGGATATGAAGGGACAAGATGTCTATAAGTTTGTAACTAATATTGTTCCTGACTATGTAACAAATGAAATTTTGGCAAAAAATCAGATAAATGTTGATGAAATTGATTATTTGATTTTACATCAGGCAAATCAGCGTATAATAAGTGCAGTTCAGGAGCGTTTAGGATATGATGACAGTAAAGTTATTAAAAACATTGAAAAATTAGGAAATACTTCGGCTTCATCAATCATAATTGCTTTGGGAGAAGCGTTAAAAGAAAGAAAAATTAAAACTCCGGCAAAGGCTATTATTTGTGGTTTTGGTGCCGGTATGTGTTGGGGCGGAGGTGTAATCCGTATCCGTGATGGTATTTTTAAGGATGCTAATATTTTTTAAGAAAAACAAAAAAAGGAAATCAGATATGAAAAGAGTTGTTATTACAGGACTTGGCGCTTTAACACCGTTTGGTATGGGTGTAGATTTGGCTTGGGATTCCATCATTGCCGGAAAGTCGGCTTTGAGCAATATAACAAAATTTGACACTGAAAATTTTGCGGTGAAAGTTGCCGGTCAAGTAATTAAAGGAACAGAAAAAGGTCAATTTAATGCTGATGAGGTTATGGAGCCTAAAGAACAAAAAAGAGTTGATGACTTTATTCTGTATGGTATCGCTGCAGCTGAAGAAGCTATCAAAGATGCAAAATGGACACCTGAGGACGAAAAAGGAAAATCTCGTACCGGTGTTATTATCGGTTCGGGTATCGGCGGATTGCAAACAATTGACAATAATGCAACCGTTCTTAATGCTTCCGGTCCTCGTCGTATAAGCCCGTTCTTTATTCCTGCTTGCATTATCAATATGATTTCCGGTCATGTTTCTATGCGTCATGGCTTTACCGGTCCTAATATTGCTACGGTTACGGCTTGTGCAACCGGCGGTCATGCTATTGCTCAGGCTTATCAATCTATTATCTTAGATGATGCCGATGTTATGATTGCCGGTGGTGCCGAATCTGTGGTTACACCTTTGGCAATCGGCGGTTTTATGCAGGCAAAAGCATTGTCTCACAGCTATAATGACACACCGACAAAAGCTTCTCGTCCTTGGGATAAAGGACATGATGGTTTTGTTATGGGTGAAGGTGCCGGTGTGGTAGTTTTGGAAGAATATGAACACGCTAAAGCCAGAGGCGCTAAAATATATGCCGAAATTATCGGATACGGTTGCTCGGGTGATGCTTATCATATTACATCTCCGGCTCCGGACGGAAGCGGTGCTAAAAAAGCTATGAGCGAAGCTTTGCGTAAAGCCGGTATTAAACCGCAAGATGTAACTTATATCAATGCTCACGGCACTTCAACAATGGCCGGTGATGCCATGGAAGCAAAAGCAGTATCTGAATTGTTTGCAAATTGTCCGAATTTGAAAATGTCTTCAACAAAATCGGCTATCGGTCACCTTCTCGGTGCTGCCGGTGCAGTTGAAGCTATTTTCTGTGCCAAAGCCATTGAAAACGATATCTTGCCGCCTACTCTTAACTTGGAAGACCCGATCGACGAAGCAGCCGGTCTTGATTTAGTACCAAACAAGGCCAGAAAATGTGAGGTTAAAGTTGCTATGTCAAACTCTTTCGGTTTTGGCGGCACTAATGTATCTTTGTTGCTTAAAAAGGTTGAGGACTGATAATGAAAATAAATACTTCTGCATTAGTATTTCCCGGACAAGGTTCGCAAAAAATCGGTATGGGAAAAGATTTGTATGACAACTATGCAATAGCAAAAGAAGTTTATACAAGAGTTGATAATGCGTTAGAATTTAAGCTCAGCGAACTTATCTTTGATGGAAATCAAGAAGAACTTAATCTGACTTCAAATGCTCAACCGGCAATTATGGCTACTTCCATTGCCTATTTCGAGGTATTGAAAAAGTTAGGTATTATCGATTTGGATAATGTAAAGTTCATGGCCGGACATTCTTTGGGTGAGTATTCAGCTCTTTGTGCAGCCGGCGTATTGACATTAGAAGATACAGCCAAGTTATTGAAATTGCGCGGACAATATATGATGCAAGCTTGTGTTGAAAACCAAGGATCAATGGCTGCGCTCATCGGAGTTGATTTTGAAAAAGCTAAAATGATTGCTGATGATTGCGGTTGTTTTGTAGGAAATTCAAATTCGCCGGCACAAATTGTATTATCCGGAGAGGTAAAAAATATTGAAAATGCTTGTGAAAAAGCAAAAGAACAAGGTGTAAAACGCGCAGTTATATTGCCTGTTTCGGGTGCTTTTCACTCTCCTTTGATGCAATCGGCTGCCGATAAAATGGTAGATGTTATCAATAATACAAAATTTGCCATAACCGATGTTAATGTTGTAAGCAATTTGACGGCTCAAGAGTATAAAAACTCTGAGGAAATTAAAGATTTGTTGGTAAAACAAATTACCAATACGGTAAAATGGCAAGAAAGTGTCAACTATATGGCAAATTGCGGAGCTACTAAGTTTATTGAGGTCGGTTTTGGTAATGTATTATCCGGATTGATTAAAAAAACTTTGACGGATATTCCTGTTGAAACTGCAGAAGATTTGTTAAAAACTTATAATGAAGTTGCTTAAAACGATGGTATAATATATGGCAAATCACTACTTGACAAAAGCTCAATTGGACGCCGAGGTTTACAAATGTTTGAACTGTAAATCAAAGCCTTGTATGAGCGCTTGTCCGGTAAATTGTTGCCCGCAAGAATTTATCCAACACATTAAAAACAATAAATTTGATGCCGCGATAAATTCTATATGCAAAAATAATCCGATGGGACATACTTGCGGTTTGATTTGCCCTGATAATTTTTGTATGAAGGCTTGTTTGAGAGGTAAGATTGATCATCCTATCAATATTCCTTTAATTCAAGCAACCCTTATACACAAATATCGAACAATATCCGCCAAACCGAATATTGTTAAGCAAAACGGAAAAAGAGTCGCTGTTGTTGGTGCCGGACCGGCCGGATTGGCGGCTACTTGGTTTTTGATAAGACATGGTTATAGTGTTAAGGTATTTGAAAAATCGGACAAAGTCGGCGGAGCCTTAAACCTTATTCCCGATTATCGGTTGCCTTATAAAGTTATTGAAGATGACTGGAATTATATCAAGAGTATGGGCGATGGAGAAATAGCTTTTAATTGCCGGGTTGAATCACCTGTCAGCTTGTTTAAGCAAGGCTTTGACGGTGTAATTATGGCTATCGGGGAACAACAAATTATTGATTTGGGTATCCAAGGTGAAGAATATGTTGTTTCTTATTATGATTTTTTGAAAAATCCTAA
>JAEIGA010016147.1_pt1 | contig 11366 bp, 8 predicted proteins | sample 9270691 | NCBI WGS metagenome assembly JAEIGA01 (sample SAMN17057246, study PRJNA624740) | gut metagenome | biome: biome; isolation source: fecal sample | host: Bos grunniens | place: China: Xizang | collected 2019
CACATCGATGTCCATCACTGTATTCCGCTCAATCGCGTCTTTGGGCAATCGCAAGAAACTTGTTTCGCCCCCTTCGTTAGTGTAATTCATTGTAGTAGCAATGTTTGGAATACGGTCCATCAAGGTGCCGGCGCATCCGTAGGGTTCGACATTCGGTTACCGTTCTCTCGTTCTCTTTTCCTAATCCAATCGTACTTGATATTGTATCCGAGTTCGGTTGGATTTGTTTTTTGTTTGTTTTTCATATAATTTAGATTTAAAAATAAATGATTTTATACATTCATGTATTTGTGGAAGAAGGCGGTGAGTTTTTCGAGTACCGTCCTTTTCTTCACCTCTCTTTTATATAAAGCTTATAATATAATTCTTTCTTTAGCCTTTGTTCCTGGTATCATAATATATTCCATCTCACTAGCAGATGCCATCTGTTTAGCGTATTCTTTTTTAGCTTGCACTACGGCATTATCAATCATATTATCTCCTTTAACTTCTATAATGACATATGAACCATCTTCTTTTTGTATCAAAAAGTCAGGATAATAAGAACGAACCGTATTTGATTCCGGGTCTATATAGTTAATAACGAATTCAGTCTGCCCAGATGTTAACATTCCTGTAAACCAAACTTTACTCAAACGCTCATCATGTAGCAAATTCCAAAACATGTCAATTTCAGGATGAGAATCAAAACAATAATTATCTACGTTAAACGACTTATCTTTGAATGCTTTGTATTCATCCGAATTGTAGGATGCCAATAAACCATGTTTGTATTTTACATGATAAAATTCCTGACCCTTTTCTTTAGGGTCTTTTACCAATTCAAGTTCCACTTCTTCTTCGTTGTTGAACTCTTGAATATCAAAGAGATCCTTAAACAAACGAGGTATTACTTCATCATAAAGCAATTCATTAAATTCATTGACATATTTGCATATCTCTTCAACACCTTCTTTAGAATTTTCCAAAATGCGTTTTATTTCAAGTGGAGACATTTGCAGATAACGAGCAATTTCCGCAATAAGCGTAAATGATGAAAATGTACGTTGATCTTTTACATTTGTAATGTCTTCTCTTGCTCTGACATCAGTCAAATCGTATATGCTACGTTTGGACCTCTTAATTTTATATTTTTCCACATCCACCTTGTTCAACTCCAAATCCACCTGTTCAGATATTCGTTTGCGATTCATCTTATAGAGTTTATGAACCTTCTTAACCTTTACCTTAATGGATTTCTTAACGATTCGAACTTCAGCTACATTTGCATCTTCACCAGCCCCCTTCATGTCTTCTAATGTTATATTGAAGTTTTCTCGCAATTCATTATTCAGAATGTCTAAGTTTTCTTGCGAAAAATAGAGATAAGCCGTATGTTGATAGTTGCCAATTTGACGAAGACAACGCATTGTAGCTTGTAAGACAAAAACCGTAGATTTAGCCTTTCTATACATAGCTACCGCAAAAAGAGAACGGCAATTCCATCCTTCTTTACCCTTACCCACCAAGATAATGAATTGTTTCTCCGAACGAGCAGAGTCAAGCGTATTAAATTCACGTAAATCATCATTGGTGGTGTATCTTTCATCCCCAACATTCACTAAAATACGTGATACAGGAATGTTGAGTTTTATCAATTCATGTTCGATTGCCGGACAAAGTTCGGTAATTGCTTCTTCAATAGAAGATGCAAAGAAAGCCATTTTAGGCAACATTCCTTCCACTCGATTTTCTCCACATTTTTCCCAGAAATGAGTAATGGAATCATGGCAAAAGACTTGTGTATTCTCACGAATGTTCTCATATGCATAAGGTTCTACTTTTTTCAAGTAGCCTTTATCAATAGCCTCTCTTAATCCGTAAGAATATACCACTTCGGGTAACAAACGGTTCTTTACATAAGGTGTACCTGTATAATTATAGCAGGCAACAACTCTTGAACCGGATTTGGCCAAGTTTGCAGCTATCTCATTGATCGTTACACGCAAGCTAGTGGTCTTACTATTACTTAACAAATCTTCTGCTAATTTGGAACCAAATACATGATGTGCTTCATCGACATAAATACCCAATTGTTTCAGGCGAACAAGCTTGGCAAAACGAGGATTGTTTATCAAGAACAAGTCATCCTCCATATTTTCCTCTGCATTTTCACCTCCAATTTCTGCGAATTTCTTCATAAAGGAAAGAGCTGCATATTTACCTGTTTCTTCACCAAACAGGGTTTGAGCAGGTGTCTTATGTGTATGCTCTTTCTTTAGAATAATCTTCTGAGTATTTGAAATGATAATGTTATACTTCGAATTATCTATCGTAGAGAGTTGGGACGAGGTATCATCCAAAAAATGGAACTTCAAGTTTGCATCAAGCCACGAAAGATATTCTGCGGGTACTACTTTCGATTTATCGAAGGTAATAATTTCACGAAGTGATTCAAGTACCGTTTTGTCAGGAGCAAACACCAAAGCATTGTGACAATAAAGCGGATTTCTTGGATGCTTGTTGGCCAATAAAAATTCGTAGAAAATGGAAGTGGCCATCAACACGGTCTTTCCCAACCCCATGGTAAGGGCAAAGATATAGTTGGGATATTCTTGTCCCATATCCTTAATCTGTCTAAAGATTTGAGCAAAATATCCTTTGGTTTCATCTTGATTTAGTTCGGTTACATCAAACATGGATGTCTGACCAGTTCTATCAATACCTGCATTTTGTCGTCCTTCAAATTTACCCGTTTTTAGGTGCCATTGATAGAAGACTTCCCATAACTTTTGGTTCTCGCAAAATTCTTTCAGAAACACGTACATTTCAAGTGCTTCGAATTGAGGCAAACGTAAATAGGCCGAGCTATTTTCTTTCGGGTTATTAAAGTTCAAGAATTTCTTAGATAGTGGCTTGAACTCTGCATATATACGTTTATGTTCAGTACGCAAAAAGAATTGCAGGTACTGATAAAACGGGAAATCGATGGTAGTTGTCATTCTCCTTGCCATAATTGATTACGCATTAAGTGTAACTTCGCACGATTCACTCAAAAGGTCTGTAATTTTGACTTTGATAGTACCCGCATCTTCTGGAATACGATAGATTCCCTTTACTAAATCCCTTCCTTCGGGAACATCAATTACGGATGGATTAAACACGGCTCCATCGTAATTAAAATCTACCTTGATTGAATCTACCAATTCACGCCATTCGTCTACATTTGTTTTTTCAATGGATAGCTTTTGAAGTAGATTCATTGGATAGAATTCACGGATAACCAACTTATCTCCTTCAATGTATATATCCGCTTCTGAATCACGACGGAATTCCAAGTTCACTTTGTCGCGAAGAATGTCTATTACTTCTACATCAATGTTGTAGCCTTCATTCTTCATTTCTATTTTTAGGTTAGCTGCTAAATCAGGTTCGTGCCCCATGCAAACAAGGGTAATCAATTCTACGGGTTTCGTAGGTGATTCTGCTTTTCGTTTATCAAACGTATCACGAGGGAATCCCGTAATCAATTCGTTCAAATCTACACGTGTTGCAATACGGTTAATGGGCATAATCTTTACCATACGGCCATCTTTTTCACCATCGTAAAGGTTATTACCTGGTAGAGGTTGTAATTCCAATGCTTGTATTAACAAGTCTTTTGCTTGAATTGGATTACGGAATACATCGTAGTTATTTACATTATAAAGTTCAAAGCCGGTATATCTATCTATATCATCTGATAGTATAGTCGTTTTTATTATATTTGATATTTTAGAAAGACGTCTTATCGTTGTATCGATAGAGCCTAAGTTTATATCTGCACCTATAAATCGTCGACCAAGACGCATTGATACAGCCTGCGTTACTCCACTTCCCATAAAACAATCTAGAACTAAATCACCAGGTTTAGTAGTCGCTTCTATAATACGTTCTAATAAAGGAAATGGTTTTTCTGTAGGATACCCAACTCGTTTTATTCCATCTTTAGGGTATCTCCCAGAAATAGCCATAATCCACCAATCTTCAGGAATTTTTCCATCTGGTATTTCGTAATCTCCAGCTATAAAACCGGACCCTCTTAATCCTTCCTTAAAGTTCCCTATAGTCTTTTCGTCATGTGGTACCCTTATTTTACTATCATTAAAAACCCAACTTCCCGATTTACAGTACCATAAAATATTATCATGCTTTCGATTGAATTGTTTCATACCTGGAGAGCCAGGACCATAATAACACCAAACAATATCATTTACAAAGTTATTAACACCAAAGACTTCATCTAAAATTATACGTAATAAATGAGATTTATGCCAATCACAATGTAAAAAAATACTCCCTTTATCCGACAACAATTCACGCATTAGAATCAATCGTTCATACATGAATTGCAGATATTCGTCATTTGTCCAAATATCTGTATATTGCTTTTCTTCGAAAGCCGTTTTGTCATTTTCCGCCTTCTTTCCACGAAGTTCAATTTTCTTTTTATAATCTGCCTTAGAATCGAATGGCGGATCAATATAAATTAGATCCACTTGACCACGATATTTCTTCAAAAGATGACTCATCACTTGAAGATTATCTCCCCAAAATATTTTGTTTATCCAGCCATTGGTTTCTTCCCCATAGGTTTCTTTCAATTGTGCCGGGAAAAATTGGGTAGAAGTAAACGGACGCTTACCACGCCAATGTAGCATAGGTTGGCCTTTGATCGGTTCAAATCTAAAATCTTCAACTGATTCTATATGTTGTTCTGCTTGTAAATTCAATTCAGGCATATTATATATGGTTTTAATGATTAACTATGAAAATTACAATAAAAACGAAGGTCACATTCCGAGCATCGTTTATCACTCCGGCAATGCCCCTTCATCGAAAAGTCTTTATTTTCTATTTTTCGAACCACCTCATCGAACGACTCAATGGTTGATTCTACGTTAGGACGTTGGTAACGAAATGTAATGCGAGGATTGCCTCCTTCTTCTTTTGGATAATACAAGTGCATGGCACTTACTTTATGGCCATATCGTTGCTCAATCAGGTATGCATAGATTTCCAATTGGCGACGATATTGATTCAATGTTCTTCGTTTTTCTTCATCGCGAGTATTCACATCGGGTTTATCACCGGACTTGAAATCAACCAATTCAACCGTTCCATTTTCACCTTCTACAAGGTCAATGGTTCCTTTCAAAATATAGTCCTCTTTAACAAGGGAAACATCGACTTCTGCCTCCTTAATACGATGCCAAACATCTTTATTGGCGTCACGATAACGAAGTACTTGCTTCATAATGGCCTCTTGCTGAGGTTCCGCCAAATATGTATGTAATTGTTTGACTAACAACTGATAATTAGTATTGAACCATCCTTCAATGTTTTCATTGGTTAATGTATGTTCTTCGCCTCGCAAAACGGCCTTGTGAATATCTTCAATGGTTTGATGAAGCAACGAACCACCCATCGTAGAACCTTTTCGTTCTTCTACAAACTGAAGTTCCTTATAAAACATATATTGTCGAGGACAATTCTCGTACAAAAGGATATGGGATGTAAACGCATATTCATGTTTCACGTTTACAGGCTTAACCTTAGCCAAATCCAAAGCTTCTAAATTTACAGATGCACTCTTCCAATCCGGCAACCTTTCCCAATAAGCTTGGAAATGCTTGGAAGGTGTCCTTGGATGTTTGTCTTTCTCACACCCCGTCAAAACAAGCAGGTTTTGAGCACGTGAGAATGCCGTGTAAAACAAACGTGCAAAGTCAAAGTTCTTAATTTCGTCAAAAGGTTCATATACAGGTTTATGGTAATAATTCTCTTGTAAAAGAACATCAAGATCTGTGTAGCTTTTCCTTGGGCTATTACTCATGCTACCTACAACCGTTATGGGGAATTCAAGCCCCTTTGATTGGTGAATGGTCATAAACGATATACATCCCGAAGGTAATGTTTCGTCAAAGTTTTCAAATTCCCCCATACCTCCTTGTACCAAGAATCGGAGGTAATAATTGAAAAAGTTCTTCAATGTCTTTTCAATGTTCTTGGGAGTGAACACGGTGATATTATAGAGATATTCAAACTTTGAAACAAGGGATGTAAAAGTTCCTATGTTATATGCCCCACGTAAATCGGTCTTGTTCGCATCGATATCAATGTTCAAATATTGAGCGAACATCGGGAATTGGAGCATACGATAAACAAGCGAAGTCATCGCATAGTCAGTTCCTTTCTTCAGTTCAATATGCTTTTGTTGCATGGAAAGTACCCAACTATAAAGTGTGCGGTGCTTCTCGATGTCTTCTTCAAGCTTGGTTATAAAGAAATTTACCCACTCCGTACATAAGTTTCCAGTAGTAGTTCCTTCTGGGAAATATGACATAACTTGTGGGAACAACGATATGATACATCCAAGCATCAACTTGATTTCTTCCCGTTCAAAAAACATGTCCGAACGTGGAGAGAATACTTTGATACCGTTGGATTCCAAATAATCAGCCAAAGCTCTGGCCTTGGGTGATTTAACCGAATTGTATAAAAACGCAATTTGGTTATAGTCGGTAATGATGTTTCGTTCTTCCAACGTACGGATGAAGCGAAGTACCTCTTTATGGTATTCTTCCTCATCGGACAAAGCAGAAAGACGAACTACGGTTGGGACATCCGCAAAGTCATCTTCACGTGGCACTATCACCTTGTTGAAACGGAAGGTTTCGCCACCATAAGTCCAATTACGAGTTTGCATCCAATGGTTATAAAAATCAATGATACCCGGATGTGAACGATAATTGGTCTGCAAGTAGAACGTCTTACATTCGCCAGGTTTAAAGTTACGTGCAAACTCCAAAATATTACGGATGGTAGCACCACGGAAGCGATAAAGACCTTGGTCATCATCGCCTACTACACAAATATTATGATGGCGTGAAGCGAGTTTCAATACAATTCTTTCCTGAATGGTGTTAGTATCCTGATACTCATCCACCATATAGTATTTTACCTTGTCTTGTATCTTTTCTAACACTTCAGGATGTTCTTCCAATAAACGTAAAGTGGATAATTGAATGGATGAAAAATCCAAGGCATTTTCTTCCTCTAATATCTTCTCATATTTTTGATAACAAGTGGATAATACACGAACGGCCTGATGTTCTGATGCTTGGAGTTTATTTACATCCAAAACTTCTTCGGATACTATATTTAATTTCTCTGCTATGGAAGAAGCTTTTTTCCAATAATTAACCTCATGGTCACCAATCAAATCTGTAATACCATCAATTGACAAGAATTCATGAATGTGACGGAATATAATAAACACTTGTTCAAATTGGTCAAACAAACGATAAGACCGTTTTAATCGGGTGTATTCTCTATTTTCTTCAAGTAAACGTAAGAAAATGGAATGAAGTGTACCGATGTACATTTCATTCAAATTTACTTTAATGCCTATCTGCAAAAGTATGTTCGAGATACGTGTTATCAGCTCCTTTGCTGCTTTTTCAGTAAATGTACCTACAAAGATTTCTTCTGGAGTAACACCACTCTTTACCAAGTGAACTATTCTATCTACCAATGTTTTTGTCTTTCCTGAACCAGGGCCAGCTATCACGAGAACAGGTCCTTCGGTTTGGTCGACAATCTTCTGTTGGTCTTTGCTTAAACTTAAAATATCCATCTATAATTCACATTTATTGAATAGTAAAACCTGTCATATTCACCATTGCTCTAACTTAAACTGCTCGTTCCTTGTTTAAGAAAACAAACCTACAATTTCAGCATATTGGCAATGTACAAACACAACAAAGGCGCCCTCCTGCATCATAGCAGAAAGCCGCCCACAAGTATATGTAGATGGATTTACATCAGTTACCGATGAATAGACTGGTGCAATTTTACCCCCCCCTATTTGTAAATATGTGTTACTTTTCATAGAATCATGTATTTAACGAATACACAAAAGTAGGAAAAGAATTACGGAATACAAAAAATTATAAAAAATTTGGTGAAACATTTGTCTTTTATAGCATGCAATCACCCACAACGGTATTCAGGTATTCAGGTATTCAGTTAATTTAAATGGGTGCTGATAGTGGAATTCATGCTTATAGAAATAGTATAATAAATTATTATACTATTTCTATCCATCTTTGCGAACCGTTTTTAAAAAACTGAATACCTGAATACCCGAATACCCTACCCCTTCAAATCCATTCGCCTTCGCGAATCTATTCACTCGCCAATATGTTTTAAAAATATGCCTTTTAGAATAGAAATTATTTAAAAATAATTCCCAAAATACTTGACAACGCATTTTTGATTTTGTATCTTTGTATTGTTCACCACAGAGTATCACAGAGTTCCACGAAGTCTACAATATACCATCCGGATGGCACTCATGAAACTCAAAAATTTATACTCTGCGATACTCCGTGCAACTCTGTGGTGCAAAATAACACAACACAAACACTAACCTAAAAACACAACAACTATGGCAAGAAATGTAACCTATTCCGTATCCCCTCGTATCAACCCTCGCGACCGCGAAACTGAACCGAAGTTCTACGGCCATGTGCAGGCCCGTGGCGACATCAACCTCCGCGAAATGTCCGAACGAATCCAGCAGACTTGTACCGTGCACAAGAGTGATGTATTTGCCGTGCTTGTAGCACTCGAAGATGTGATTACCGACGCCCTCAAGAACGGGGAAATCGTCCGCCTGGGTGACATCGGCACGCTTCAGATCGGTATCAGTTCGAAGGGTGCACTCACCGAAGAAGAATGGGAAGAATCCCTCATCAAGAAGGCCCGCATCAACTTCCGCCCGGGTACCGTGCTCTCCAACATCCTCGGCAACCTCACCTTCGTCAAGGTAAAGCCGAAAAGCAGCAAGGCGGATAAGGAAGCTGAAGGTGAAGACGCCGGTGAATGATTTTAACTCACCACAGAGTAACACGGAGTTTCACGGAGTAATTATTTACCATCCGGAAGGCTAATTAAAAACTCAATGGAACTCCGTGTCCTCCGTGGTGAAACCGAAAACACAAACTCTAAAACTATTCAAAACTATGAACAAGCAAGAAATCTGGAAGAAAATACTGAACATCGTGATCACCGTACTCACGGCCATCGCCACCACCTTCGGGGTGACTTCGTGCATCAGCTGACGCATTGAGCATGAAAGAAAAGAGAGTTACGCATGTAACTCTCTTTTTTGTCTCGAAGAATTCACTATATTTGCACCATAACTCAAAAACAGTTTTAAAAACAAGATAATAAGCCTATCAGGCGCGTCGAAAAAACAAAAAAGAATAGGCACAAAGAATTAGAGAACCTAAAAATATCTCATAAGTACCATTCTAAAAACAAGGATACTCAATATACGAATTCTTTGTATTCTTTAATGGTAAAAAAAGATTCAGAAATGACTAATGGGGATCTACCATTCTGACATTATAAAATATTTCTTATATAAAACACATATTTATAAACCCTTTAAATATATTCAACTAGATTTATTAATAAGACTGAATGTTTTTACAATATGGTATATTTAAAAAGTAGAAGTCAAGAAATCGAGATTCCAGTAGAAAATCCTTTTGCAAACGACAAATTGGATAGAGTTGGTTTGTGTAATATATTAACCGATGTCGTATCCTTTTATGGACAATCAGGATGTGTAATGGGACTTGATGGAGAATGGGGATCAGGAAAAACAACATTCGTAAAGATGTGGAGTCAACATTTAAAGAATAATGGTTATAAAACCCTTTATTTTAACGCATGGATTTCAGATTATACAGAAGATCCTTTGATGGCATTAATTTCTGAGTTGCGTGAATTATCAACAGATACCGATACGATAAATGAAATAGCAACTGGAGCCGTACGCATTGGACTATCAGCACTTAAAGGTATGCTTAAAAATACAACAGGAGTTGATTGCGACGCAATACACAATGCTATTGATGAGACTTTTAATATTGGAAAAGAATATCTCAAAAAATATTCAGAGCAAAAGACTACACTTGATGATTTTAAAAAGAATATACAAAAGTTCGTAGCAGACAATGCAGGTGAACATCCTGTAATCTTCTTTGTGGATGAATTAGACAGATGCAATCCTCGTTATGCGGTAGCGGTCTTAGAAAGAATTAAACATTTGTTTGAAATACCAAATATTATTTTTATTCTAGCTATCAATAAAAGGGAATTAAGCAATGCAATTCAAGGTTATTATGGTTCATCGAAAATTGATTCAGATGAATATTTGCGTCGTTTTATAGACATCGATTATAAACTTCCTAAGCCCCCAATTAGAGCATATTGCGATTTCCTATTTGAAGAATACAGATTTGATGAGTTTTTTAAAAGTACACTAAGATTAATGCACTTCAGAACAGATAATGAAGATGAAACATTTAAGAGTTTAGCTCTAAGTATGTGTGAAGCTATGAATGTAAATCTACGCCAAATGGATAGAGTATTTGCGTATTCAAGATTGGCTTTAATGCAATTTGCTTCAAATACTTATCTATTGCCTGATGTTTATTTCATGCTTTGTTTCTGGAAAGTGACAGATGCTTCATTTTATAATCAAATAAGCGACAAAGCATATACTGTACAAGAATTATTATCCAAATTAGAGGAAAAATTGCCGGTATCTTTATTTCAAAATGAGCATCATTACTACACGAGAAATATCGTTTTTGCCATTGCATGCCTATTATATTGTTATGATATAACAGGACCTGAAAATTATCCGATTAAACGAACACTTAAAAGTGTAAAAAATGAGACAACAGGAAAAAATGAATTTAATATTCAATCCAAAAGTATCAACAAAGAAACTTTAGATGATGCTTTAAATTTGTACTATCAAGGTTATTCTAAAAATACTCAGTACGGACTTAGATTCATACTACAAAGAATAGATCTTTTACATTCATTCTCATCGTGAAATAAAACACAGTTCTAAGAGCAAGGATAATAAGCCTCTCAGGCGCGTCGAAAGACAGCATACTTGAGGGGCGTTCTTCATTTTTGGCGATAACCTTTCCGCCCCCGACATTCATCATAATACAAACTAGATACAAAGAAAAAGAGAGTTACTTCCGTAACTCTCTTTCTCTTTGGTGATCCGCTTGGGGCTCGAACCCAAGACCCCAACATTAAAAGTGTTGTGCTCTACCTGCTGAGCTAGCGAATCAAACCTCTTTTACTTTCTTTCGAAAGTTTTAATTAAAAAACCTTGAATCGCTCCAAGGTTCTTGCGGTATGGACGGGACTCGAACCCGCGACCCCCTGCGTGACAGGCAGGTATTCTAACCAGCTGAACTACCACACCATTGCTGATTGCGAGTGCAAAGGTAGGCATTATTTTTGAA
>JAEIGA010016148.1_pt1 | contig 11366 bp, 11 predicted proteins | sample 9270691 | NCBI WGS metagenome assembly JAEIGA01 (sample SAMN17057246, study PRJNA624740) | gut metagenome | biome: biome; isolation source: fecal sample | host: Bos grunniens | place: China: Xizang | collected 2019
AGTTCCCAAACCACCTGATGAGATGAATTTGCGAGGTCTTTGGGTTTCAAAGAAATGTGCCGCCCACATCTGATTCTGACCGACGTCTGTTGTTAAAATGGAATCCGGAGTCAATACTTCTGCAATCTCCTTTATCACGCTTTGCGGTTTTAAAGGAACATCATCATAAGTCACCCTTGGAATCAAATCCTGTTTTCTCTGTTTGATCATGTCTGTCCACTTATTGACATCGTCAGATACATTATAATCTTCCAAAAGCTTATTTAATGATGACAAAACATTGCGTGCATCGCCTACAATCGGCAAATCAACATTCACATTCTTACCAATTTCAGCAGGATCAATGTCAATGTGGATTACTTTTGTATCCGGTACAAAACTGTCTAATCTTCCGGTAGTTCTGTCTGAAAATCTTACGCCAATAGCTATTAGCAAGTCAGATTCATTTATTGAATCATTTGAAACTTTTCTTCCATGCATACCAAGCATACCTAATGCCAAATCATCAGTTTCATCAATTGCCCCCTTACCTAAAAGGGAAGTCATGACAGGAGCATTGATTGTATAGGCAAGCTTTTTCAACTCACGGCATGCGTTGGATATAATAACACCTGCTCCAGCCAATATGATAGGTCTTTTAGCTTGCTTTATCAAATCGCGAGCTTTCTTGATTTGCCTTATATTGCCTTTTGTGGTTGGATTGTAACCAGGTGTCTCGATTAAAGAATCATCAAATTTAGTGAGTTCTCCTTCCTGAACTTCTTTAGGAACGTCAATCAATATTGGACCAGGCCTTCCGCTTGCTGCAATTTCGAAACTGGATTTAATCATTGAAGGAATTAAATCCGGGTCTTTCGGTTGATAACTGTACTTTACAATAGGCATGGTTATTCCAATAATGTCCGCTTCCTGGAAAGCGTCGTTTCCAATCAAATGAGTAGGAACTTGTCCTGTAATAGCTATAATAGGAGAAGAATCCATATATGCAGTAGCAATACCGGTTACAAGATTAGTTGCACCTGGACCTGAAGTTGCCACACACACTCCCACTTTGCCTGAAGCTCTTGCATATCCGTCTGCTGCATGAGCTGCGCATTGTTCGTGTCTAACCAATATATGATCCATATCTGCATCATATAACATGTCATAGAATGGTATGGTTTGTCCGCCAGGATAACCAAATATTGTTTTTACCCCCATATTTTTGAGGGATTCAATTATCGCTTCTCCGCCTCTCATTGTAAAAACCTTTTAATTTATTATACATTTAGTTATGAATATAAAAATATATATAATTATTGAAAGAAAATTAATGTACCTAAATTGTGTTGATAACATGGAACTTACAAAATACATTTGCCACAGAAAACCCGAGAGAAGTTTCTTTATTAAAGGCCGGCAATTTCCAGTCTGTGCAAGATGCACCGGTTTTTATTCCGGCCTGATTGCTTATCTGATCGTGAATCATTTTTACGAGCATAGCTATGACTTCAATATGCTGTTAATATCAATGATTCTGATGATTCCTGTAGCAATTGACGGTCTGACACAATATTTCGGTCCAAGAGAAAGCACAAACAACTTAAGATTCATTACAGGTTTTATCGGTGGCGTAGGTTTAATAATATTTTTAAAAATAATTATGAGGTGGATTTTTAATGTATTGCAGATATTGTGGTGAAGATAATCCCGAAGAGGCTGTATTCTGTAAAAACTGCGGCAAAAGACTAAAAGAAGAAATTAAAAAGCCTGAAGTAATTGAAACACCAAAAACTGAACATGAGCAAACAACTCAAAGCACAACTACAACAAGCAGCACATCTAGCGACAACTCAGACTGGATAGGCTGTTGCCTTTGTCTGATTGGAATCTTCATATTCTTTTCAATACTGGGAGCGCTAGGATTTTAGATAGTAATATAAAACGGCTTTTTGAGCATGCATTCTGTTTTCCGCTTCATCGAAAACAACAGATTGATCGCCGTCAATCACATCAGCGGTAACTTCCTGACCTCTGATTGCAGGCAGGCAATGCATGAAAATAGCTCCCTCATTTGCCAAGCTCATTAAATCAGAATTGACTTGGAATGGTGCAAAATCCATTTCCCTTTGAGCGGCTTCATCTTCATCACCCATACTTACCCAAACATCGGTGTATACGACATCGACGTTTTCAAGAGCGACACCAATATCATCAGTTATAACTATTTCAGTGCTGTTTTCTTCTGCATATCCGATTGCAGTTTTTAAAATATCTTCGGAAGGCTCGTAACCTTTAGGGCAGGCTACAGACATGTTCATGCCCAGAAGCGGAGCGATCAATAAAAGGGAATTGCATACATTATTTCCATCACCGACAAAACAGATTTTTTTGCCTTTCCAATCACCTAAATGTTCCTTGATGGTCAGCATATCGGCCAATGCTTGGCAAGGATGTTCCAAATCAGTTAATCCGCTGATGACAGGCACATCAGAATGTTCAGCTAGCTCCTCAACATCACAATGTTTTTTAGCGCGAATCATTATTCCATCGACAAAACGGCTTAAAACCTTTGCAGTATCATGAATCGGTTCCCCTCTGCCCATCTGCAAATCATTGGAAGACAGGAATATGGCCCTTCCTCCTAACTGATACATTCCAACATCGAAAGAGAGTCTGGTTCTTGTGGATGACTTTTCAAAAATCATCGCCAATGTTTTGTCTTTGAGAGGTTTTTCCTCGATTTCACCCGCTTTAATCTTACTAGCCAACTCTAAAATGTATTGAACATCATCTTTGATGTCGCTAACTGATAATAAACTACCCATAAAATCCCCTTTATATATAATAGAAAAATAAATATTTTTTATTTATATATATTAAAGTTTTCTATGATTTCATTCTAAATTGTATATCTCTAATCGTTGAGATTACAGGCGCAAGCAGGAATAGATAATTCCTAATATTATCACCAAAAAAAGAAAAAAAGAAATTTAGTTTAAAATTTCTTTCATATGTTCAATACGTTTGTTTACAAGTTCGGTTGTACCGACATCTCTTCTGTGGTAAACGTTACCTTTAACAAACTCGCATGCCTTTTCAGCAATCTTTTCAGCCTCTTCAATGGAATCTCCACTGGCTACAATTCCTAATGCCCTTGATCCGGACAAGTGAATTCCGTCATCTTCAGCTGATACTGCCGCATAGAACACTTTTGCGCCCATCTCTTCAATGGCTGCTTCATCGACTTCAATCAGTTCGCCGGCATGTTCGGTTTCAGGATATCCGTCAGGCACAATGTATTTGCATACGCTGGCCTTGTCCTCAAATTCCGCCTTATCCAAATTGCCGTCAACAATAGCTTGACAGATATCAACCAATGGAGTTTTGAGTAAAGGCAATACGTTCATTGCTTCAGGGTCACCGAATCTTGCATTGTATTCGATGAGTCTTGGTCCGTCAGCGGTCAACATGAATTGGCCGTACAATATGCCTTTGTACGGTTCTGCTTCTTCAGCAATAGCCTTTAAAGTAGCTTGCATGATTTCAACAGCCTTGTCATAATCTTCCTGACTTAAAAATGGCAATAGGCCACCTACATCAGAGTATGATCCCATACCTCCGGTGATTGCACCGACATCCCCTTCAAATGCATGAGGATGGTCCTGTGCTGCAGGCATAGGCGCCAAGTGTTCTCCATCACAAAATGCCTGGATAGTGAATTCCTCACCGATCAATCTCTCTTCGATGATTACTTGAGCGAATCCGCCCATCACATTATCGATTACTTCGCATGAGTATTCTTTTGCCTCTTCATTGTCCTTTAAGTGGTCGCCAACAATCTTGACTCCTTTACCGCCGGTCAATCCTACAGGCTTTACAACAACATCTTTGTCAAATTCATCTAAAAATGTGGATACGTCTTCAGAATTGTCGAATACTTTGTAGACTAAAGACCCTTCAATTTCATAATCTTCAAATAGCTTTCTCATGAATGATTTGTCAGTTTCAATTCTAGCTGCACTTTGGGTAGGTCCGACACAGCTGATTCCATTTTTTTGAAGCTCGTCCACAATTCCTTTTCCGAGAGGAGCTTCAGGACCAATGAATGCAATATCAATTTCATTTTCTACAGCATATTCTGCTACTTTTTCAACTTCCCCTTCATCTCCTTGCTTGAATTCAGCAATTTTAGACATTCCAGGATTTATTTTACTCATGTAACAGTATAATTCAACATCATCTTTAAGGGCATCAGCAATCGCATGTTCACGAGCGCCGGTTCCAACAACTAAAACTTTCATAATTAAATCTCCTTGATATTAAATATATTTTTTAAAAATATATAAATTTATAATAAATAAAACAAAAAGATAAAAAATAGGTGAAAGGCTATGAACAGAAATTCTATAATAATAATTGCAATAATCGTTATCATTGCTATTGCCCTTGGACTTTTTGCTTTCATGCAACCTCAAACCTCCAACGGCAAAATACACACTGAAATCGATTTTTTAAGCGAATCAACTCTCAAAAATGGAGAAGCTGTTGAATTTGTGCTTAGGGATGATCAAAACCATATCCTTGCAAATCAAAGTGTAAGCATTTCATTTACTGAAAATGGCGAGAATCAGACCTACTCAATTTTCACGGATGTTGACGGAAAAGGAGCGTTAGTTTTAAATAATGAAGCCCCTGGAGATTATGACGTTTATGTAAATTACAACGGAACAAACAGATATGACCCATGTTCCGCTAAAGTAACAGTGACTGTTGAAGAGGGAGTTGCAGAAGCAAGCACTGATGTTGTATATAATGAAACTGTCCCTGGCAATTCCAGTGCGGGTACTGCATTATACAACGGAAACTCATCTGCAGGTTCCCAACTACACTACGATGCCCAATACAATTTCTATTATGACGACAACGGTATCATTCGCGGCGGTCAAAACGACGGATATTCAGCGGAATACATAAGAGGCATATACGAATCCGGAGATATGGTTGACGAAGATGGCAACTTACAATAGCCATCTTTAATTTTATTTTTTTTTTGAAATCTACTTTTTATGTCGCTACCTTTATATATCAACACTTGCATATACAAGAGTATTGTTGCATATGCAAGAGTGAGGTAGACCATGGAAAAAAACAAGAATATCGAAATGATTACGGGAGACCCGAAAAAGGCCATCAATAAGCTATCGATGCCTATAATAGCCAGCATGTTTCTAATCTTTGCAAACAACATCATCGACAGCATATGGGTTGCCGGACTTGGTCCTGAACCGCTGGCCGCACTAGGATACATCACACCGCTCTTCATGATCATAGTCGGATTTGGAAACGGGCTGGGCGCAGGAGGAAACTCCCTGATTTCAAGATATATCGGAGCCGAAGACAAAGCCTCAGCAAACAATGCGGCAATACACAACCTTATCCTGAGCGTTGTCACATCAATAATCATTTCAATCATTTTTGTTATCCTGATGGATCCCCTGCTTAATATGATGGGAGCAAGCAGCGTGATAAAATACGCAACAGACTATGGATTCATCATATTTTCCTGTACATTTGCCCTTCTGATACCGCCGATAGTTGGCGGAGCATTCAGGGCGGAAGGAGACATCAAAAGAGCAACCCTTCCGATAGCCATTGCGGCAATAATCAACATGATTTTAGACCCGATTTTCATCTACACCCTAGGAATGGGCATTAAGGGAGCTGCATGGGCAACAGTGATAGGGCCGCTTTTAAGCCTGCTTGTAATGTTTTACTGGATTTTTGCAAAAAAAGACACATACCTTTCATATAACCTTAAAGACTTCCACAATGAACTCAAAATGTATAAGGACATTTTGGTCGTCGGTATTCCGGCAAGCCTGGAACAGCTGGTGCTGTCCGTCCTGACAATATTCGTGAACTATATGCTTACAATCGTCTCCGGACCGGTGGCCGTAGCCGTCTATACTGCAGGCTGGAGAATAATAAACATAGGAATGCTTCCGGCAATAGGTGTTGGAACCGCAGCAATATCAGTTGCGGGAGTCGCATTCGGTGCAAGGAAATACGAAAACCTGAGAGTCACAGCAAGATATGCCGTAAAGGTAGCGCTGATAGCTTCAATCATCGTATGCATAATCTTAAACGTGTTTGCAAATCAAATTGCATTGATATTCTCATACTCCGAAAGCAGCGCACAATTGGCGCCCCTAATAGCTAGCTTCCTGCAACTGATGTGCCTGTTCATCCTATACGTTCCGTTCGGCGCAAGTGCGGGAAACGTGTTCCAGGGAGTCGGGAAAGGAACAATATCATTCATATTGACAGCATTCAGGGAATTCATCCTTGTGCTGATTTTTGCATACCTTTTGGGATTCACATTCAACATGGGAGAATTCGGAATCTATTGCGGAATGCTTCTGGGAGGGGGAATAGGCTCCCTCATCTGCTACGCATGCATTGAACTGTACATCAACAAGCTGATAAGGAGCAGGGACCATGACCTTTGATGATAATATCCCTACAGCCCCGTTCATCTCAATAATGTACAGGGAGCACGCAAAATACATTAATGATAATGTGAAAGAAGAGGAGCTGAGTTTCGGCCTTCACCCGCTTCTCATAAAGATTTACAGAAATGAGGGGATAAGTCAGGAAGAATTGGCTGAAGCGCTTCATTTGAATGAAAGCACCATCGCAAGAAACCTTAAAAAGCTTGAAGATAAAGGATTTATTGAAAGAATTAAAGACAAAAGAAAAAAGATCATTAGAACAACCCCCAAAGGCGGGAAAATTGCCCAAAAAGTAATGGATTACGATGAGATGTGGGATAAACATCTTAATCTAACAGCTGAAGAGTATGATAATTTTATAAAAATTCTCAGAAAAATTTGTGAGGAATTGATATGAATCAAACAATTGAAGACTTGAAAACAAGAAGAAGTATCAGAAAGTTTAAAGACGAACAAATCTCAGACGAAGATTTAAAAACAATATTAGAAACAGGAACCTACGCTCCAACCGGACGTGGCGCACAATCACCTAAAATTGTCGTGATTCAAGATGAGGAAAAGATTAAGGAATTATCCTCATGGAACAGAAGTTTCTTCCCAGTACCCGTTCCGGAGGATACCGACCCATTTTACGGCGCCAAAACATTGTTAATTGTGCTTGCAAATAGTGAGTTTCCAACATATGTTGAAGACGGCTCCAGCGTATTAGCTGTTTTAGTTAATGCCGCCCATGCAATAGGCGTCGGTTCATGCTGGATTCACAGGGCCCGTGATGAATTTGCATCTGAAAAGGGAAAAGCACTATTGAAAGAATGGGGAATTCCTGAAACTTATGAAGGAATCGGGCATGTAGTGTTAGGCTATCCCGACATGGAAGCGCCTGAGCCATTGCCAAGAAAAGAAGATTACATCCACTTTGTGGACTAATTTTAAAAAAAAAGAATTAAAGATGAGTTAAAATACTCATCTACATTTTTTCAGGTGCAGCGACACCTAAAATATCTAAAGCATTTTTAATGGTTGTTTTAGCTCTGTCAACTAAAATCAATCTAGTATCTTCCACTTCAGAGCCAATGACCTGTTCTGATTTGTAGAACTTATTGAATGAACTAGCTAAATCCTGTGAGTATTGTGTAATGTTGTGAACTCTTTGCTTGTTTGCACAATCTTCGACAATCTGTGGGAATTTAGCTATTTGTCTTATTAAATCCTGTTCTGCTTCATTAGGACTCCATTCATCACTGACACTCAAAGAACTGATATCTTTGCCTGATTTTGCAAGCAATTTGCATGCTCTTGCATGGGCATACTGAATTGAAGCGCAACCTCTTTCGAAGCTCAATGCTTCATCCCATTTGAATGTCAAGTGTTTTTCAGGAGACAATTTGGCAATGAAGAATCTAATAGCTCCAACACCAATATCTTCAGCTATAGGTGCGATTTCCTCTTCAGATAAATCAGGATTTCTGGATTTGATTTCATCATGAGCACGTGATACCGCTTCGTCAATCAGTTCATCGACGGATACGAATTTGCCTCTTCTTGTTGACATTGAGCCTTCAGGAAGTGTAATGAATTCATAGAAGATTACTTCCGGAGCCTTTTGCATAAATATCTCTTCAAAAATAACTCTGATTTGTTCAGCCGCTAATTTATGGTCTGAACCTAAAATATCAAGTACAGTGTCTCCTAAAGTAGCTTTGTATCTGTGATAAGCCAGATCACGGGTAGAGTAAAGTGAGGTTCCATTGGACCTTCTTAAAACAAACTCCTTTTCAATATTGAAATCGGTCAAATCAATGAACAATACTTCATCTTCACGGGTGAAACCTTCCCTTTGGATGTAGTTTACCAGGTCATCGACTTCTCCGTTTCTTACGAATTGGCCTTCCCATACAAAGTCGTCATGAGAAATGTTCATTCTTGAAAGTGATTCCTTCATTCCTGAAATACATTTTGAAACGACATCTTCAAAGACCTTATTTAGCTCTTCGTCAGATCCTTCCTCATATTTTTGGATTAACTCATCGACTTTTGCATTTAAAGCTTCATCTTCCTCAACGGCCTTGTTTGCATCGAAGTATAATTTTCCGATTTTGTGGTCAATCTTATCTCCTTCATAATCGTCGATGTTCAAGCCGCATTCTGTAATTCCACATACAATAATAGCTATTTGTCTTCCCATGTCATTTACATAATATTGGGTAATGACATCTCTTCCAGCCAATTTTAACAGTCTTGCAAGGGAATCTCCGAAAATGGAATTCCTGATGTGTCCAATGTGCAATGGTCCGTTAGGGTTTGCTGAAGTGTGTTCCAATACAATCTTTTCACCGTATGCCGGAAGCTGTCCATAGCTTTCATCGACCTTTTCCAACAACAATTTTGAGAATTTGTCGTAATCGATGAAAAAGTTGATGTAAGGCCCAAAGTTTTGAACCTTGGTGAAAATTTCCGGGACTTCAATCTTTTCGACTAAATCTTTTGCGACTTCAGGAGGGGAGGTCCTTAACTTTTTAGTAAGTGCGAATGCAATGGTACTGGCCAAGTCTCCCATTTTTGGATTTGGAGGGAATTCCAATTTAAAATTCCTATCAATCTCCTCATCATATTGATCCAATGCCTTATTAATGGCATCAATAGCTTGTTTTTCAATTTCAAAATACATTAACTCACCTATAATAATTATAACCCTCTTAACCAAAGGGAAAGATAACCTATTTTTGGAATAACGACTAAATTATCGCCAAATGTTACGACTTTTTCTTTGATTTGGCTTGATTTAACATAATATGGGTCAGGAGAATCATTGTTGTCCCCCTTAATCATGTACATCGTAGTTCCATTGATATCCGTAATGTTGATAATCCTATGAATTACCGGCTGGTCAAACCATGCTGCATCATAAACAACTACATCGCCAACCTGAACATCATCGGGATTGAATTCGTTTATGCCTAAAAAATCTGCCTTTTCAACCAAAACAATGTCTCCCCTATAAAATGCAGGTTCCATACTTCCGGAAACGACCACATTCAGGTGCTGTGCAGCTATCAAAACGATGATAAGAATAATTACATATGATGCAATTTCTTTTAAATCAATTTCCATTTTAAATTACCTTCTTCTTTTTTTAAATGCCTCTCCCAAAGCGATTTCAATAGCTTCAGAAGTTTTCTGCAAATCTTCCATTGAATGTGCATTTGAAATAAAATTACATTCAAATTGAGATGGCGGAATAAATACGCCCTGCTTTAACAATGATTTGAAATATCTTAAGAATTGCTTTTTATCAGATTTCTGAGCATCTTCGTAATTGCACACCGGTGCCGGATTTAAGTAAATCTGAAACATTGACGCAAGCCCGACCGGTTGGATGTTATAGTCCTCATCCTCAATGATGGATCGTATATTTCCTCTAAGGAAGTTGCCTTTTCTTTCAAGTTCCTTATAGAATGCGTCATCAAGCTGTGTCAAAGTGGAAATGCCCGCCTGAACGGATACAGGATTTCCTGAAAAGGTACCTGCCTGATAAACAGGACCGTTAGGAGCAATCAATTCCATGATTTCCCTTTTACCGCAAAATGCACCCATAGGAAGTCCTCCACCAACAATCTTACCGAGAGTGGTCAAATCGGGAGTGACTCCATAATACTGCTGAGCCCCGCCTCTGGAAGCTCTAAAACCGGTGATTACTTCATCAAATATCAATACTATGTCATTTTCTTCTGTGATTTTTCTGATAAATTCTAAAAATCCTGGTTTTGGTTCAATACATCCAACATTACCCATAACAACTTCCATGATGATACAGGCGATGTTTTCACCTTCCTTTTCAATTAACTCGGTTAAGGCTTCCTCATCATTGAACGGCACAGACAATGTATTTTTAGTTGTGTCTTCTGGTATTCCCGGAGAATCCGGTAAAGTTGCAGCACCTGAACCGCCTTTGACCAATACATAATCATGGGCTCCGTGATAAGCTCCTTCAAATTTGACGATTTTGTCCCTGCCTGTAAAGCCACGGGCAAGTCTGATTGCGCTCATTGTAGCTTCTGTTCCACTATTACAAAACCTTACCATTTCAGCGGAAGGAATCCTATCGATAACTTCCTTTGCAAGAGTGATTTCGTTTTCGGTTGGGGTACCATAAGCTGTACCTATTGTTAACTGATTGGAAACTTCCCTTACAACCTTAGGGTCAGCATGTCCCAAAATCAACGGACCATAAGCTAGACAATAGTCAATATAAGTTTTTCCATCAACATCTGTGAGTTTAGATCCTCCAGCACTTTTAACAAAAAACGGATATGGTTTAAAAGCACGCACTGGAGAATTTACGCCACCAGGAAAGCAATTTTTAGATTCATTGAACAATTCTTCAGAATACATTTTATCACACTATAAATGTTGGATTAACGAATTTACACATGCTACAGCGATAGGTGTGCCGCCCTTAGGTCCTTCAACAATGATATTCGGAATGTCAGAATTATGCAGAGCCTCCTTTGAATCGGCAGCTCCTACAAAACCAACAGGAACACCTACAATAGCTTTCAGATTCATTTCACCTTTTTGGTATAAATCCATAGCTTCAAAAACAGCAGTCGGAGCATTGCCGGAAACTACAATGCCCTCAAAATCATTTTGGGCTGCATAGCGCATTGCGGCTGCCGCTCTTGTAATCTGATGCTCTTTAGCTATTTTAACAACTTCTTCGTTTTTAATATAACACTCAACTTCCCCATCATATCTTGTAATGCCATATTTAACCATATTGATATCGGTTAAAATGGTTTCTTTATTTTTAAGGGACGCCATAGCTGCATCTACAAAATCATCACTCATTTTAACTAATTTTGCATACTCAGG
>JAEIGA010016149.1_pt1 | contig 11365 bp, 10 predicted proteins | sample 9270691 | NCBI WGS metagenome assembly JAEIGA01 (sample SAMN17057246, study PRJNA624740) | gut metagenome | biome: biome; isolation source: fecal sample | host: Bos grunniens | place: China: Xizang | collected 2019
GGTGCCCTTGTAATTGATCGACACGTTCTTCGACAGAATGGTGATGCCGCGCTCGCGCTCCAGGTCGTTGTTGTCCAGGATCAATTCACCGGCATTTTGGTTTTGTCGAAACAGATTGCCTGCCAACAGCATTTTGTCGACAAGCGTAGTCTTACCATGGTCTACGTGAGCAATGATGGCGATGTTGCGAATATCTTGCATATTTATAATAGGTATTGCAGGCTGGCGTGCAGGTGGAAATGATTTTCTCCGACAGAGGAGGTTCTTTTTCCGACGTGAAGCATTTTTTCTCCAATCAGAGACCTATTGCTCCCTTCTTGCAAACGAAAGCCAAGTTTCAAGGCGCAAAGTTACAAAAAAGTCGTGGCGCATTTCAAAAAAACGGCGCGAAACTAAATCAACATCTATATTTTTTAGCAAAGTGCTTAGGTCGGCAACAAAAAACCAGCCTCGCAAGGCAGCAAACCCAAGTCTCAACCAAATTCCGCTACTGCCGAGCAGGAAGAAACAGAGTGGTGAGTCGAGGAAGAAAAATCCCCAACTTGCATGTCCAAGTCGGGGAGGATAGGATATAGGGGACGATACTTTGATTAAAATTTATCAACATTAACTTTCCACTTTCCTTGGTGTTTGATCAGAGGTAAATCCTTTGCAGACGACTCTTCTTCAAGGGTAAGTTCTAATTTGACTACGGCAGTCTTGCCATCTGCTGATATAGTCTCTTTCAGTACAGAGCATTGCATTCCTGATATTTCGGGCATTTCACCAAGTAGTGCTCTGACCGCTTCTTGACCAGCTTCTGACATGGCCGCGTCAAGTGTTTTCTTTAACTCTGGTGTGGCTTGTTCATACAGGCTGTACACTTCCTCTAACTCTACGCTATAAAGCAAATTTATATCGGCAGCAACCTTTCCCTGCATCATTTTAATGAACTTTAAAGCAACGGCGCTGGGGGTATTAGTGTTTTGATGAATACCATCAATGGTTGAAGCAGAACTTATTGTGGCAAGGGGGTTAGCGGTGATTGACAATGCAAATAGGCATGTCGCAAGGGTGAATAATAACTTTTTCATAATATAGGAATTTAAGGATTTAATATCTCTTTGCAAATATATAGATTCTGATTGATATGACAACTGCGGAGGGTAATTTTTTCTTTATTTGACCGAGAAAATAAAAAACAGGAGCGATTCTCCTGTAGATATTGCCGTTTTCGCTATTTTTGTACTGCGAAACTTGGCAGGTCTTATTGCCTTTGCTGATGCCGTACACTTTATGGCAACTATGCCTTACGCAGGAGGTCTCACTTCAAGCGTTTCTTCCTCCGTATCCTACCTTTATCCTCTAACCCCTATTCCCCGATATGTCCCAACGTTCCCTACACACCACAGACGACGGCAGCTGCACACTATACGTGCCCGAAATTGACGAGCACTACCATTCCACCAAAGGCGCCCTGACCGAATCGCTGCATATATTCATCGCGATGGCACTGCGCCACCATCTGTCGCCCTCACCTCGGGTCCTGGAGATAGGACTGGGCACAGGGTTGAACTGTCTGTTGACCTTGTGGGAAAGCCGACGCACCCAGCGCCCCGTACACTACACCAGCATCGAACTTTATCCCTTGGCTGTGGAGCAAGTCCTACCCTTGAACTACCCCCGACAAGTGGCGGAGGTGCTGGGGCTGACTGCCGACGAAGAAGCCCTGCTCGCTGCCGATTTTGCCGCTTTGCACAGCGCACCCTGGGGCGAGGACGTGCAACTGATCGAGCATTTCACCCTGCACAAGGTCGAGGCGGACTACACCCAGCACGCCTTCTCTGCCCCCTTCGACGTGGTCTATTTCGATGCCTTTTCGCCCGAGAAACAACCCGAGATGTGGTCCGCCGAACGCTTTTCACATCTGCACAGACAGATGAGTGCCGGCGGCGTCCTGACCACCTATTGCGCCAAGGGTGTAGTGCGCCGCACCCTGCAAAGCGTCGGTTTTGCCGTAGAGCGATTGCCGGGGCCCGTAGGTGGTAAGCGCGAGATACTGCGTGGCACAAAAGCGGACTGAGGTTTTCTACCGGGTGCGCCGACCTTGGACGATCATCTATGGTGCGGCATTGGTCGAAAACCTGGAATATTGAGGGGTGAAAAAAAACCAAAGCTTTTTTTGAAAAAAACGACGGCAAATTTAAATTACATTAGACTTTTTTTCAACAAACCTTACTCTTCTGAAAAAGGCAGAAAATGGTGTTCTGAAATAAATGTCAAACCTACCAAAAATATAGATTACAATGAAAATCCCTGGAGTGAGTTTTTCCTGGAAGCGTGCCTTGGGCATCTCCGAGGCTAAGCGCAAAATAGCGAAGAAAACAGGCATCCCCCTGACCAAAGGCGGACTGGAGCGCAAGATAGGGTCGGCCATCATCAAGGCTATCTTTAAGAAATGAACGTCTCCGAATCGTCATCAATTCTCTCCCTGCAATGATCACGCAAACCACCTTCAGACTATCGCCCAAATCGCGCGGATGTCATCTCATCACACGCGAAGTGATGGCGCTCCTGCCGCAGCCTTTGCCACAAGTGGGGCTGCTCCACCTCTTTGTGCAGCACACCTCGTGCGCCCTCTCTATCAACGAAAATGCCGACCCTGATGTGCGCACCGATATGAGCAAAATCATGGACCGCCTGGTGCGCGAGGGCGAACCCTACTACGACCACACGATGGAGGGGCTCGACGATATGCCCGCCCATGCCAAATCGTCGCTCTTTGGCGTCAGCCTCACCATTCCCATCACCGACGGGCGCCTCAACCTTGGCATCTGGCAGGGCATCTACCTCTGCGAATTTCGCGACTACGGCGGAGCGCGCACACTCGTCGCCACTATTTACAGTTAAGCCATGTATCAGAAATTTATCATCAATCAAGACGGCGTCCTGAAGTTCGGCCGCGTCTATCAGCACCGCGACCTCCTGGACTGGCACGAAGACTGCCCCTATGGCGGTGGACTTTGGAAGATAGACGAATCCCGCGGCGCCATCCTCCTCTACGGCCGCTCCTTTGCCTTCGGCCTGCCCGACTTCAGCGGCCTACGACGCATCGACTGGAGCGCCCTGGGCGGCAAACCCCGCCCTCTGCTCTATCTGCCGCACTGGCCCAACGAAGAACATGTCGTGCCCGTGAGCGTCACATCTTCTTCTTATTAATCTTGCCTTGCCTCACGGCCTTCCTTTATAGGTTAAGATTGGCAGACAGCAAAGGCTATAAAAAACCAAGACCCTTTTGAAAAATCATGATGTATTCTTCAAAAAGGTCTTGACTTATTTTTTAAAACTTTATTGACTGGATTTATTACAAATTCTTCAGCAAATCTGCAGCTTCTTTATGTCCTTGGTCTGCCGCCCTCTTAAGCCACTTTTTAGCTTTACCTGCAAATTTTTCTCTTAAAAAAGTGGTTAATAAATAGGATTGCCCAATCAGTGCTGTTTATTTAGAGAAAATAAAAGCGCGGACTAAAACTACACCTACGTTTCAGAGTAATCGCCAAACACCGCACGACAATAAATGAGTAAAAGCTCACGCTATTGTATGAACGTTAATTGTCTACTTCAAAGCCTTGCCGTCTACGAAAGCCTTGCCGACTTGTTGTCCAAGTGCGTGATAGGCGTGGTTGATGGGATTGTAGGTGATCAGTCCCATACGGTCTACGTCGGGTCTGCCCTCTGCATCCAAATAGGATTCATCCACCAGAATATTCAGTATTTCTGCTACGATATAGTAACCCTCTTCGCTCACGTCTATCTTCTTGACGATACGGCATTCCAGGGTCATGGGAAAATCTGTGAACACAGGTGCATTGGCATGTTTGGCCTTGGTGGCAGTCCATCCCGTCTTTTGCATTTTCTCAGGGTCATCCTTTGCACTCACTATACCCACGTAGTCCGCAGCCACCATGGTGTGCTTTGTAGCAAAAGCCACGGTGAAATCAGGGCAGCGGTCGAGATTTTCCGTCGTAGCATGTGCGCCCATAGATATCATTATTTCACGTGCATCCCACTGTCCGCCCCACGCAGCATTCATGGCGTTGGGCGTGCCGTCTGCATTGTATGTACCGATGATAAGCACCGGTTGTGGCAGCATCCACGATTTTTGTCCGAAGTTTTTCATATTTATTATTTAGGTAGGTTTTCTTCTTTGGTTTTGTATGCGAATGTCGTCGATATCAGGTGATGAAAAGTTTTCGTAGTATGATGAACCAACGCGTGCAGGCGTTGTCAGTCGAACACCTTGAATTCGTAGCCCTGTGCTTTGAGCCATTCGATGGCGCGGGGCAGGGCGTAGCGCAACTTCTCATAACTTTTCACCGAGTCGTGGAAGGTGATGATGCTACCGGGACGTGCGTAGCGCTGGACGTTGCGCAGTACGTCGTGGCCGTCGAGTCGTTTGGAATAGTCGCGGGTCACGAGATCCCACATCACGATCTTGTAGTCGTGGTGCAACTTGTGGTATTGCCACCATCTCATCCAGCCGTGCGGTGGTCTGACCAAATCGGTGTGCAGATAGGTGTTGGCCAGTTCGACATCTTGCAGATATTGTGCAGTGGTATGGCGAAATCCGCTCAGGTGATGGAATGTGTGATTGCCCAGGCGGTGTCCGTCTGCCACGACCTGTTGGAATATGTCGGGATACTTGCGGATATTGTCGCCCACCATGAAGAATGTGGCCTTGACTTCATATTTCCTAAGCACCTCAAGCACCCACGGCGTCACCTCGGGGATGGGGCCGTCATCAAAGGTCAGATAGACGGCACGCTCCTCGGGATTGATACGCCAGAGTGCTTGAGGATATAGCCAACGTAGGAACTTGGCTGGTTGTTCGATTATCATCAGTTCAGCGAATCGTTGGATGCCATTTCAAGTGCCCTGTTTGCTTTGAGCATTTCTTGTCCAAAGGAAGAAGCCTCCATTTCGCCTTTCAATTTGTCAAGACGTTCGGTCAAGCCTAAGTAACCGAAACCAGGTTCTTCGGCGAGTTCTTCGAGCGTATTGTAGAGTTCGCTGAAATTATAAACCAGCGTTTCTATTTCTTCTTGAGTCGTTTCTTGCATGCCCGACATGGCGATTGCAGCATTGATTTCTTCCCAATGTTTTTCGCACGTTGTGATCAGATTTTCATACGTCTGCTTCATCTGAGGTGAAGCATAGAGCGCCTTGAGTGTTGCATTGAGATCGTCTGCTACAGCCTTGTTCAGCGTGAATGAGCCTTCGTCTGCCATTCTTTTGATTTCGTTTAGGCAAATCGAATGTTGTTTGTATTCGCGGTTCACACTTGCGCTTTTGTTGGCCATGTGTCCGCCTGTCAAATCGTTGGCCCATGTGAAGTATTGCTTGCTGTTTTTGATCAGGCTTTGTGCGATACGATTGGCCTCGTCGTCTTTGCCCAATTTTCCCCATTGTTGAATGAGGGTCAGGTCGCTGATGTCATAGGGGATATTGCTTTCGGGCAATACTTCCTTGCACTTTTGGATAGCCTTCAGTGCGCGGTCCTTGTCGCCCTTAGCGATCAACTCGTCAATCAGTTGTGTGAAGATATGGCGGTGAGTACCACACATGCGGCGCACGGTTTCGTCGAGGTAGATACCCTCTGCTGCCACGTTGCCGTATTTGAAGCGGTTCATCAAGTTGTCATACATCTTGTCCACGTCGATAGTGCCAAGGCCTACTTTGAAAGGTGTCAAGCGGTAGGCGAGGCCTTCGAGCACGAGGTAGTTTTCGAGACCCGCCATGTTGCCTTGTCCCAAAGTGACGGACATATAGATGGGGCGCTTCCAGTCATTTCTTGCCAACATTTCATACATCATGATTTCGTCCTTGTACAGCGTCTTCTTATCGCCCAGGTCGATCTCCATATATTCGGGTATGCTGTCCTTGCCGTTGGGCAGGTACATATTGCTCTTCAGGATTTCTTCCTTGTTCACCTTGACGTGGAATTGGCCAGTAGGCAGGTAACCCTTGGGGCGAACATAGTTGTCGATGAGCCAAGAGAGTTCGTAGGGGTCAACGCCTGGATTAGCCGTAGCGTAGGCATCGAGCGCCTCACGTTCGTTCTTCACGTGGACTACGTTGTGTCCTTGATGATTGTCGTATTCGATGCGAGTCCATGCTATGGGCAATCCTGCCGACTTGTGTGCTGGGCGCTTCATCTGGTCGATATACCAGTCTGTACCTAGGTACGAGAGGTTGCACACACGCGTGTCGGTGCGGAAACCTTCCACTTCGTGAGCATACCACAAGGGGAAGGTGTCATTGTCGCCGTTGGTATAGATAATAGGCATACCTTGGTCGGTCAGAGTGGCCAGATAGTTCATACCAAAGTCACGTGCTGCGTAGCGGCCCGAACGGTCGTGGTCGTCCCAGGTTTGGCTGACCATTTGCAGGGGTACGAGCAGGCAGAGCAGCGTAGGTACTACGGCAGCCACGGCAGGACTGATCCAAGACTGGCGGTAGCGTTCGCGCAAGGCTCTGAGACCATCGCCCATCGCTGCTACGCCCAGACCAATCCAGATAGCAAATGCGTAGAACGAACCAGCGTATGCGTAGTCGCGTTCACGGGGTTGTGAAGGCGTTTGGTTCAGATAGAGCACGATGGCTAGACCTGTCATGAAGAACAGGAAGAAGACTACCCAGAACTGTTGTACACCGCGTTGTCCCTTGAAGGCTTGCCAGAAGAAGCCGAGGAGACCGAGCAACAAGGGCAGACAGTAGAAGACGTTGTGCCCCTTGTTGTTCTTCAACTCGTCGGGCAGCAGATCCTGGTCGCCCAGGCGTGCGTTGTCGATGAAGGGGATACCGGTCAGGAAGTTGCCGTGTTGCAAATCGCCCAGACCCTGTATGTCGTTTTGTCGACCTGCGAAGTTCCACAAGAAGTAGCGCCAGTACATGAAGTTGATCTGGTACGACATGAAGAAGTCCAAGTTGGCCCATTGTGTAGGCACGATGGTTGTAGCCTCATAAGTGTCACCCGAAAAGGCTGTGCGATATTCTTCGGGCAGAGGTACATCAAATTTTACCTCTTTGAAATAGGGCAAATTGCTAACGAAAGGCATTGCCACTGCCTTCTTCCACGATTCGGGATTCTCGGGATCGGGATTCATGCCAAACCATGAATTGTATTGTCCAGCGTGCTGTTTAGAGTGCACACGGGGGAAGAGCATCTTGGTAGCGGGGAAATAGTCGTAGCCCTCGATGTCTTGGTAGCTATCGTATTTGTCGCCCTCTTCGCCGTCGGCATTGATGTGTTGCTTGTAGGCTGTTTTTTCCTTCACCTGATAATTGCCATCGGCATCATACGCCAATTCCGACATATACGTTTCGCCGTGTAGCAATGGTGTGCGGCCGTATTGATCGCGGCTCAGGTACGAGCCCAGGGTGAAGATGTCCTCGGGCGAGTTTTGGTCCATCGGTGTATTTTGTACCGAGCGCACCATAATTACTGCGTACGACGAATAACCGATCATCATCACGAGCATGCACAGCAATGATGTGTTGAGGAAACGCTTACGCAAGAGGTACTGACCATCCACCTTCTTGAACAAAGCGATAGCCAAAGCCACGAGCAATGTTAAGCCCAAGATCACCGAGCCCTTGCCACTGCCGATGAATGGTATACCGAGCAGAGCAACCGAGGCGAGATAGAACACTACCATCTGGTTGCGATTCTTGCCGTAAGTCGTATGGATGGCGTACAATACGACGCCGATCAATACCAGGATATAGACGATCAAACCAGTGTTGAAGGGCATGCCCAGGGTGTTGACGAAGAAGAGTTCGAACACGCCGCCCACCTTCACGATGCCGGGCACGAGACCGTACAATACGGCTACGACGAGCAGTGCCGACACAGCCAGTGCGACGAGCGAACCCTTGAGTTGCGCATTAGGATTCTTGCGGTAATAATATATCAATGCGATCGCTGGGAGGCAGAGTAAGTTGAGCAAGTGCACACCGATCGAAAGCCCAGTGAGGTAGCAAATCAAGATGATCCAACGGTCTGAATGGGGTTCGTCGGCATGATCTTCCCACTTGAGTATGAGCCAGAATACCAGGGCAGTAAACATCGAGCTATACCCGTACACTTCGCCTTCGACAGCCGAATACCAGAACGTGTCGCTCCAGGTGTAAGCCAAAGCACCGGTGAGACCTGCGCCCATGATGAGTACCGTCTGCCACACAGACTGCACCTGACCGTCAGTGCAAATCAACTTGCGCGCCAAATGCGTGATGCTCCAGAATAGGAACAGGATACAAAATGCAGACAATACGGCCGACATGATATTGATGCACAGCGCCACCTTAGCAGGGTCGCTGGTGAACTGGGTGAAGAAATTACCCGTCAACATAAAGAAGGGTGCGCCGGGAGGGTGTCCCACCTCCATCTTGGCAGCCGTGGTGATAAACTCAGGACAGTCCCAGAAACTTGCCGTAGGTTCCACCGTCATGCAATAGGTGAACGCTGCCACAGCAAAGGCAAACCATCCCATCAGATTGTTTACTAAGCGATACTGTTTCATAGTTTTACTGAAACTTTTTTGATATGTTTTGATGATTTTTTATGCGATTCATCTTGCGTCCGCACCACATTCGGCATTTCTGCACAGGGGTACAGCACGTCCAATGTGCAAAATTAGAAATAAAATCAGCAATATTCGCCCTTTTTGTGTTTTTTTACACTTCGCCGCCCCTTTTCTCATTTCGGGGCGCCGTGAGAGTGGGTGAAAAAGTCAAGACTTCGTGAAAATTTTGCGCCGTCTCGTGAAAATTTTTGATGCCTTGTTGGAAAAAAGGTCTAATGTTTTTTGAAAAAGGTATTGACTCTTTTTCTGTGTGGAGGTGAAAGCAATGTCGGCAGTGCGGCCTCGGTTTGTAGGACGTACACTTTGCCCTCATTCCGCAAAAATATGAGCAACTATCATCAGATATACAGATTTATTCATTACCTTTGCCTACAGTGGCTATTACAAGAGATGTTTGTGGTGATTTAGTGTTTGAGCACTATCTGGTCACAACGATTTTTGTCGTCCCTCCCGGCTTTTATTGATGATGAGTCAAACCTATTAAATTTGAAAATAAACGCAAAATAGAGCATGAAGAAGTTGAGAAAATGGTATGTGAAATGGCAAATGTGGCGCGGTCGGGCGTTGGATATATGGAGCAAAAGTCCCTATCCAGCCAATGTGTTGAGCAACCTGTGCAGTAATGATTTTTGCTTCGATGGTGTGTCGTGTGGAAGTATGGAGGGATTCCTTCAGTCGTTGAAATATCAGGATATCAACAGACAGGAGCAGATCTGCCAAATGAAGGGGAAGGAAGCCAAGAATATGACGTCGACGCTTTGGCAAACAGATCAGATCGTTTGGTGGAGAGGCGTAGCTATAAACCGTCAGAGCCAGGATTTTCAGGACTTGATACGCAGAGCATATCAGGCTATGTTTGAGCAAAACGAGCAGTTTCGTACCGCTCTGATGTCGACTTGTGGCATAAAGTTGTATCATGTTCAGGGAGAGCAGAATCCATACAAAACGATCTTGACTGAATCGGAGTTTTGCGCAGTGCTCACAGAGATGCGAGATACCTATGAAACTAACCCACAATAACCCCTTGGCGGCATTAACTTAGTGCGTATTTGATACAATCAATAGATCGTTGATAAAATTAACTTGTAAATACTTTGAACTATGGCAATGGGAACGCAAATCAGGATGTATGAAAAACGAGGTAATACATATCCTGCTCATCGTGTGGAACTACCAATAGTATCACTGCCCATGGTCAGTGCTTTCGCTAAGCGATACAATATTCCGCAGGTCCAATTGACGGCGGGATATATGGATTTCTCGCGAGAGATAAGCAAAGATGATCTGACGACTTGGATCCGAGATGGCTATATCTTCGACTTAGACCCTGTGTTAGAAACATGGTTGAATGGAGATATAGAATTTGAAGTCGTCGATGTTCTTTGTTATGAGTGGTATAACGATTAATTTATAGTATGGCAAGGGGGCTTGCAAAAGCAATAACTCTTGCCCCTCAAAGCCCACATAAGGCAGGTTGATAGTTTAACTATGCCTTATGCTGGGCACATTATATTTCTTCGGCCTCGGCTGCCATACTTTAGGCAATAGCCTCCAGGTCGGAGATACGGGGTGTTGGACCGCGACGAGTAATTTCCCCTTTTTCATAGACCAATTTATGGGAGAATTGCTTGCATATCTCCAATACTCCACGAACCTTTTGAACGACTTTGTTGTCCTAATTTTATTCCGCCAAAAGGTTCTTTGTAAAAAAGGTTAGACCTTGTTGAAAAAAAGTCTAATGTTTTTTGAAAAAGGTAAGGTTTTTTTAAAAAAAAGGTAAGGGTTTTTTTGAGCCGAAAAAAATCTCTGTTTTTTTTGATTTTTTTCTTCTTTTTTTGCCTAAAAATTAACGATTAAAGTTTGACGATTAACGATTTCGTATTTTTTGTAGTATCAAATCCGACTTTTATACCTATCTTTACCGCAAAATTTTATTCAATTAATCAAAAGTCAAAACTCAAGAACCTATGCGAAAAAGATTATTATTGTTTCTGAGTTGCTTCCTGTTGAGCCTGCCTATGCTCAAGGCCGACTTGCCCTTCCGCAATCACCGATATGATGCGTTCAAGGTGCTTTCGACCAACGACAAGAGTATCGTGTTCATCGGCAATAGCATCACCAATATGAACGAGTGGTGGGAGACCTTCAGCAGCAACCCCAACGTGATGAACCGTGGCGTATCGGGCGCCGTGACCGACGAAGCACTGGCCAACATCGACGCCGTGGCTGCTGGCAAACCAGCCAAGGTGTTTATGATGATCGGTACCAACGACCTCGGCACCGACGGCATCAACAATGCCGCACACGTGTTGCAAAATACCAAGTTTATGGTGGAATACCTGCAAAAGGTATCGCCCGCCACACAGATCTACATCCAAAGCATCCTGCCCAGTACCAACGGCATTCGCACCCTGGAAGTAGAAAAAGAAACCAACGCTGCGCTCAAAGCATTCTGTAACGAACGCGGCCTGACCTACATCGACCTGTGGGACGACTTGCTCAGTCTGACACAAAATCAGACCCACACCTTCGACGGGCTTCACCTGAAAGCATCTGGTTACCAGGTGTGGGCCAGCAAGATTGCCCAGTATGTCGGTTCTCCCTGTGCCTATCCCGACAACGCCGTTTCGGCACAACAACACGGCGGCATCGGCAATGCAGCCTACGCTATGCGCGCCACATGTTTCAGCATGTTGCCCGTACAGAGCGACGACGTCCTGATCATCGGCGACGAAATGATA
>JAEIGA010016150.1_pt1 | contig 11365 bp, 5 predicted proteins | sample 9270691 | NCBI WGS metagenome assembly JAEIGA01 (sample SAMN17057246, study PRJNA624740) | gut metagenome | biome: biome; isolation source: fecal sample | host: Bos grunniens | place: China: Xizang | collected 2019
GTAATTGCCGAGGAATTATTGGAATTTGCAGCTGCTTTGAAGTAGTATATACTTCCTGTTTTCATGTGCGATGTGGACCAAATTATGGACCAAATTTTACTTATATTAAAGAACATACATTAGAGACTCTATTAGTCTATTTGCTAAAATAAGTTATTGTAAATAAATTACTTAAGTCTCTATTTTAACAATGGGGAACATCCCTCTCTCTCCGCAACAAAGTGGCTTACAGGTAACTGTGAGCCACTTTTCTTTTTCGGTATAATGGACATTTTTGGTGATATAATTGACATTTTTGGTTGGTGAAACCATATATAAGTTGTTGATATATTTACAATTATGAGTGCTTTAATGAAAACGGAGAGGTGGACATTCTGGATGATGAAAACCGCTGCAATGAATTGATTTTCATCTCTTTGTAAAGATTATCCTTTTAACAAAAGCTTGCTGATGTTCAAATGATAAACCTCTGTGAACCCTAAGATTATCTTTTAGATGACAGAAGAAGGACTCCAGAGCATTACTCGTTTTAGGGATGTCGGGATGATCTATAAACTTAAACATGATACAATCTCACCAACTGAAAATTGCATCATACCCACAAAACAGTAGCGTGGGGCCAGATTTTCCTCCTAATTCGTACCGACGGTATCAAAAAACTACGCAAATGAACCAAAATCAGTAGCGTGGGTACATTTCCCGGCCCTTTTCTGTACCCACGCTATCAATAAACCACACAAGTGAGCGAAAATAGGGGGCCTGTCTGCAACAAGAAAGAGGCTTACAGGTGACTGTGAGCCTCTTTTCGTTTATAGAGTTTCAAATGTCTTACTCTTCGAACATATCAATTGCGCCTTTGTAGTATCCGCTTACAGGATTGCCTCTTTCGTCAACTCCACCGGTGAATTCGATCTCATAGATGTTGTCATTGATGTGTTTGACTTTGATTACAAGCTTGCTGTCCGCTACAGTATCTTGTCCGAATTCAATATAGCCATTGAAGTTTCCGTTTTCATCATAGAAGCCATAATCTGAAAATCCGTCGTGTACGAAATTTCCTTCATCTTGTGAATATATGTATGTACCTGATGCTATTTTACCTGGAGCTGCACCTTTGGCTGCGAGATTATAAACGTTTACTTCAAATCCATTTGCATTGTCTGTCTCTTCAGGCCAATTGCCGACGTCAGACCATAGCTGCTTGTTTGCAAACCACATGTCATAGACAATATATTCGTCATATGTTTCCAAGTAGCAACACGATGCACCAATTTCATAGGTTCTATCTCCAATCTGAAGAGTGTTAGGCTTTTCTTTCTCGTTTTCTTTTTCGCATGCTGTAAAGCCGATCATCATAGCTGCAGCAATCATGAGTGTTAAAATCTTTTTCATGGTAAAGTGTTTTCATGTGGTTATGTGAGTACAAAAGTAGTAAATATTTCTGCAATAGGCCCAAAACGGGACGTAAATAACGATTTAACAATCTCTTAACATGCAAACTATTGACAGGTGTCAGAATATCCTTACCTTTGCACCCGGTTATTAGTTTTAGTGTTATTAATTATGTGGTTAGTAGAGGCATCCCCACGCGAGTGGCGAAGTCTCTTTCTTTTTTTATAACGTTGTGTGAAGAAACTTTATTAATTTTGTGGTGACCACACTATTGATAAACGACTAAAAATCTAGACATGAAACTGATTACCAAGATCTGGATGCCTGTTCTTGCATCCGTTTTTTCTTTATTGGCCATTTCTACAGCCACTCTCCGTGCCCAGGATGATGAATCAAGGGCCCTCACAAGACTCATATTGACAGTTGCCGCCAATGAGGTCAACCAGCAGACCCCTATGGCCATCGGTATGGGATTTGACCTTGTCGAGACCACCATCACCGATTCGGCATTCGTATGGGACATCCAGGGCGCCGACGACGTTGTAAGTGCAGTAAAGACCCTTACCGCTCTGGCTGATACCGATCTGTCTGCTGACATCATCAACGGCATGATCAAAAGCGGTGGCGAAAGCGCCCTGATGATCTACATGTGCGTGAAGGCGGAACTCGACATACATCTGATATTCAAAGGAAAGGATTCGGGAGAGTCGATCACTTATGTCTGCACGAAAGAGGACCTGAAGGCACGTCTGAACGAAGAATATACAGACGAAGAACTTGAAGCCCTCCTTCTGAAGGTCATAACCTCTTCTCTCGGACAATAGGGTCTCGCTATGCTGTTTGGCTAATGCTTTGAATACCAGTGCATTATAAGTTTATCTCGCGGCTATTTAGCCGCGAGACAAATCTTTATATGGCTGAGTGCCAAGGAGTTGAGTGTTCAGGGAGTGAGTGTTCGGGAGTTCCCGCCACCTAGCGCTCCAGGATGAAGCCGAAGCGGTAAGGCTGGTTCGGGTCGATGGTGTACTGGTCCATCGTGCGTGCTCCCCAGCCGTCGTTGCCGCCTACTCCGTGGATCTTGAAGTCGATGTTTACGTTTATATAGTCACGCTGCGGGAGGTCGAACGGATGCATGGCGGCTTCGAGGTCCTCCTCGCTGTATGGCCATGCGCGGAAGTTCAGTTCCTGGAGGCCTGTGACCTTGATCCGTCCGGCAACGCGAGGGGCAACGTGCGAGGCAACGCCTGATGCAACGTGCGAGGCAACGCTGAACGAGAACCATCTCACATCAGTGCGGTTAGAGTTATCCTGCGGCGATGCGTACTTCACATGGAAATCCTTCAGGTCCATTCCGTAGCGCCCTATGAAGTAGCCGGTCTTGCGGTCCGGATAGTTTTCCCATGGTCCGCGTCCGTACCAGTCTATCTGTGAGTATGCGGCAGGAATCCTCATCCTCATTCCGACCTTCGGTATCAGAGGCAACGCCTTCTGTCCCAAAGAATCAGGCTCATATTCCATCTCCACCTGCAGCCTTCCCTGGCCGTCAGCGGTATATTTCAGTCTGCAGAGGGCTCCTAAAGGCATATCGAAATCAAACGATATCACAGCCAGACCGTCCTGAACTCCTGCGGACAGCCCTGTGACTGTCCTTTCTGCCGCTGCAGTCTTCCATGCACCGAGACGTCTGTCGTAACTGTTCTTCTTCTGATTCTCATTGGCCGGCTTCCAGAAATATGGCTCCAGAGGCCCGCAGAGCATCTCCTGAGTGCCAGAAATCCAGCTCTCAAGCGCTCCGGAGGCAGTCGTGAAGGTGAAAGTCTCATCCCCGGCCCTGACGGTCAGAGTGCTGTCGCCCACCGAAAGGGTCGGCCCGGCAACGCCAGCGGCAGCACCAAAGGCAACGCCCGAACCAGCGCCCGAAGCAACGCCAGCGGCACCGCCCGGCCTGACCACATACTGCTCCCTAGCCACAGCAAACCCCTTCGGAGCCCAGATCTCGTCCTTCCTCAGCATCGCATAGACATTGAGAATGAGTTCCCCCTCATTCTGCGGAATATACGGAATAAGGACCCTGTCTCCGCGCAGTACAGTCTGCCTCTCGCCGATCTTCTCCCCGTCGCAAAGCCATTCATATTTATAGTCGAATTCGTCCAGCGAAGTGAAGAAATGCTTGTTGGTCAGCGTGATGCCGCCGTCCTCCAGCGGTCCGAAACCGATGTTCTGATAGACCTCAGACACCTGATAGTAGTGAGGATTAGGAACACGGTCAGCGCCCACAAGACCATTGATCAGTGTGCCTCCCGAGTTCGGATGGTCCCCGAAATCGCCTCCATATGCCCAGTATTCATCTTCATGGAGCAGGAGGTCGCCGCTAGGATCCTCGCCGTAGGCCAGAGGTGAACCGTCAATCTTCTTCGCTATGCCATGGTCGTTCCACTCCCATATCGCCGCACCCGCTATGTCGTCGCGTGTCTCGATGATGTCCCAATATTCCTGAAGATTGCCCAGCGAATTACCCATGGCATGGACATATTCCCTCATCATGAACGGCTTGTCAGTCACCCTGTCCGCCACCTCGACCATTCTCGCCGGAGCAAGGTAACTGTCGTCGTAAAGTTCTGATACAGAGCGGTCGGAGTCGTAGAATACGATTCTGCGCGGATCCATCGCCTTCACTGTGTCCGCCATCGCCTTTGCATTGTCGCCGCCGATGGACTCGTTGCCGAGCGACCAGAAGAGGATGCACGGATGGTTCCTGTCTCTCTGCACGAGCGAAACCGCCCTGTCCAGGAAGGCCTTCTTCCACATCGGGTCATTGCCGAGGATGCGGTTGCCGATGCCGTAGTCGTGGCTCTCGTTGTTCGCATCGCTCATCACGTAGAATCCATACTCGTCGCAAAGTTCATAGAACAGAGGCATGGAAGGGTAGTGCGAGGTTCGGATCATGTTGATGTTGGCCTGCTTCATCATCTCGAGGTCCTTTCTCAAGGTGGCCTCATCCATATATCGTCCTGTCCTCGGATGGTGTTCGTGGCGGTTCACTCCCTTGAGTTTCACCTTCTTGCCGTTGACCAGCAGCACTTCTCCCTGCACCTCGACCCTGCGCACACCCGCACGGCAATGGAACTTCTCGACCACCTTTTTCCTGTCCATCAGCCTGATCTCGACATCGTAAAGTTCAGGCTTTTCCGCCGACCAGAGTCTCGGGTACTTGAGGTCGGTCATCAGCTTTATCTCCACCTCTCCCGAAGGAAGTATGGTGAGGGATTCGGAAGATACCGACAAGGTTTCTTCGTATCCATATGCGTCAGGTCCAGTCACTTCCATCACCACGGAAAGGTTCTTTGCGGCCTTCTCCGACATGTTGCGGACGAGGAATGAACCTGAGAGGGATGCGGATGAAAAATCCTCGGAAGGAACTGCCTCGACGGTATAGTCACGGATGTTGGTCTGCGGACGGATCCACAGTTCTACGGGACGGAAGATGCCGCTCAGGCGCCACATGTCCTGGTCCTCGATGTAGCTGCTGTCCGACCAGCGATAGACCTCTACAGCCAGTCTGTTGGTGCCCTGACGTACGTGGTCGGTGATGTCGAACTCTGCCGGTGACATTGAGTTCTCGCTGTATCCGACCTTCTGCCCGTTCACCCAGACATACATCGCCGACTTCACGCCCTCGAAATGCAGGAAGACCCTTTTCCCTGTCTCCGACTCTCCGATCGCGAACTCAGTGATGTATGAACCGACGGGATTGCGGTTCTCATAACTGAAATATTCCCTCGGCGGCTTGCCCATTACGTAAGGTGCATCCTTCACGAACGGATGGGTCCAGTTCGAGTATATGGGCATTCCATAGCCCTGCATCTGCCAGTTGCCAGGCACTGTGATCTCGTCCCAGCCCGATGCGTCGAAGTCCTCGCGGTAGAAGTCCGCAGGCCTGTGCAGCGGGTCCTTCGACCACATGAACTTCCATCTGCCGTTCAAAGACACGACCTCCCCGCACTCCGCTTTGCGGGACGGGAGGGTCAATGTCGTATGGTATGGTTCCTTGTTTATGCCGATTACCTGCGGATTTTCCCAGTCCGGCAGGCCTTGTGCTCCTGTCTGCAGGCCGATGGCCACAGCAAGTGTCGATAGGAATATGTGTCTGTTCATCAGAATGTTACAGTTACTGCCTTGCCGTTGTATTCTACGGACTTGGTCTCACCCATGAGGCTGACAGAGAATGTGCGTGTCTTTTCCATTCCGGCAAATGAACCGTTGCGCTTGCCTATGGTCAGACTGCGTGATTCCTCGTCCCAGTCCATGCGGATGGTGCTGTATGCTCCCTTCTCGTAGTCGTAGTTTATTCCTTCGTCTTCATAGAGGGTGAATGCCGCGTCAGCGCCAGGATATACGTTGATGACTACAGGACCATCGACCTTCTCGGCCACATACTGCTTGTCCGGACCGGTAGGGACGATCGAGCCGCCCTTGACATATATAGGAATGGTCCTGATGTCGACCTTCGCGGTGATGTACTGTCCGCCGTCAGCCTTCTCTCCTGTCCACCAGTCGTACCATCCTGCCTGATTCTCAGGAAGATATACCTTGCATTCGGTCGCGCCTTCCTCCACCACAGGGTTTACGAGGATGGACTTTCCGAACATATATGAATAGTCCTGTCTGAGGGCCTCCTCGTCTTGCGGGAAGTCAAACACGAACGGACGCATGAAGGTCGAGCCGTTGAAGGTCACCTGTGCTGCCTCGGAGTAGATGTATGGCATGAGGGTGTAGCGGAGACGGATGTAGTCTGTGATGATTTCCTGTGCCTCAGGACCATAGTTCCATGGCTCTGTGTCGCTCATGTAGCCGTGTACACGCATCAGCGGAAGGAAGGTGCCGACCTGTACCCAGCGGATGAGACGCTCGATGTACTCAGGGTTCGAGTACTGGTCACGTGGACGGAAGAATCCGCCTGCGTCGTATGTCCACCAAGGAAGTCCGCTGGCCATGAAGTTGAGGCCTGCGCTGATCTGATATCTGAGTGTCTGCCAGTCGTTTCCGACGTCTCCTGACCAGAGGACCGCTCCATATTTCTGGATTCCCGAGAATCCGCTGCGGGTGAATATCATCGCTCTGCGGCCCGGATCGTCCTTGCGGAGACCCTCGTACACTGTCCTGTTGACCATGTTAGGGTAGATGTTGCGGTATCTTTCGCCAGGCTCTGCACCCTTCATGATGCGTCTGCCCTCGAGGTCGTCGTTCTCCGGCTCTGTAGCGTCCTGCCACCATGCGTCGATGCCGATAGGGAGGAGTCTGCTGCTGAAGTTCTCCCAGTAGAAACCTGAAGCCTCCTGGTCGAAGAAGTCGATCCATGTGGTCTCAGGAATATAAAGTCCGCGCTCCTCGGCCTGCTTTCCTATCTCGGAAGAAGGGTCGATCTTCGACCATACGGAAAGCATGAGCTTCATGTCCATTTCGTGGAGGTCTGAAACCATCTGAGTAGGGTCAGGGTAGAACTCCTCGTCGAACTTCATGGCGTTCCAGCCGTATTTTCCCCAATACTGCCAGTCCTGGACGATCAGGTCGATAGGAATCTGCTCCTCGCGGAATCTCTTTGCCGTGTTCAGCAGTTCCTCCTGCGACTTGAATCTTTCACGGCAATGGATGTATCCCAGAGCCCATGACGGGAGCATAGGAACCTCGCCTGTAGCCTCACGGTATGAGGCGATCACATTGTCTGCACTGCCGGTGAATACGGTATAGTCCACGCATTCCGCCACCGGTGAACGGAAGGTGCTGTTGTCGTCGATCTTCTTGTAATATATCGAAGGCTGGTCGCCTCTTTCGAGTTCTGCTCTGAGTTCATGCGAACCTGCGGTGAGGCTCACGATGGCTGTAGTCGTTGGAGGAAGCCATGAGTTCACGAGGTTGATGACTGTCTGGCCGTCGATGCTCAGATTATGCCTTCTGGCCATCTTCTGGCCTACGTCAAGCAGGATTGCATACTGACCGTCCTCAGGTACTTCGAGGGTTGCCTTGAAGTTGTTGTTGCGGCGAAGTTCCCATCTTCCGCCTTCTGTAGAGGTCACGTTCACTCGTCTCTCTGCTCCTACGCTCTCTTCACGATCCATGGCGATCCTGTTGTCGGCAGGGTTGAAGTCGGTGAGACCGTAGTTGTTCCAGAGGATGCCGTAGCCCTTGCTTGACATCAGGAACGGAATCGCAATCTGGGTATTCACCTGAGTCAGGCGTCTTGTCAGACCCTTCACGTTGAGGAATCCGTCCTGGAACTGGCCCAGACCATAGAGATACTCATCCTCAGGAGAAACGATTGTCAGCGTCGCCTCGCGCGTTGCCTCGCCCTGCACCTGAGCCTCCTTCAGTTCATGTCCCGTAGCCTTGAAGACCTCCTTTCCGGAAGCGTCAGCGACTGCCACGATGCCGCCAGCAGCATCTACTGTGACTGTCATCCTTTCAGTGGAAAACACTGCCACACTGCCTTCCATGGCCTTTTTCATCTTTACCGGTCTAGCTTTCTCATAGACCATTTCAGGCATCTCTCTGACCTCTCCTTCCGCGTACTGGATGCGTACCGCGTCGTCTTGGATGGCTGTGAGTGTGAGTGTGCCTTCGCCGAATGCGATGGTCTGAGGTTTAGGTGAGCAGCTGCAGCAAAGGGCTGCGAAGACTGCTGTAATGATTATGAAGCGTTTCATCTTGATAGTTTTATTTCTCCAAAGATAACGAATTATGCCCGATATTTCATATCTTTACAATGTTTATCACAAATTATCATGAAACCTAGGCTTTTATCCATCTTTGCGGCCCTTCTGTTTGCCGCTCTCGGCGCACAGGCGCAGGACAGACTTTATTCCAATGAATTCCCTTTGGGAGATGTGAAACTTCTCGACGGACCTTTGAAGGATGCACGCGACCTCAATCTCGAGGTGCTCAAGCAGTACGACGTGGACCGTATGCTGGCTCCGTACAGAAAGGAATCGGGCCTCGAGATGAAGGCAAAGCCCTATCCTAACTGGGACGGTCTTGACGGCCATATAGCAGGCCATTATCTCTCTGCAATGGCGCAGAACTATGCTGCGACCGGAGAGGAGTGGTGCCGAGAAAGGATGGAATACATGCTTTCGGAACTCAAGGAGGTACACGCCGCACATGCGAAGAACCATCCTGAGTGGGGAGTGGACTATATCGGTGGCTTCCCTGGCAGCGACAACCTCTGGACATCGTTCAAGAATGGAGAATTCGGCACATATTTCGCTGCGTGGGCTCCGTTCTACAACCTTCACAAGATGTACGCAGGCCTTCGCGACGCATGGGTTTACTGCGGATATGAGGACGCAAAGGAGATGTTCCTCGCATTCTCGGACTGGGCCATCGCACTTACCGCAGACCTCACCGACGAGCAGATGCAGGCGATGATGCGCAATGAGCAGGGCGGTATGAACGAAGTGCTGGCAGACGCATATGCCGTGTCGGGAGACAGGAAATACCTCGATGCTGCCCGCCGCTTCTCGCACCTTCAGATGCTCGACCCTCTCTCGCAGGGCATCGACCCTCTCGATAACCTCCATGCCAACACACAGGTACCTAAGGCTCAGGGTTTCGAGCGCATCGGAGAACTTTCGGGCGACCAGAAATACCTCGATGCAGGCCGCTTCTTCTGGGAGACTGTGACCGGCAACAGAAGCCTCGCATTCGGAGGTAACAGCCGAAGGGAGCACTTCCCGCCGACTACGGCATATATCGACTACCTGAACGACAACGACGGTCCTGAGTCATGCAATACCTACAACATGCTCAAACTCACCGAGACCCTCTTCCGTCTCAATCCATCTTCTTCATATACAGACTATTACGAGCGTGCGCTCTTCAACCATATCCTCTCTACCCAGCATCCTGAGCACGGTGGATATGTGTATTTTACACCGGTACGTCCGCGCCATTACAGGGTTTATTCGGCTCCTGGCGAGGCGATGTGGTGCTGCGTGGGAACGGGAATGGAGAACCATGGAAAATACGGACAGTTCATCTACACGCATGCTGAAGACGCACTTTACGTGAACCTTTTCGTGGCATCCGAACTGAACTGGAAGGACCGCGGATTCGTGGTACGTCAGGAGACGGCCTTCCCATACGGAGAGACCTCACGCATAACCATCGCCAAGGGAAAGGGCCAGTTTGAACTCAAGGTACGCAAGCCGTCATGGGTGGCAGAAGGCGGGTTCGCTGTAAAGGTGAACGGAAAGAAGGTTTCAGCCAAGGTCGGTGCTGACGGATATGTGGCTGTGAGCCGCAAGTGGAAGAAGGGAGATGTCGTTGAGGTCGAGTTCCCTATGCACACAAGCGTGGTGCCTCTTCAGAATGAGGAGCAGTATGTCGCCTTCATGCACGGACCTATCGTACTGGGTATGAAGACCGGAACCGAGGACCTTCGTGGAATCATCGCAGACGACAGCCGTTTCGGACAGTCTTCAAGCGGAGAGTATCTCCCTGTGGACAAGGCACCAATGCTTCTTTATTGTGAGGCCGATCTTGCTGACTGCATCAAGCCGGTGCCTGGCAAGCCTCTGCATTTCACATTTGAAGGAATTGATGTGCTCAATCCGATCGAAGGCGAACTACAGCCGTTCTTTACCATCCACGATGCCCGTTACATGATATACTGGCTAGCACTTTCAAAGGACGGATACGAGGAATATCTCTCTGAACTCGCAGCTGAGGAGGCGGCGAAACTCAAACTCCAGGCACGTACCCTGGATCAGGTCCAGCCTGCCGAACAGCAGCCTGAGACCGACCATAAGATGAAGTCCGAGCGCTCTACCACAGGCAATACCAACAACGTCTTCTTCCGCGAGGCACAGAACGGAGGATGGTTCAGTTACGAACTTGATACTCAGGGAAAGACAGATGTTTCGCTCTATCTCAAATATTGGGGCGTCGATGACTGGGGCACCCGCAGATTCGAGATCTTCGTCGATGACGAGAAGCTCGCAGAGGTCAATAACTCACGCCGCTGGCGCTCGTCAGTCTTCAAGACCGAAGAGATCCGTATCCCGGCATCGATGGTCGAGGGCAAGAAATATATAACAGTGCGTTTCCAGAGTTCGAGAGGCACACAGGTCGGCGGTATCTATGAGGTACGCCTCGTCGAGCCGAAGCCTACCGTGGCTGTCCTCGGAGACTCATATTCCACCTTCCTCGGCCATATTCCCGAGGGCAATGCGACCTGGTATTCATCGAAACCGCAGGGCCCGAACGACGTCGTGAAGGTAGAGGATACATGGTGGAGCCAGTTCTGCGAGATGGCAGGATATGAACTCGTGATGAACGAAAGCTGGAGCGGATCGACCATCTGCAACACAGGCTACAACGCTGTTCCTTGCCCTACATGGTCCTTCATCGCCCGCATGAAGAACATCGTGGCAGGGGAGAATGACCCTGACCTCATCCTCATCTGCGGCGGTACCAACGACTCATGGGCAAATTCACCGATCGGCGAGATGCAGTACAGCGACTGGACCTCAGAAGACCTCGCCTCATACCTCCCAGCATGCTGCTACATGCTCGACTACCTCACCCGTGAGGCACCTGAGGCAGAGATCGTATGCATCATCAACTCAGAACTCAAGCCTGAAATCACCAAAGGCCAGTTCGATGCCTGCGCCCACTACGGAGCCCATGCCATCCTTCTCGAAGATGTCGAGAAGATCTGGGACCACCCGAGCGTTGCCGGCATGACCGCCATTGCAGAGCAGGTGGCAGAGTTCGTCGAGGCTGAAGTGGGACCTCAGGAAAAGAATGTGGACTATCAGGAAGTTGAGGTCAAGCCAACCTTCCAGGGCGGTGACGCAAACCAGTTCGCGATGTGGGTAGCCCAGCAGATCGTCTACCCCGAATCAGCCAAGGCAAGCGGTGCAACCGGCCGAGTAGTCCTCCAGTTCACAATCGCAAAGGACGGCTCAGTGACTGA
>JAEIGA010016151.1_pt1 | contig 11365 bp, 12 predicted proteins | sample 9270691 | NCBI WGS metagenome assembly JAEIGA01 (sample SAMN17057246, study PRJNA624740) | gut metagenome | biome: biome; isolation source: fecal sample | host: Bos grunniens | place: China: Xizang | collected 2019
ATGTCAGAACCTGTATCAAGCAGAAGATTTACAAGAGTGTCTTTTGATGCATAATTTCCTCCGGTAACTACACGCATCCTGTAAATGCCTACAGAACCTTCCCCTGTACCATAATCCTGCTCCAATGAATATGCAAGTCCGTCAGCGATTCCCTCCGAAAGGCTGTTGCCGATACCATTGTCATTTTCCAGATGGACAACAGCAACGTTCTTTCCCACAAATTCGATTCCCGATTTGGAAGGATGTCTCATCTCGACATGTATCGCATGTCTGATCGGACCGCATGATGTCAGAACTGCGGCAAGAATGGTCAGGTAAAATAAATTCTTCATGGCATCACAATATTTCGACTGGTTCTGCAATCAGGTCATATTCATCCGCACCCGTCACACGCACCATAAGAAACTCTCCTATAAGCGAATACGGATCGATATTCCCGACAACATCGTTGTCAGGTCTTACAAGAATCTCGCCATCCACCTCCGGACTTTCGAATTCGCTTCTGCAGACAAGGATGCCATCGACGAAATCATCAACTATCACCTTTTCGAGGGTTCCTACGCGTGACTGGTTGAATTCCAGAGATATTCCGCTCTGAAGAGTCATCAGTTCGTCAAGGCGCTCCTGCTTTACTTTGGCTGAAATGCTGTCCTTGAAGTTTTCTGCACCGAATGTTCCTTCTTCTTCAGAGTATCTGAATGCACCAAGTCTTTCGAATCGGGCTTCGCGCGCAAAGTCCATGAGTTCATTGAAATCTTTCTTTCCTTCACCGGGATGTCCGACAATCATTGTTGTACGAAGAACGACTCCCGGAACCCTCTGACGCATCTTTCCGATCAGTTCCCTGGTCCATGCACCTGTAACATGCCTGTGCATATTGTCAAGTACCTTGTCAGAGATATGCTGGAGAGGAATATCCATATACCTGCAGACCTTAGGATTCTCGGCCATCTGGTCGAGGACATCTTCAGGGAAGGCGGCAGGGTATGAATAGTGGATCCTTATCCACTCTATGCCTTCAATTTCAGACAGTTTCTGAAGAAGTTCTGCAAGGGCACGGCGATGATAGAGATCCAGACCGTAATAAGTTGTATCCTGAGCTATTATGATAAGCTCCTTTACTCCCTTTTCTGCAAGTCCGGTAGCCTCTGCTACCAGATCTTCCATCGGTACTGACTTATGAGCACCTCTGATGAAAGGAATGGCGCAATATGAACATCTTCTGTCGCAACCTTCTGAAATCTTCAGATAAGCATAATGAGAAGGAGTGGTCAGATATCGTTCATTCCTTCTGACATGATCCGGTTCTGCTCCAAGTTCTCTGATGACGGGATCGAATTCCCTTGCTCCAAACCAAGCGTCCACTTCAGGTATAAGTCCTGGCAATTCATCAGCATATCTTTGTGACAGACAGCCAAATACAACCACTTTCCCAACGTCTCCCCTCTTCTTTCTATCAACCGCTTCAAGTACAGCCTGGATAGATTCTTCCTTGGCATCGCCGATGAAACCGCATGTATTCAGAAGTATGACATCAACGGGAATATCCTCTCCCTCAGGAATGATATCATAAAGATCTTCCAGATGGGAAAGGATATGTTCTGTGTCCACCTTGTTCTTGGAACATCCCAAGGTGACAGTCTGAAGTTTTCTCTTCATCTGATTACTCAGCGGCTTCCTCTGCTTCCTCCTCAGGATTTACGAAATCAAGGGAAGCATACTTCTTGAGATTGTTGTACCAGTCAACCACTTTCTTCATATGAGACACGTAGAAACGGTCACGGTCATATGCAGGCAGAGCCTTCTCGAAAAGTGCCTTGAGGTCGTCTGCAGAAGACTTTGATGACGGAGCATCTGCATCGCCAAGAACTTCCTTCATGCTGAGGAATACATCCTGGAGCTTAACCTCTTCATCATCTGTATAGATAGAGATATCGGCAAGTGATGTGATCTTGCTTGTCAGGCTTACGCTGCTTCTCTTCTTGTCAGCAAGTGCCTCAACGATAGCTCCGTTTCTTGCCTGTGAAATATAAAGGTAAAGTCCGCTCTGGCCTGAAATCGCCAGAATCTTAGAAAGATCTGTTTTCATTTCAATTAATATTATTTCGTTTATAAATTTCCATATAATTCATTTATGACCCTTACTGTATTCAGCTTAAGATCAGACAATGTTCCGAGATTATGTATCACTGCATCGACCTCCGGTTTGATTTCACCGTCTGATATACGGTTCATCATCTGCTGGTTGAGCATCCTGGAATATATGCTTTCTCTTGGAGCAGAATCCCTCCTGCATGCCCTTTCAAGTCTGGTTTCGACAAGCGAATCAACAAGAATCACCTTGTCAGCGAATCCTTCGAACTGTGGTTTTTCAAGAATGGTTGCTGACTCGAACACGACAAACTTGTCGTCCACATATCCTGCAGCCCAGTCTCTGAAATCATCCATGAGAGCAGGAAATACCAGATTCTCAACAGTCTTCAGAAGGTTTCTGTCGGAAAAGATCCTTGCAGAAAGTCTTGCAGGAACAAATTTTCCTCCACTATCACGCATGGACTCTCCAAGCATTGATTCTATGTCAGCAAGAAGTGTCGGATGGACATCATAAAGCATCTTTACGCGCTCGTCAGCATTATACACTCCACATCCGTACACGTCCGTGAGTATCCTGCATACCTCAGACTTTCCGCTACCGATTCCTCCTGTGACGACAAGAATATCCATCATTTTTCCCTTACTATGCATTCGACATAAAAAGGTTCGATATCGTAACTGATGACTCCTTCAGGCAAACCATTATCCTTCACCGGACATTTTCCGCTTACCGTCTTGACAAAGTCGTCATAATCGACATAAAGTTCCAACAATCCTGCCGGATCACCCTTCAAAGGAAATTGACACTTCAAGGATGCCTGCACCTTTGAAGGAAGCAGAAGCATATCCTTGTCAAGAGGAACATTCCTTGTGCCGACATTGATTTCTGCCTTTACTTCCACATATCTCGTCACATCCAGAGAATAGCTGACCATTTCAGTAGAGATACGTACCTTCGGAATAGGCTCCAGCCCCAATACGCCATGTATTGCTACATTTAGGTCTGTGTATTTCAAAGGTTTAGTATATACACGGTCTATGTTGTCGAGTTTGCTTAATTCTCCGTAGATCGTTACTGAATCCGGTTCCACCTTAAGATCTCCGACCCCAGTATATTGACTCTTATATGATATCGAATAAACAGGATGTACGGGAACTTTTCTGTAATCTACAGAAGGGAATGTAAAGAACAATGTATCCGAGGCGAAGTATTCCACTGTCACATCGTCTCCATAGATGAGGTGGGAATATTCCTGAAGATCAGACGCTGTCACATAATATATATCATCCTTCTGATGACGCATTATCTCCGGCTTGAATTCCACAGTACGGACGCGTCTCTCGCCAAACATGTCGTGACGGATCACTCCATAACCTGTCGTACGGCATCTTGCAATTACCTGACATTGATTTGAAGACAGTTCCGAATGTCCGTCAACACTGCTTTTGGCGATCACAGGGACTGTAAGGAAGTCATTGTATTTGAGTGAGAGATTATGAATGAGCCATGTACTAAAAGCCAACAGGAGAGCAAGCAGCAGCACTGCCCAATCTCTCCCGCTGAAACCTAAAGACTTAAGCAGCCTCTGAAACAGCTCCTTCATATCTTCGGATCGTCTTCTTACTGTCTTGTAGGATCAGTATAATCCTTCTGGATAGCCTGCTTGTTGACACGGATCTTCACATCCTTGTCAACTTCAAGAAGCACATACGCATCCTTTACTTCGGCTATTGTTCCGTATATACCTCCGATTGTAACAACCTTATCACCGTTCTTGAGGGAGTTACGGAAGTTCTCCATTTCCTTCTGCTGCTTTCTCTGTGGACGGATCATGAAGAACCACATCACGACAAAGATCAAAGCAAGCATGATCCACATTGATAATCCGCCACCCTGTGCAGCAGGAGCGGCTGTCTGTAAAAGTGTAAACATATTCATCTCTTATTTAAATGTTATTTAATCTTGTTGACATTGCCTTCATTCACAAGTTTCTGGACCAGACGGTCAAGAATACCGTTCACGAAAGCACGACTTTTAGGAGTACCGAAGAACTTTGAAATCTCCACATACTCATTGATCGAAACCTTTACTGGAATAGAAGGGAATGTTACGACTTCTGCAAGGCCCATTACGATAAGGTTCACATCTGTCGAGAAAAGTCTGTCCTTCTCCCATCCTACCACAGCTTCTGCAACCATCGATGAGTATTTTTCATATCCTGCAATCGATGCCTGGAGGAGTTTCCTTACAAAATACTTGTCGCTCTCAACGCCTTCTCCACTAAGAAGCTCGCTGTTGTAAAGCGGCAGCAATGACCAGCTTTCTCCCTTGGCAAGGCTCTTGAAGGTCTTGCAGCACCATGTAAGCGCATAAGCAAGGTCGTCGTTCCAATAAAGCGACTTCTCTTCGAGTATCTGCTCAAGCTCGATGCTGTCAACAAATTCCTCTTCAAAGATCTTTATGAAAAGTTTACAATCTTCTTCGAGCGAGCGCTCAGGTGAGGCCATATATTCTGCATAATATTCCTTTGAGCAGATTGAAGTCATGATCTTCTTGAGAAGAAGGTCATACTGAGCCCATGAATACTTCTTCTTGTTGAATACCTTCTGAAAATCGATATCGTTATCCAGAAGCTGTGCAAGAGCATTATCTGCAAACTTCATGTTCGGATTACGTTCCTCCTCAGTCGGATTGAACTTTGCCTTTGCTGCTTCGATCCTCTCTTTTGCTATTCTGGTCAGAGGGGATACTATTCCAAGCATATAGATGTAAAGGTCACGAGTCGCCTCACATGCCTGATCAAGCTGCGCTTCTGCATGATTAAGGGACAGATCCCCCGATAAAGCATTGCTATAGAGGACTTTAAAAGCCTTTATCCTTAAAATTCGTCTGTTAAGCATATTTTTGGTCGAAATTTTATGCAAAGATACATTCATTTTTCAGAAAAATCCCTAACTTTGTAAAGATTTACTTAAAAAAGATAAGCTATGTATAGTGAGGATTATGATGGAGCAAACGCTCACGAGCGTTCAGGTGAAGACATTTATTCGAAACCGGTAAGAGCAGGAAAGCGTACATACTTCTTTGACGTCAAGGCTACCAAAGGCAACGATTTCTACCTGACGATCACAGAAAGCAAGCGCAGGGTAGATAACAACGGCCACTTCGCATACGACAAGCATAAGATTTTCCTTTACAAGGAGGACTTTGAAAAGTTCACTGAAGGTCTTGAGGAAGTGATCAAATACATCAGGACAAACTGTTTCAAGGATGAGAGCCGTCCTTCCGGCAGCGGTTTCGCTGATGTTGAATTTGAAGAACTTTAACAATTCTATTATAAGATTCAAGGATGGCTTCACAGCCATCCTTTTGTCATTCATTAAACCGGAAACAAAGGAAACATGAAAAATTACGGATTGATAAGGACTGCAGCAGCTGTTCCAGCCACAAGAGTCGCTGACACTTGTTACAATACCGAAGGAATATGCAGCCTTGCCGGCCAGGCATATGAAAAACAGGCTTCAATAGTCGTATTCCCTGAAATGTGCATTACCGGATATACATGCGGAGACCTGTTCAGACAAAGCATGCTTGTAAAAGGGGCAGAAGAAGGCGTAGAGAAAATAGTAGAGTTCAGCAAAGGGAAACATATGGCCATCGTTGCAGGAGCACCAGTACCATATGGCGGACATCTCTACAACTGCAGTATCGTAATATGTGACGGATGCATCAAAGGCATAGTACCGAAGATAAATATAACTCAGAAGGAACAGAGGGTGTTTTCATCAGGCAGCGACTTCGCACAGTCCGGATACAGCTGCGAGATAAGATATGCGGGACAGAAATGTGCGATCTCTCCGGACCTTCAGTTCAAGATCGGCGATGCCGTATTCGCAGTTGAGACAGGTGATGACCTATGGGCGCCTATACCTCCTTCATCATACCATGCGACGTCAGGAGTACACATCATCGCGCATCCATCTGCAGAATATGAGATCTTCATGACCGACAGATATCGCAGCGAACGCATCGGACAGCATTCTGCTGCCACTGCAACAGGATACATACATGCATCTGCCGGATTCGGGGAATCGTCGCAGGATTATGTTTACGCCGGAGCTGCATCAATCTGGGAAAACGGCGAGAAATTGTCAGAGAATGAAAGATTCCGCACAGAATCCTCGCTGATCATGTCAGACATCGACATCGAAAAACTTGGAAACATCAAAAGAGGAAGGCCACGTTTCCAGTCTTCGGATTTCACCTCATTTGTAAGGATACCTCTCGGAGAAGCGAACATAACCGACTTCGAAGCCGAGTTATGCAGAAAGATAGAACCACATCCTTTTGCATCAGACAAGGACCTTGATTACAGATGCAAGGAAATACTGGACATTCAGGTCCACGGCCTCGCCACACGTCTGAGACACATCAACTGTCAGACAGCTGTGATTGGAATTTCCGGTGGTCTTGACAGTACCCTCGCCCTTCTTGTCGTGGCACTTGCCTTTGACAAGCTCGGATGGCCGCATGAGAGGATCATAGGCGTGACCATGCCAGGATACGGTACGACATCCCGCACGAAGAACAACGCTACCGAACTGATGGACAGGCTTGGCATCACATCACGCGAAATCTCGATAGCAGCTGCCTGCGACCAGCATTTCAAGGATCTGGGCCATGACAAGAGCGTCACAGACGTCACATTCGAGAACTCTCAGGCTCGTGAAAGGACACAGATCCTGATGGACGTGGCAAACCAGACCAACGGTCTCGTAGTTGGAACCGGCGACCTGTCTGAACTTGCGCTTGGATGGGCCACATACAACGGAGACCACATGTCGATGTACGGAGTGAATGCCGGTGTACCGAAGACTCTTGTACGCAGCCTTGTAAGATGGGCTGCGGCAAACAGATTCGAGTCATTGTCGGAAATCCTTCTTGACATAGCGGACACCCCAATCAGCCCTGAACTTCTCCCTGCAGATGAAAACGGTGAGATACAGCAGGTTACAGAAGACCTTGTGGGACCATACGAACTCCACGACTTCTACATCTACAATTTCATGCGTTTCGGATATACACCGGACAAGATAATGTTCCTTGCGCGCAAGGCTTTTGAAGGAAGTTATGACAACGACACGATCCGCAAGTGGCTGAAGACGTTCCTCAGAAGGTTCTTCAACCAGCAGTTCAAGCGTTCATGTCTTCCGGACGGACCGAAAGTAGGGTCTGTAGGTCTTTCACCTCGCGGAGACTGGGACATGCCATCAGACGCATGGAGCACCTTATTCCAGAACAGCATCTAAACAGATATTGATATGAAAAGAATATTACTCTCAGCTATTGCTGCCATAATCTGCATCAGCAGTTTTGCACAGAACAATTCAAATCAGGCGGAGCTTGACCTTCCTGAAGTTTACAGAGACAAGAACGTAGTCTTCTGGAAACTTGACGACCACACCTGGATCGGTTCAGGAAACAGAGTATCATCCGAGACCCTGTACCTCATTGAAGGTAATGATAAAGCGGCCCTCATCGATGCGGGAACAAATATTCCGAAGCTTGACAAGATAGTTGCCGGCATTACAAAAAAGCCAGTTGTCCTTCTTCTGACACATGGTCATGGAGACCATACCGGAGCTGCCGGATGCTTTGACGAACTATGGATGAACACTGCCGACAAAGGCATGCTGCGCAATTACAAGGGCACTATCCACCACATCGAGAACGGTCAGAAATTCGATCTGGGCGGAAGGATTCTGGAAGCATTCTACACTCCTGGCCACACAAGCGGTTCCGTCACTTTCCTTGAAGTAGGAACAGAAAAAGGTTATAGCGGAGACGCTTACGGAAGTACAAACCTGCTTGTAAACACAGACATCGAGATACTCCTGAACACATGCAACGAATCTCTCGAATATTACAAGAAGAACGGATATAAGTATTTCTACCCGGGCCATTACTGGGGAAACAACCTTGAAAGTCTTGAGAGAATCGAGGAGATACGTCAGATTTCAGAAGATGTACTTGCAGGCAAGACAGACGGGGAAAAGTCCGGAAACGGCGGAATGGGACTGAACAGGATTGTAAGGAAAGGGGAATTCAGATTCAATTACAGTGATAGAAACATTGCCCAGCAACGCTTCAACTATGCATACAAGGCTATTGAGGCAGAAGATTTCGATGAGAACATATTCAAGCTTGTAGGAAAGGATTTCACTGTAATCACAGCTGGCAAGACACCTAATTCCATGGTAGCAAGCTGGGGTGGCGTCGGAATCATGTTCAACAAGCCGGTGACATGGAACTTCCTCCGTGCCAACAGATATACTCTTGAGAAGATCCGTGAAACCGGTACATATACAATGTGCTATTTCCCAGACCAATACAAAGGAGAGATCATGCAGTTCGGCATGAAGTCAGGTCGCAATACAGACAAGATGGCCCAGACCAAACTAACCCCTATGGTGACTCCTGACGGCTATCCAGCATACGCTGAGGCAAAGATAATCATCGAATGCAAACTCATCGCTGCTTCTACAGTATCAAAGGACGAGTTCTATACAGAAGAAGCCAAGACCTTCCTCCAGGAAGGATTCGACGACGCTAAGGACTGGCACAAGCTTGTTTATGGCGAGATCACCAAAATCTATATCCGAAAGTAAAAAACTGCCATTCCAAAACAAGGAATGGCAGTTTTTATATTAAAGCGATGCAATGATCTTTGTAAAGAGTGCCGTCATCTTGTCGGCCGCGGCATTTGCCGCAATCACAACATCATCGCCGTCGTTGACGTAATCCTCGGCATAGTCGTCATGGGCCTCATTTGTAATGACTGAGACTCCGAAGACCGGTATTGAAGAATGTCGTGCAACGATAACCTCTGGAATTGTTGACATACCGACAGCGTCTGCACCGATCATCCTGTAGTATTTGTATTCGGCAGGGGTCTCGTAAGTAGGGCCTGTGCTGGCGAAATAAACACCACTCTTAAGTTCATATCCAAGTCCGGCAGCTATCTCGAAGGCTCTCATTCTCAACTGCTTATCGTATGGACGTGTCATATCTGGAAAACGAGGTCCGAATTCATCCATATTTGGTCCGATCAGCGGGTTAGGAAGGTGGCTGATATGGTCGGTGATCACCATAAGGTCACCGACATGGAAATTCATATTGACACCACCGGCTGCGTTGGAAACAAAGAGATACTGTATGCCCAGCACCTTCATGACCCTGATAGGAAGAGTCACAAGCTCCATAGGATAACCCTCATAATAATGGAACCTTCCCTGCATGGCGACAACGAATTTTCCGCCAAGTTCACCTGCAATGAAATTGCCCTTATGTCCTATGGCAGTAGAAACAGGGAAGCCTGGAATTTCCTTATACGGTATGATGATCGGGTTCTCTATCTGATCTGCCAGCTTTCCCAGTCCGCTGCCCAACACAATGCCTGCAAAAGGCTTCTTTCCGTCCAGTTTTGCTGCGATATAATCAGCAGCTTTCATAATCTTTTCTACTCTTGGATCCATAATATCTCTTATTAAAACAAGAACTTCCTTGCCTCTGCAAGTATTTCCTTCTCGCCTGGAACGACTCTGTTCTGCATGACGAACTTTCCATTGCAGATGACGGAGTCAATGCAGTCCGAGTGGGCCGAATATACAAGATTGGCTTCGAACGTTCCTGGAGAAAGGAAGTTATAATTATCCGTATCCACGATAAGGATGTCAGCCAATGCACCGGCTTCGATCTTTCCTATATTCAAATCAAGTACCTTGCCTGCGTTTGCAGTTGCCATCGAGATCAGTTCGTCCAACGGCATCGCCGAAGGATCGTCACGCCATGCCTTCTGCAGCATGGCTGACGTCTTCATGGTCTCGAGCATATCGAGATTGTTCGAAGATGCGCAGCCATCTGTTCCCAGACATATGTTTGCGCCGGCATCGCGAAGCTCGTTATAAAGGAATTTATAACCGGATGCAAGCTTGAGGTTTGAATTCACATTATGAACGCATGTCACTCCCCTTTCGCCAAGAATACGGACATCGTTCTCCGACAGCCAAAGGGTGTGTGCTGCAATCACGTCAGGGCCAAGAACACCAAGACTGTCAAGATATTCCACAGGAGTCTTGCCTTCGTGCTGTGCCATGCAGTCCTCGACCTCCTTACGGGTCTCGGACACATGAATATGTATCTTGAGTCCATGGCTGCGAGCGAAATCCGTAGCCCATATGATCATTTCTTCACGCACAGAATAAATGGCATGGATGGCGATTGCAAAAAGAGAATGATCGTTCCAGGTCAACGATTCTTCATACATTTCCAGACACTGCTGTTTCTGGCGCTCGGACTCTGCAGGGTCGTTATGGTCGAGGAACACATATGCAAGAACAGGACGGAGACCCATCTCCGTTGCGGCCTTATGGGCCATAGGCATATGCCAGTAATGGTCGTTGAAGGTAGTGGTTCCTGTCTTTATCATTTCCAGGCAGGCTACTTTGGTCGCATGATAGACATATTCGTCATTTATCCTGGACTCCACCTGCCATATACGGTCGATCCATTCGTGGAAGGATATATCTTCTCCGATTCCGCGCATCATGGCCATACCTGCATGTGTATGCATGTTCACGAATCCGGGAACAGCTGCCTTACCTGCACAATCGACTACCTGACAGCCGTCAGTCACAAAATCTTCAGGTAACAGCACATCAGCTGGCTGAACTCCGGCAATCTTATTTCCATCAATGAGGAGATCCGACACAACTCCGTCTGACACAATATTTTTAAGCAATATCTTCCCCATAAATACACATCTTTAAAGATTTCAAAGTTAAAGAATTTTTCCAATAAAAAGCATACCTGAAATAAGTTTTACGGATTTTATGAAGTAAATTTGAAAATTCGGTAAAAATGCTGTACTTTTACTTGATTAAATAAAACAAACACTTAAAACTCATAATATAATGGCATTCAAAGGAGCAATCGAAGTCGATACACAGAAATGCAAAGGTTGCGGAGTATGTGTGGAGAACTGTCCGACCAAGAGCATCGAACTTGCTAAGATGGTCAACAGCAAAGGTTATCATTATGCCGAGATGGTAGGAGAAGCATGCATAGGATGTTCAAACTGTGCAGTTGTCTGCCCTGATTCGGTAATAACAGTTTACAGAGTAAAGATCTAAAAGATATGGCAGAGAAGATTTTGATGAAAGGAAACGAAGCGATTGCCATATCGGCAATACGCAACGGTGCGGACGGATA
>JAEIGA010016152.1_pt1 | contig 11365 bp, 8 predicted proteins | sample 9270691 | NCBI WGS metagenome assembly JAEIGA01 (sample SAMN17057246, study PRJNA624740) | gut metagenome | biome: biome; isolation source: fecal sample | host: Bos grunniens | place: China: Xizang | collected 2019
AGGGAGGTCTCTCCAGGATGTCACCCAGTTCTTGTATGTATTCCATATGATTGTCTCAGAAGTAGGTCTCACGATCAGCTCTTCCTCAAGTCTTGCCGAAGGGTCCACTACTACGCCGTTTCCGTCAGGAGATGCCATAAGTCTGTGATGGGTCACTACTGCACACTCTTTTGCGAAACCCTCTACGTGCTCAGCCTCACGGCTGAGGAAAGACTTAGGGATGAAAAGCGGGAAATAGGCATTCTGATGACCGGTATCCTTGAACATCTTGTCAAGAACATCCTGCATCTTTTCCCATATTGCATATCCGTATGGCTTGATCACCATACAACCTCTTACAGCTGAACGCTCAGCGAGATCTGCCTTTACCACAAGGTTATCATACCACTGCGAATAATTGTCAGACCTTTTAGTTACCTCTTTTGCCATTGTATTTTGCTTTTTATTGTTTTTATTCTTATAATTGTAGTTGAATGCGCAACTATGCGAAGCCGAAAATGACGGTATAGTTATTGCAAGGCGATTCAAGTTGCGAAGATACGAAATTATTACAAATAAAATAGGAGAAAAATTATGAAAAAGAGTTCTGTGCTGATTATTGCGGCAGCCCTCATACTCTCTTCTTGTGGCGCCCTCACCCAGCTTGCGTCGACTGACAGCGGCCAGAGGTTCCAGGATGGCATCTACAGCAATACTCCTGCATTCAGGACAAAGGCGGAGAAAACCGAGTCTCAGGCTGAGACCCAGGCACTTGCCCAAAAGACCAAGGAATCTCAGATATACCTTTTCGGAGACAAGAAAGACACAGTTTCCATTCCTCAGGATATGTCAGCTATGATCAGATACGACCAGAAGCTCGGAGGTACGGTGGTCACTGTGGGAGAGAACCCGTACGACTGGAGATTCGATCTCGAAAACAATTACGGATATTGGTACGGTCCTTATAGTCTGGGAAGCTCGTGGTACTGGAGCAGACATTATTCACCGATCTATGCTTTGGACTTCGCGCCTTGGAGATACCGCGGATGGTATGACGGATGGTATTATGGAAACTGGTACAGCCCATATTATTATGGAGGCTTCTACGGCGGATGGTATGACCCTTGGTACTGGGGAAGCCATTGGGGCTGGTATGACCCGTGGTACAATCCATATTACAGTCCATACTACTGCGGATGGTACGGAGGATGGGATCCTTACTGGGGACATCACCACCATCACGGACACGGCCCGGGACATATCGGAGGCTCTGACCACCATAAGGATGTATGGTACGGCTCAAGACATCAGACTGGATCCGAGCGCGTATTCGGAAGCAGTTCATCACTCAGAGGCGGAATCGGCAGCAGAAGCACTGTAAGCAGAAACAGCAGCACCACAGGAAGAAGCACAGCCAGCCGGGCACAGGCCTCCGGAAGTGTATCTTCAGGAAGGACAGCGGCTGACAGGAATGTGACCTCAAGTTCTGCATCGAGCACCAGCAGAACATCCGTTGTAAGGACTACTCCTTCCATCAGAAACGAAAAGACCAGCGGAAGAAATACAGGAGCAGCAGTTCAGGGATCTGCAGTGAGAGGCACAGTATCAGCAGGCCGCCCGGTATCATCGACAGGCAGGACCGGCACTGTTTCACAGCCGAATCATCGCAGACCGGCCGCAACGACTGTCCCAAGCGCATCGACCGATAGAAACAGCTCAAGCACTTCAAGTTACAATAGAGGAACTTCCACTTCGGACAGATCGTCAAGCTATGACAGAAGTTCTTCAAGAAGTTCCTCAAGCAGTCCAAGCTACAACAGAAGCAGTTCTTCATCAAGTCGTTCAAGTTTCAGTACCGGCGGCGGATCTAGCTACAGCAGAAGCAGTTCAGGAGGAGGATACAGCGGTGGCGGATCAAGCAGAAGCGTAGGTTCGTCAGGAGGAAGAAGATAAGTACAATTCAAACAAACCCGTACTATGAGAAAGACAGTACTGATCATAATGATGGCATTTGCAGCAGTATGCAGCTATGCCCAGACTGCATATGACGCCCTTTTGTTCAGCGAGAACAATTACGAGGGCACAGCCCGCACCGTGGCAATGGGCAATGCCTTCACTGCCTTGGGAGGCGATCTGGGATCCGTGACTATAAACCCTGCGGGCAGCGCAGTGGCCGGTTATTCACAGATCACCATCACACCGTCGCTTACATTTTCTGCAAGCACCACTCAGGGAGTTTCGCCTTACACTGACGGAAGCCTCCCCTACTTCGAAAACAGGATGAAAAGCAGCATCACACGTTTCTCGACACCTAACCTCGGCGTGACACTTCATTTCGACACCCACCGTACATCCGGTCTCAAAAGCGTAACTGTAGGCTTCCTTATGAACAAGTCAGCAGGGTGGGATGAAGATGTATACGCAAGCGGCACCAACCACAGCACTTCCTTTATGGGAGCAATGGCATATGAGGCTACAGTGAACGGATATTCCGGTTCGGAACTGGGAGATCCTAATGCATTCGACTATATGCCTTGGAAACCGGTCGTAGGATACCAGAGTGGAATGATATCCACATTCGGCGGATATGACGACCAGTTCGTAGGAGCGAGCGAAGTGATCTATGACAATGGAGAAGTTGCCATCGGAGGGCCTCTCTCACAGTCTTACAGCAGAAATGTACAAGGTGGAAAATATGACTATGTATTCAATATCGGTGCAGACATTTCAGACTTCATATATCTGGGAGCCAATCTCGGCATAAGTTCCTTCGACTACGTCTACGACGAACTTTTCAAGGAAAGCGCTATCGATCCTTCTGACTTCCAGATAGATATGGCAAACGGTGACAGGATGTACTTCAAGGATATGAACTATAGATATTCATATTCAGCCACCGGCACCGGATATTACTGCAAATTCGGAGTCATCGTGACTCCCGGTTATGGATTCCGCTTCGGAGCTGCTATCCAGACTCCTACAGTGAACAATATCACAGAAGAATGGCAGATGTCCGGAGAGACATCGTATACAGACACAGAATATAACGGATACACCCCGAGTCCATACGGCAGCGGATCATACAGAATGGTTTCTCCTTTCAGAGCCAATCTCGGACTTGCCTACACACTCGGACAGTTGGGAGTCCTCAGTGCAGACTATGAGATGTGCGATTACGGACAGATGAGATACCAGACCAACGGTGTGGACAGAGATTACTTCGAAGAGGTGAACAGAGATATCAGGGAGCGCTTCGGTACTTCACATATCTTCAGAATCGGTGCTGAAATCAAGCCTTTCAGCGGAATCGCAGTCAGAGCAGGTTACCGTGCAGCTACTTCATCAGAGAAGTACGACTCTTGGGGAGAGGAAATCCCCGGCACACTGACACAGAATGTATCATTCGGTCTGGGATACAGTTCAAAGAACTCCTTCTTCGCTGATCTTGCTGTGAGAAAGACAATACTGGCAGACGAATACTATATGCCATACGCAGACTATATGTATGACAATGACGGATATGTGATCGAGAGTGCATACGCACCGGAGATTCTGAACAAAAGAAGCCTTTGGAAAGTCCTCCTTACATTCGGATGGAGATTCTGAGTGCTGACCTGAGATTCTCTACAATTTTTTCAGAAACAGAATACTGTCCGGGCCTTCATTGAAAAGGAGATCCATCACGGACAAATCGGACTTGAAGCCGTATTTCCTGGCAAAGACCTGGAAATACGGCTTTTCCAGATCCATTGATGCAAGCAGAGTATTCGGACGCTTCGGATGTATGACCTCACGCAGGTCTTCACATCGGACAGAGTCATCCTCCACAAGGCCCTGGGGCGAATAATCGGAAGTAAGCCTCAGATCGACCTTTATGCCTGTCTTTTCTATAAAGAAACGGATGAGCGCAAGATTAAGCTCGAATAGAGTTTCCGGTCTGCTGTCAAGAATTTCAAACAGTTCATCCTGATAATATTCAAAATATGCTGATGTCCTGTATGCTGAAATTATGGCACGCTGATGCTGGTGGATCCAGGGAGTGGAGTAATCTACCTTGATTTCAGAAATAGGGAGCTTATGGGTTCCGGCTTCGTGGACAATCGGGAAGGAGAGGGCCTGCACGCCATCCGCCGCATAGAATCTGCAACGGTTCCTGTACGATTGTTTCTGATAGTTTTCGCAGGCCTCGATATATACGACAGACGGAGACAGTTCGAGAGAACTGTCACCGCCACGTCTGCTGATCAGACCTTCCATTTCCTGAGCCATTGCGGCGAAATAGGAGACGGGAGGAAAGTATGCTATTGAAAATAACTTAGGCACGACTAGTCGATATTGCCCTTGGTCTCAGAGTTCATACCTCTGATGATACCTCTCTTCGAGTTTCGGATGAAGCTTATAATGGTATCTCTTTCTTCTGATTCAGGGAAACCGATCTCTATCTTTGCAAGAGCATCCGAGAAGTTCGAACCGGCATTATAGATTATGTCGTACATATCCTTTATGCTGCGGATCTGATCTGAAGTAAAGCCTCTTCTACGAAGTCCTACGATGTTTACACCTGCATATGTGAGAGGATCGCGTCCGCAGAGAACATAAGGAGGAACGTCCTTATTGATCTTGCAGCCTCCTCCTACAAATGCGTGCTTTCCGATTCTGGAGAACTGATGAGCTACGGAACTTCCTCCGATGGTAGCCCAGTCATCCACGTCTGTTTCTCCTGCTATTCCCACATAACTTACAAGGATACAGTTATTTCCGACAGTACAGTCGTGTGCGACGTGCGTATATGACATCAGAAGGACATTGTTACCGATCTTGGTCACTCCTCTTCCGCTTGCCTTGGTTCCACGATTGATAGTAGCGCACTCACGAATGTTCACATTGTCACCGATTTCCACATAGGTGATTTCTCCGTCGAACTTGAGGTCCTGAGGGATGGCACCGATAACCGCTCCCGGGAATACGGTACAATTCTTTCCCATCTTCACATAATTGAAGATAGTTGCGTGAGGAAGGATCTTGCTTCCTTCACCGATCTCCACGTGTTCTTCAATATATGCGTAAGGTCCCACCTCTACGTTCTCTGCAAGCTTTGCATTCGGATGCACTGTTGCGAGTGGATGAATATTTGCCATAATGGTTATTTTTTATTTTTTATTTTCAGATACCCGGTTACGCACGTAATGACTTACGCACAGCCTTGGCTGCAGTGGTATTGATTCCGTGACCTGCCTTTTCAGCTGTTATCTTCGCCTTGAGGAAGCCTCCGCAGAGACGAAGGTCTCCGATAAGGTCAAGGAGCTTATGTCTTGCACATTCGTTAGGGAAACGGAGGACAAGATTGCTGAGATAACCGTCTTCACGAACTTTGAGAGCCGGAACATTGAAAAGCTGGCTCATACGCTCTACCTGCTCGTCTGTAACAGGATGTTCCACGATTACAATAGCATTGTCCACATCTCCACCCTTTACGAGATTGTTATTGAAAAGGAATTCTATCTCGTGGAAGAATACAAATGTCCTGCAGACACCGATCTGCTCCGGATACAGGACTGAAGAATCCCAGCTTGCCTGCTGTACACCCAGAACCTTTGAATTGAAATCCACCATTATGTCATAACGGAATTCATCGGCAGGTTCAATTCGCACCAGTGAGCCTTTCTCTTCATTTCTGATCTCGATGGTCTCCTTGATCTCGATATACCTGCGAGGAGCATCCTGCTGCTGGAATCCATCATTCCAGATCGCATCTATATATGGTTTTGCACTGCCGTCAAGAATAGGAACCTCGATATTGTCAATATCAATATAAGCATTATCCACGCCCATACCTGTAAGCGCGGACAGAATATGTTCAATTGTAGATACTGAAGCGTTGCCTGATGAAACCGTTGTGCTTCTTGCTGTATTGGATACATTCTCAGCCAAAGCAGGCACCAATGCATCTTCGCCCAGGTCTGTTCTCCTGAACACGATGCCGGTATCTGCCGGGGCCGGACAGACTGTCATTCTGGCAACCTTTCCGGTATGAAGTCCCTTACCCTCAAATGTATAATTGTTCTTAAGTGTCTGTTGCAACTGCATTACTTTTTCTTTCCAAGTTTCACTCCCGAACACAACTTCGCAATAAGTCCGGGACATTTTAGCCCGCAAAGATAGTCAATATTTTGAGAAACTCGCTAAATTTTTAGCATTTAGAATTTTAAATATTATTTACCTGCCTTTTTGAAGACTGCATAACTACGCAGATAATCCTTATAAGGTATGGCTGGAGTGCCCATATATGCCTGCCCTGGAGTCTTGATGCTTCCAAGCACTCCGGTCTGCGCCCCGAGAGAGGTATTGTCCGCTATTGTAATATGTCCCGCAATTCCCGACTGTCCTCCGAAAATGCAATGCTCACCGATCTTGGTAGAGCCTGCGATTCCGGTCATCGCCGCCATCACGGTATTGCGTCCTACCTCGACATTGTGGGCTACCATACAGAGGTCATCGATCTTGACTCCCCTGCGAATGACCGTAGAGTCCATCTGAGACTTGTCGATGCAGGTATTGGCTCCGATTTCCACATCATCCTCGATGATGACATTGCCGGTATGCTCTATCTTCTTCCAAGTACCATCTTCGAGCGGAGCGAAACCGAAACCGTCAGCACCGATCACCGCATTTGCGTGTATGATGACATTGTTGCCAATCACCATTCCCGGATAGATACGCACTCCCGGATATATGATGCAATGAGATCCGATCTTCACATCATCACCGACGTAAACATTTTCATAGATCTTGGTAAAGTCACCGACCTGGGCCCTTCTGCCTACATAAGCGAAATCACCGATATACACTTTCTTTCCTATCTTCGAGCTCCAGCGGACTCTGCTGCGGCATCCGCGATATCTGCGGTAGGAACGCTTTTTTGCAGTAACATAGTCCAGCAGAGCTGCGACAGCAGAATAGGCATCCTCGACGCGTATCATAGTTGCAGACACCGCCTCCTTCGGCTGGAAAGACTTATTTACGATTATGATTTCCGCTTTGGACGAATACACATACTGCTCGTATTTAGGGTTAGCGAAAAAGCATATGGTGCCAGGTTTTCCGCTCTCGATGCGGGCGAAAGAAGTGACCGTAGCTTCCGGGTTACCGTCCACTGTTCCGTCAAGTATCTCTGCGATCTCTTTTGCTTTGAATTCCATTATATTGCAGGTCAGATAAATTTTGCTTGTTATGATTTTTTTCGTACATTTGCACCGTGAGAATGATTCAGGGGGCTGGAAGGCCCCCTTATTTTATGCATCATCAGGAGCTATGATTAAAACATCAGACATAATAGATGCGGTCGGCGGCGAAATAGTTGCACGCGGATGCTTTATCGTTGACGTTTCGGTCAGCAAAGATAACGATATTGTTTTGACTATCGAGTCAGAAAACGGAAAAATCGAACTGGAAGACTGCGTTTCACTCAGCAGATACTTCGAAACCAGGTTTGACAGAGAGTCCGAAGACTACTCATTGACAGTAAGTTCGGCAGGACTTGACCAGCCTTTCAAGGTGTTCAGACAGTTCCTCAAGGCTGTCGGGTCAAAAGTGGAGGTGCAGTTCAAGGGCGGAAAGAAGATGGTAGCTCTTCTGGATGCAGCGGACGAGGAAAGCATTACACTCAAGTACTCGGCGAAGGAAAGTGTAGAGGGAAAGAAGAAAAAGGAGCTGGTGGAACATATCGACCGTTTCACGATGGATCAGGTGAATTCGGTAAGACCATTCATTGAATTTAATTAATCAAGAATATAACAATGGAAAAGATTGAACTTAAAGACGCTTTTGCTGAGTTCAAGAACCAGAAGAACATCGACAGACCTACAATGATGGGTGTGCTCGAGGATGTGTTCAGGACTCAGATCACAAAGACTTACGGATCTGCAGACAACTTTGACATCATCATCAACATCGACAAGGGAGACTGTGAGATTTATTGGAACAGAGAGGTGGTAGAGGAAGTGGAAGATCCGAACACAGAGATCGCTCAGGACGACCCTGCACTCGATGACGACTACGAAATCGGCGAGACTTTTGCGAAGAAGATCGAGCTCAAGGACTTCGGACGCCGCGGTATCCTGAATATCCGCCAGAATCTTCAGGGTCGCATTATGGACATCGAGAAGGCTAATCTCTATAACAAATATGTAGGCAAGATCGGCGAAATCTTCACCGGTGAGGTTTATCAGACCTGGGCAAAGGAGGTTCTCATCCTCGACGAGGATGGAAACGAGCTCAGACTCCCTAAGTCAGAGCAGATTCCTGGCGAGCACTTCAAGAAGAACGACACTGTCCGCGCTATCATCAAGAGCGTGGAGATGAAGAACAACACCACTCCGTACATCGTTCTTTCACGTACAACTCCTGAATTCCTCGAGAAGCTCTTCGAGAGCGAGGTTCCGGAAATCCTCGACGGCCTTATCACTGTCAAGAAGGTGGTACGTATCCCTGGAGAGCGTGCAAAGGTGGCAGTGGAGTCTTATGATGAGCGTATCGATCCTATCGGAGCCTGCATCGGAGTCAAGGGTGCACGTATCATCGGAATCGTACGCGAGCTCAGAAACGAGAACATCGACGTGCTTCAGTGGACTAACAACACTCAGCTCCTCATCCAGAGAGCGCTCAACCCTGCAAAGATCTCATCAATCGTCCTTGGAGGCGAAGATGACAAGATCAAGGTATATATGCTTCCTGACGAAGTGAAGAAGGGTATCGGTAAGGGTGGATGCAACATCAGACTGGCCGGTATGCTCGTAGGCAAGGAAATCGAGGTTTGGAGAGAGCTTCCGAAGGATGATATCGATGCAGAGGAGGACGTTCTCCTGAGCGAATTCGACGATGTGATTGACGCTTGGATCATCGAAAAGCTCCAGAGCATCGGATGCGACACAGCGAAGAGTGTTCTTGCACTTTCAGCAGCAGACATCGCAAAGAGGGCAGACCTTGAGGACGAGACAGTAGAGGAAATCCTCGACATCCTCAGTGCAGAATTTGAAGAAGAATAATAGTAATAAAGGGGTAATATAATGGCAGAAATCAGATTAAGTAAACTTACAAAGCAATTCAGCATCGGACTTGCCAGGCTCGTTGATTTCCTCAACGAGAAAGGTGCCAATGTAGAGATGAATCCGAACGCTAAGGTTTCGGATGAATATCTACCGGCCATAGAGGCAAAGTTCGGTGAAGACCTTAAACTTAAGAAGGACTCGGAAAAGGTTACGATCAAGCTCAAGGAAATAATTGAGATGGGATCGAAGAAAAAGCCGGGCCGCGAAGAAGAAGAAATTCCTGAGAAGGAAGTCGTAATCAAGACCAATGTCCTCAACAGCGAGCCTGTAAAGGAGGTGAAGGTGGAAGAGAAGCCAGCTGCACCAGTTGCAGAGAAGCCGGCTGCTCCTGTGTCAGAACCGAAAGAGGAGGCAAAGCCTGTACAGCTGGACAGAGGTATCAAGATTGTCGACAAGATCGATCTTTCTCAGTTTGACAAAAAGAAATCTCCTGCTACGGAGGAAAAGCCAAAGGCTGAGCCTGCTGCAGAGCCTCAGACCGCCCCAACCCCAGCGGTAGAGCCTGCTAAGCCGGTAGAGCCGGAGCTTCCTGCAGCGCCGGTTGAAGAGCCGGAGGTCAAGGAACCGAAGGCAGAAGAAAAGATGGAAGAAAAGGTAGAAGAAAAGCCTCAGCCTCGTGAAGTAAAGATCGAAGTGGAGCGTCTTGCTGGTCCTAAGGTAGTGGATAAGATCGACCTTTCTCAGTTCGACAAGAAGAAGAAAAAGAAGAAGAGAGAGAGAATCGGCAAGGAAGGAAGCCAGAAGGTGGATGTAACCAAGGTAGAGGCTGACAACAAGGTCAAGAAGGACAAGAACAAGGGCAGTCAGGGCCAGCAGAACAATGGCCAGAAGCAGCAGCGTCCGGCAGACCAGCAGCAGGGCAAGAACAATAACAAGAAGAACCGTCGTGATCGTGGCGGCGACAAGTTCAAGCCGATGACTGAGGCCGAGCAGGAAGAGATGCAGAAGGAAATCCAGAAGCAGATCAAGGAGACATATGCCCGTATGAACGAAGGCAAGAAGGGTAACTTCGGTGCTAAGCACAGAAAGGAGAAGAGAGAGGCTGCCTCACAGAGGATGATGGAGGAGATGGAGATGCAGCAGCTCGAGCAGAAGGTGCTGAAGGTGACCGAGTTCGTTACAGTAAACGACCTTGCGACCCTTATGAACAACACCCCTGTGACCAAGGTTATCGGAGCTTGTATGAGTCTGGGTATGATGGTATCCATCAACCAGCGTCTGGATGCAGAGACACTCGTTCTCGTTGCAGAGGAATTCGGATATGAGGTAGAGTTCGTCACAGCGAACCTTACCGACGCGATAGCTCAGGGCGAAGGAGAGGACACTGAGGAGGATCTCCTCCCACGTCCACCGGTGATCACCGTGATGGGTCACGTTGACCACGGTAAGACTTCCCTCCTCGACTACATCCGTAAGGCCAACGTAATTGCAGGTGAGGCCGGAGGTATCACACAGCACATCGGTGCATATCACGTAGAACTCCCTGACAGGCAGAGGATTACTTTCCTTGATACACCTGGTCACGAAGCGTTTACAGCGATGCGTGCCCGCGGTGCGAAGATGACAGACGTTGCAATTATCATCGTTGCAGCCGACGACTGCATAATGCCGCAGACAGTGGAGGCAATCAACCACGCCCAGGCAGCAGGTGTCCCTATGATCTTCGCCATCAACAAGATCGACAAACCAGGTGCCAATCCGGACAAGATCCGCGAACAGCTCTCTAATATGAACATCCTCGTGGAGGACTGGGGTGGAAAATACCAGTGCCAGGAGATTTCAGCAAAGCACGGTGTAAACGTGGATCTTCTCCTCGAAAAGGTACTCCTTGAAGCCGAGATGCTTGAGCTCAAGGCCAATCCGAACAGAAGGGCAAGCGGTGCAGTGATCGAGTCTTCGCTTGACAAAGGCCGCGGTTATCTCGCTACAATCCTCGTACAGAACGGTACAATGAGAGTAGGAGATGTAATGCTCTCAGGATGCTATACCGGACGCGTCAAGGCAATGTTCAACGAGCGTGGACAGAAGGTGGATGAGGCAGGTCCTTCGACTCCGGTATCTGTTCTCGGTCTTAACGGAGCCCCAACAGCCGGAGAGACATTCAATATTATGGCTGACGAAAAAGAGGCTAAGGATATTGCTAACAAGCGTGAACAGCTCATCCGTATCCAGGGCATCAAGACTCAGAAGCATATGACTCTCGAGGAGATCGGACGCCGTATCGCGATCGGAAACTTCAAGGAGCTCAATGTCATTGTCAAGGGAGACGTGGACGGTTC
>JAEIGA010016153.1_pt1 | contig 11365 bp, 24 predicted proteins | sample 9270691 | NCBI WGS metagenome assembly JAEIGA01 (sample SAMN17057246, study PRJNA624740) | gut metagenome | biome: biome; isolation source: fecal sample | host: Bos grunniens | place: China: Xizang | collected 2019
ATGGTCTATGGTTTTAACAAACTTGATGGACAGAATTTCTGTGTACGTTATAATTGTAGAAATAAAACATTTGGCCCTTATGGTTCAAGGACTGTTACTGTTGACGAAAATAGCGAACAATTTGGTCATGTAGTAAAATGGTTTGAAAATTCAAATTATAAAGACATATTATTTAAGATTATTAAAGAAAATTCAGGTAAAAAAAGTATTTTTAATGGTATTGAAGAAATAACATTTTTCTTTGAATGGTACGGTGAAAATTCATTTGCAGGTAAACATGAAGAAAATGATCAATTAAAACTTGCCTTAATTGACGTGTTTCTTAAAAAGAAAGGTTATATGGAACCTGACACGTTTTTACGACTTTTTTCTAATACTGATATTGAAATACCTGAATTAATTTATAAGGGCCAATTAACTTCTGATATAATTAATACACTACAAGCAAATGATTGGACTGAAGAAGATTGCAAATTACCAACAGTAAAAGAGGGTGTTGTATTTAAGAGAAGTACTTTATTAAAAGGGCAAAGAAGACCATCGGTTAAAGTAAAAACAAAATGGTGGTTAGAGAAATTACATTCTTTATATACTGAAGAAGAATGTGCTAAATTAGAATAATTTAAATAAAAAAAAATACATATGAATTTTATATTACCAAGTTTCGAAATTATTGAACAAAAACCAGGATTGCAGGGTCTCTATGAGGCAGCAGAGTTGCCTGGACGCATTTGTTATGGTTCACAAGACAAAATTACAGAAGGAAGCGCAGAAGTGTTTGTAGAGCGTTTAATGAAGTCAGATCATGGTGCTCCACTTGAACACGCAACAGTATATCTGAAAGCAAGACATAAATATGATTTCTATTCTAATATTGAATTAGAAGATTGCGGTTCAGTTCTTGACGATTATCGTTATAATCAATATTCAAAATATTACGATGACGGAGATTATGTTTATGTTACAACCAATCTAAGGGTAATGTTTGAAAATGGTTGGTTAGAAGATTTACAATATTTGTGTGAACCGACTATTCACCACGAGAGACGTGTTATGGTACGTTTTACTATTGATAGATTTACAGGTGAAGAATATTTAAGACATAGAAAGGCTTCATTTAATAGAGAATCGACACGATATATCAACTTTTCAAAAGAGAAGTTTGGTGGAGGTTCTATTAGATTCATTACACCAACTTGGTTACAAGATAAGAAGGAAGAAATCGATGAAAGAAATAATCATTACACTATGATTGATTATTGTAAGGGTATCATTGATTATATTGATGGAGAAACTGAATTAGATGATATTTTCGTATGGATGTTTTCATTACAAGCAGCAGAATGGTCCTATAACGAATTAACTAAAACATTCGGTTGGCAAGCACAACAAGCACGTACTGTATTACCTTGTGCAATTAATTCACCATTAATTAAAACTGCATATATAAGCGATTGGATTCACTTCTTCAATTTAAGAGCATTAGGTACAACAGGTGCACCACATCCACAAGCAAAAGAATTAGCAGAGCCATTAATGAATGTTTTTATTGAACGAGGATTGATAGAAAAAGAAGATTTAGGAAAATAAAAGATTTTTTACGGGAATTATAAGTTTATAATTCCCATTTTTTGTATATTTGTATTAAAAAATAAAAAAGAAGTTGAACCTTTTTATAATGAAAAAAGATGATAGAAATACGAAAATTGTTTTAGAAACATTGGCATTAATGTACGATGCGTCAGAACCAAAATTAGATTTTATGAATTTTATTGAAACTACTAAAAATTATCGTACAAAAGATACAAACGAACAAGTTGTTCTAAATGAACATCTTTCTACAATAGAAATGAGAACAAGAGGTCTTGTTATAGATGTTCCATTTGAAAATCATTTTATTGACAGAGAAATATGTGAAAACATATTATTAGAACAATGTAAAAAATACAAACTAAATAAGAGTGAACAATCTAAATTGAGGACACAAATTTATCTTGGTTGTGCACCAACATTTAAAAACGAAGTTACACTATGAGTTTAGACATTATTAGATTTATTGAAATTAAAGACAAGAAAAAGAAAAATTGGACACGAGTATGTCTTAAAAAACTTGATAATTGTTTTAATAATGGAAAAAGTATTGCTGAATATTGGTTTGAAAAACAACACCCATCATTTAAGAATGGATTACCTGAAAATGTTGATCAAAAAAATATTGACGTTTATGAATCATGGGGTTATTCACCAAAGTATATTACATTAGATGAATTAGAGAACCTTATTTCGTCTTATGAACATGAATTACACAATACACTTAAAGTGTCTAAGATTTTTAATGACCTTAGTGAAGAAGGTATTTTACAAACATCAGACCTTTATGAAGGCGAATACCCATATAATGATTATGAAATTAAAAATCAATTTGATGACGACTTTGCAATGGGTATGCTTAAACTAAACGCTATTAGAGATGATTATGCAGCAGCACGCGCTATAGTTGATTTTATATACAATAATTGTTATATACCTAACGGCAACATTCGTATCATTTATCTATATAATCGTTAATATATTTTCCGTTATCGGCAAAAAATACACATAAGAGTAAAAATAATTACGCTTAAGAGAATAGTAAAATGATTGTTCCACCATTAAAAATTCAAGGAAAAAAAACAAAATTAGTACCGCATATACAAGAGTTAACAAAAAAGTTAATACAAGATAAACCTAATATAAACACATGGATAGAACCATTCTTTGGTACAGGTGTAGTCGGTTTTAATGTACCTGAACAAATAACCAAAGTTATTGTTAGTGATATTAACCCTCATATTATACGATTCTATCAAGCAATACAAAAAGGTGAAATTACAGGCGAAAATATCAAACCATGGTTACTTGAAATGGGTGAAAAGTTATCTGTAGGTGAAGAGAATGGTTATAAATTATATCGTGAAATAAGAAGTGAGTTTAATAAAACAAAAGACATACGTTTATTCTTATTCTTGTCAAGAACAAGTTTTAATGGAATGATGCGTTTTAATAAAAAAGGGGAATGGAATCTACCTTATTGTAAAGTACCTGATAAATTAAACGAAAATACCGTAATTAATTTGTGTGAAGAAATAGATAAGTTACATAACTTAATGCAAGAAAAAGAATATGTTTTTTTAAACCAATCTTTTGAAGAAACGATTAAGTTAGCAAATGAAAATTCAATAATTTATTGTGACCCACCTTATTTAGGTCTATACACAAATTATTTTGATAGTTGGAATGTTGAAAGTGAAATCTTATTAAAAGATTTGTTAAATACTTTAAAAACACCAAGAATAGTTTCAACATGGAAGAATAATGGAAAAGTTGAAAATGAAATAATTGATCAATATTGGTCAGATTGGAAATACGAACTTATCGGTCATAAATATAATGTAGGTGCTAAAGCGAAAAATAGAAGAAACGTTATTGAAGCATTACTTTATAAATAATTTATATATTTGAACAAACACAAAATTTAATTTAATATGTTAACAGATTACACAATTGATTTACAAGAAAGAACGGTAACCTGTCGTATGATTTGCGACGAGGGTACATTTATTGGCACAGCACAGTGCATGAAGACAGAACCATTTGACGAAGAAGTTGGTAGAGAACTTGCATATAAACGTGCATTGCTTCAAGTTAAAAAACATGACATTGCTATTTTCAAGAAAAAGGTTGACCAATACGAGGAAGCATTAACTGCTTCTAAAAATATTGAGAAACGTCTCGCAAAATATAAGAAATTCTATAAACAAGCGAAGGCACAACTATCTAATATACACGTTGGTATTGAGAAATTATCAAATTTAAATGATAATAGCAAGATTAAAAAGGATACAGAAAATCCTAATGAAGATTATGTAGGCCGTTATTTTATGGAAACCATAAATGATGTGTTATTTACCACCAATGGTAAAAAAACTATCATTCGCTATATTCATGTAGTTGAAAAAATTAGTACATTCAAGTGTTATGCTTATGTAGTAGAGAAGAGACGTACTGTTTGTAGTGATTTAACTTCTCAAGGTGTACATTTGTATTTTGGAGAAATCAGTCTTGATAAAATTAAAAATATGACTGAAATTTCAAAAGAACAATTCCAAAACGAAGCAAAACTTAATTCAGATTTTTAATATGAAGAAAACACCTAATTATCAAAAAGAATTGTATCGCGGTACAATTAAACAAATCATGAAAGTTCGTGGTTTGCGAACAATTTCTCTTGCTAACTATAATAGTTGGTTAAAAGAAACAGGAGTGTCTCAAATTAGTCCTAATGTTGCTCAAGTTCATTCATTAAAACTTGACGTACAAGATGGATATGTGAATATTTTTGGTTACAACAAAAACAAATGTGGAGAAAAGATTGAAAACGCTTCTGCTGAATTGTATGAGGGTGTTTACAATCAAGTAATGGATATTATTAACAAAGAACATGTAATTCCACCTAAAATAAAAAGAAATATATTAGTAAAGGTTTTTAGATAATGAAAGTTACTAAAACACACATAGAAGATTTAGTTGTTGTTGAACCAACTATTTATAACGATAACAGAGGTTATTTATCCGAGACATATAATAAAGAAGCATATTGTGAAGCGGGTATAACTTCTGAATTTACACAAGACAAAAAATCTTTTTCTAAGAAAGGTGTTCTTAGAGGTTTGCACTTCCAAAAACCACCGTATGAGCAAGCAAAATTAGTTAGTTGTTTACAAGGACGTATTATTGATGTTGCTGTTGATTTACGTAAAAACAGTCCAACATATGGTCAGCATTATGCCATTGAGTTAACAGGTGATAATCATAAACAACTTTTTATTCCAAGAGGTTTTGCGCATGGTTTTGTTGTACTAAGCGATACTGCTTTATTTACTTATAAATGTGATAATGTATATTGTAAAGAATCAGAAGGTGCGTTAAATCCATTTGATAGTGATTTGAATATTGAATGGGGTATAACAGAATCTGAAGTGATACTTAGCGAAAAAGATAAGACAAATCCTAATTTAAAAGATTTTACAACTCCATTTTAAATGTAAATTAGAACAAAAAGAAACGACTAAGAAATTGGTCGTTTTTCTTTTTTATTTTTTGTATATTTATTAAAACTTTATAATAATGGCAATATTTGGAAGAGATTGGACAGAAGATTATGATTCTCTTGAAGAATATGAAATTAGTGTAACAAATCATTATAAACAAGATGAAGATACACTATATGATCGACCTATCGGTGGTATTCATTACGAAGATAATGATGACAATTATTACGACGGAATAATAAAACATTTTCAAGATTAAAATTATGATCACAGACTTAAAAAATCGAATATATTTCGCAGCAGACAAGTATGGTAGAGTATTTGTTTTTAATGATAAACCAACTGCTATGATGGACATGGAACAACATAATGGACATATTGTTCAACACGAACCATTTTGGGCAGTCCAAAGAGAAGAATATAGCGTACTTTGTCGTGTAGAAACTAAAACTCACTTCGGAACACATTTCCCTGCTGAATTATTTTATAAACTATATGGAAGATACCTCACATTTGAGGAAAGTCCATTTGAAGTAGAATTTTAATAATATGAATATAGCAGAAGTAGTAGAAATTAGAAAAGTACATTGTTCAAGATTAAAATGTGAACATATTGATAAATGTACAAATTGTAAAACATTAAACTGTTGGTTACGACACGCATATTTGGACACAGGTGTATGGTTAGAAGCATGTAAGTATGACAAAGATAATCTCGAACTCAAACCTGAGATAAGACAATATACAGAACAAGTAAAAAAAATTAAAGAAGAATTATGTACCGATTGTTTAAATAGTGGAACTTGTTCTAATTGCGAAACCTTAGATTGTTGGTTAAGAAAAACTCATTTACGTAACAATACATGGAGTGAAGCATTTCAAATGGATATTATAAATGCACAATGTGAACACCTGACACAAGTAATAAATAAAAGACTTATTGACGATTATAAAGAAAAAAATAATTTGAAATGACACACGAAGATTTAGTTAATTACGGTTATAAACCCGAAGATTGTAAAATCGGCACCTTGTATTTTAAGGGGAAATTATTTTGCAAATTAGATAATGGTGTAGCGTCAGTTAGAACTATTCAAGATGATATGACTGATATTGGTAAAGCGTCAACTATTGAAGAGTTAAAGAAAATTGAGAGACGACACTCTGAAGAATATATTCAGAATTGTAAACAATTTGCAAATATGATTTTAAAAATGTTTGATCATCACGAAAAATCAAAGAAAAATGAAAATTAAAGAGTAATATGAAAATATTAAAAGTTTACACACATACTGAGAAAATTGGTAAATTGAGAAAAGCAGTTAAGAAAGTGACTGCAAATAGAGAAAGTCGTTTATCCTTTCTTCATCGTATTGGTGTTTATGATAAACGTGGTAATCTTACTGCCAAATACAAATGAGTAAATCACTATGTTTTATGTTAATTTTACTTAAAATTATATATTTTATTCTTGAAATTTTAACACGATATATATTAATGCCATTTGCATGGTTATCTGTAAAGATATATGTTGCATGGTTATCTGTAAAAATATATAAATTTCGAGAAAATACTAAAAATAAAATTATATATTATTTAATTTTAATTCCACATTGGTTAATATTTCCAATTACATTATTGTGGACAGTATTATCAATTTGGCAGTTAGATATTCAAGAGAAAATTAAATATGTAAAACAATCTATAAACGCAAATAAATAAGAAAAAGAATATGACAGGAAAAGATTTTTTAACATTATTACTTGTTAATTACGGGTTTAAAGAAATAGAGATAAAAACATATAAAGGTGAATGTGGTGCACAAGGATATGATATTCATGCATACAATAAAGAAACCGATAAATTTTTCCATGATAGAAATTGCGAAGGACTAATGTATAATATTACCCATATAATTTGTCGAATGCAAGATTACAATATAGAACCGACATATAATCCATTTCCTGGATATGATTATCCTGTTAAAGAAATTTTAAAAATGTTTTCTGAAAATTAAACAATAATATGGAAGTAGAAAAAAGTTTAGCAGACAAATTTATTGACGAAGTGATTGCATCTGCATATTGGCAAATGCCTAAAGAATATCGTCAATTTGATTTTCAAGATCTTGACAAAGGTGAACAATTCGAGATTGCTGTTGAAAAGATTGGTTTTGAAAGATTTAAGTTTTTACTAGAAAAATGTATAGAAGAAGCAACAATATAATGAATTACAAAAGTTTTAGATATTATACATATTGTGCAAAATGTGGTGAACGTATTTATTTTAATTCAGATGACGCACCAAAATATTGCGAATACTGCGAATCTAAAAAATACGAACTAAAAGATACATCTGATTAATTATGTCAATAGGAGAAATTATTTTAATGAATCCGATTACAGTTATTTTAATCGGAATTATATTGGTGATTATTGTCGGTAAAATCATCAAAGCAATATCTGAACGAAACAAACCTCATTGTGAACATGAATGGAAGTTAGTACATCAATATAAAGATGTTTGGTTTGATGAACCTTGGGATAAATATCCAACAGATGTTTATTTAAAAAAAGTTTGGGAGTGTAAAAAATGTAAAGAAACCAAAGAAACTTCTATAAAAATAAAATAAAATTCAAATCATTTGAATCATGAGAAACAAATAATATAATGAATTTAGAAGATATAATGATTGGTGATTATGTTTACAAGGTAGACGTAATGCATAAAGTAGAATATAATGATGACCATACGATTACTGACAAAGGTTATGAAACTACTAAAAGAGTTATTAAAGTATCTTCAGTTGCGCCTGGTTGTGTTCATTTCTTAACCATGAAGTTTGGTTTTGAGACATATATTAGTGTTGATGTTAAACAAATTGAACCAATTGAAATATCTGATGAGTTGTTAATCTATAATGGTTTTAACATTCTTGACACCTCATATCCTGTACATGGCTCTCCTATACATTTGTTTGCGTGGGAAGCCAATAAAGATACAAGAACCCCTATCATAGTTAAATTGAGTTCAAAACGAAGTGATGATACACGTTATATTAGTATTGAAAATTCAATATATAAGCACGAAGGGGAAGTAAAATATGTACATGAGTTACAACAAATTTTTAGACATTGCAAGTTAAACAAACAAATTAATATAGACGAAAATGATACTAAATCTTGAAGGAATTAAAGAAGCAGCAGTTGTTGCAAAAGAAGAAACAACACAAAATAAAATTAAAAACAAAGAAACTCTTATTGAACTACTTAATGAATGTTTAAGGTCAAAACCGACTGCTATTAATGTATTAGACACATACACATATATTACAGAACAAACAGAGATTAAGTTGTCTACTATGATTAGACTTGGTGATATGTCTATGTTTATGGATTCAGAGTGGAGAACATGTAAGAAAAATGGTTTTTATGCCACAAAAGATTTCTACGGAGAAACTTTTAAAATTGAATTTTTCCCTTATTCTAATGAATTAGTTCTTAAATACTATGAACATGATATAAAAATCACTAAACTTGTAAATGGTGATTATGTTATTGAGGGTGAAAGATATTTAGATTTATTACTTATGTCAACAGGGCGTCTTTATTTTTATAGAGATTTTGCATATCATTTTTGGGAATATATGGACAAGTATAAAGATAAGATTTTTAATTTAGGTAAAAATGAAAAAAAATAATATAGCATTAGTTGCACATGACGCACGAAAAGGTGAATTAATTGAATGGTGTAAATATAATATAACTACATTAAAAAATCATCAATTATATGCAACAGGTACTACAGGTAAATTAATTGAAAGTATTGAGATACCTGATGAAGAATTTAATAGAAATAATAATCTATATCAAAGAGTTTTAAGACCATTTAAAGATAACGTTACTAAGTTACTTTCAGGTCCTCTTGGTGGTGATCAACAAATAGGTGCAATGATTGCTGAAGGTAAAATTGATTGTTTAATTTTCTTTTGTGATAACCTTATTACACAAGGACATCAGCAAGACGTAGCAGCACTTGTTCGTTTAGCGTCATTATATAATATTGCATTTGCAACAAATAGAACAACAGCAGATATGATTATTACTTCACCATTGTTCGTTGATAAAGAATATAAACGAATTATACCTACAGCAATAAATAGTTATATCAATAGATTAGAGTAATATGAAAGTAAAATCGACATTAAAAAGAAGAAAATGCAAATCTTATAAGGAATTCTGTAAGATTGAACGAAAATATATTAAATATCTTGACTATTTTCGTTGCCCTCATTGGTTCCAATTCAGAAAACGTTTACATAGTTTATATTATATTTGGATTGAGTATGAATTTACTGATTTAGATGAATTAAAACAATTACAAAAACGTATCAATCGTCCATTCTCAAAAACACATAAAACATTTGTACACATTGTAAATAAAGCAGTTGACAACTTTGGCAAAGAATTTAAGAATGGAAAATTGACAGGAATTTCAATTACCAATGAAGATTACTATTGGATTTATACAAAACCTGATGGTAAACGATTATTTGGTTCTTGTGTTGGGCCATTAGAATAGGAATTATAACAATTGAAGAAATTGAATAGTAAATGTTTTTAAAATTCATATATTTGTTATGTAACATAATCGCAATAGGTTTATGTTTTTATTCATTGCGATTTATATTAGACCCAATAAAGAATAATATATTAAAGTTTATTTTAACTATATTAGCAAGTCTCGGTATTGCATTAGGGTCATATTTTATATTTGCACAATAAAAAAGAAAAGTTATGGAAAAGAAAAACAAATTAATTATCTTACAAGGTCCTCCATGTTCAGGTAAATCAACATGGGCCAAGAAATATATTAAAGGTAAAGAGAAAAACACTATTATAGTGTGTCGTGATAGTATACGTTTAGCATTATGTGGCGGTGACGTTACAACAATGTTTCAAAATATGCAACCAAATAGAGAAGACCTCGTAACACAAGTTGAAAATACTATGATTGAACAAGGTCTTTCAAATGGTTACGATGTCATTGTAGATGCAACTAATCTTAATAGCAAAACAATAAAGCGTTTATCAAAAATTAACGATAAATATCAAACAACGATTGTATTTGAAAAGTTCTATATACCTTTTGAGGAAGCACTTAAAAGAGATAATGAACGTAAAGAAAACGGTGGACATAGTGTAGGTAAATCAGTACTAAAACGTTTCTATCAAACATATTATAAAGAGGAATACGAAAAAGAACAATCTAAATTTGTTGAACATAAACGTATTGAAATTGATCAAACACTACCACCTGCTATTATTTGTGACATAGACGGTACGATTGCATGGATGCAAGGGCGTTATCCTTATGACTTAACAAAGGTACAAGAAGATAAAGTAGACCCAAGACTTAAACAGTTGTTATATTACATATTTGAATCAGGTGTTGAAGTTATTTTCTTGTCAGGTCGTGAAGGTACACCATTATGTAAAGCAGAAACGCTTAAGTGGTTAAAGGACAATATTGAAGGTTATGAAAGAAATAAACTTTCTTCTTATGATGGTGTTAAATTTGAACTATTTATGCGTAATGCAAATGATTATAGAGGAGACGAAATCGTAAAAAAAGAAATTTACGAACGTGAAATTAAAGGTAAATACGACGTTATCTGTGTGTTTGACGATAGAAATAAAGTAGTTGACATGTGGAGAGAAGAAGGATTGCTTTGCTGTCAAGTAGCAGAAGGTAATTTTTAACAATGAAATACGACGAAAAAGATGTTCCTTTATTTAAGAAAGTAATATGTCCACATTGTAACTCATATGAATTATCATGTAGAAAAAAAGACGAAGAAAATAATAACCATTGGTTCTTAATGTGCCCAAAATTCTTTAATTGGTTTATGGGTTATAAATATAATAATGGTATCATGGAAAGAGTAGAACCAAAAAGAGAAGAGTTTTAGAATATAAAAAATATGATAACTAATAAAAAACCTCCATATACTCCTGAAGAAGTTGAGGAAATTCGTAAACAACGATACTTAAAACAATTAGACTATTGGAAAAATAGAACAGAAATGTTTACCATTGTAGAAACAATTCCTTCAGTACCTGTTGTTGAAGAAGAAGACTATAAAAATATAATTATACCTGCATTTATTCGATGTGGAGCAATACCAAAATCACAACTTGAAATTGGTGAACAATACATCGGTGCGTGTAGAAACGCATCAATAGCAACGTGGTTAGGGGAACAATTTGAATATA
>JAEIGA010016154.1_pt1 | contig 11364 bp, 11 predicted proteins | sample 9270691 | NCBI WGS metagenome assembly JAEIGA01 (sample SAMN17057246, study PRJNA624740) | gut metagenome | biome: biome; isolation source: fecal sample | host: Bos grunniens | place: China: Xizang | collected 2019
AATGATTGATACAATCGCGGAGTTGTCGGCGGCTATGTCCGCAGGATATGAGGCAAGGCAGAAATTCTTAGTTGATGGCTACGAGCCGCACCCGCTTACAAAAGAGGAAGTTCTCACTTTGACAATTCAGGAACTTGAAGAAGTACAAAACGAAGTAATGAACGAAATCGGGGCAGGAATGAAGACCGAGATTGAAACCGAGCCTGACAAAAAGAGGAAAAAAAACGAAGTGAAAGCATAAAATTAAACGAAACATGGTTTATATTTTATGGACATATATTGAACATTCCCCGTGAAGAAGTCCTAGTGACACGCTACGGGGAAATGCTCGATATGATTAACTGTTATTCAATATATAACGGAAACGCAAAACCTAAAAAAAGCAAATTGACATTCGCGGAGGCGTTAGAATTACGATAAATCGCCTCACTTAAAAAGGGGGTGGTTTTAGTGGCTGTTAATATCGGCCCTCGAACGCATAGGGATTGAAGGCGAAGCGGAATACAGAAAGCAAATCAACGGAATAATTCAGCAATCTAAGACATTAGCTTCACAGATGAAGGCCCTCACAACTTCGTTCGATAAGAACGGCAAGAGCCTGACGGATAACGCCAAACAATACAAGATTCTTAACGAGCAGATAAAGACGCAGGAACAGAAAATTTCGACGATCAAAACCATGCTCGATAAGTCAAAAGCGGCCTACGGAGAAAACGCCACAGAAACACAGAAGTGGCAAAAGGCCATGTATGACGCAGAGGCAGAGTTAAACCGCCTAAAAAGCGAACTGGATTCCTTGCCTAGTTCACTTGATTTGGTGGCAGGAAAGTTCGCCGAAATGGGCGAAAAACTTGAAAGCATTGGCAATAGCATAGCAAATGTGGGCCAAAAGTTGACAATGGCGGTCACAGTTCCGATTGTAGGCGCGGCGACTAAAGCGGTTTCAAGTTTTGCGGAAGTCGATAAAACAATGCAGTTGACAAACGCCACAATGGGAAATACTGCGGAGGAAGCGGAAAGGCTTAACAAGGCCATGGAAGACGCGGCAAGAAATAGCACTTTCGGAATGAGTGACGCGGCAACCGCTTCTTTAAATTTTGCCCGTGCAGGACTTACGGCAACCGAGGCGGCGAACGCACTTGCACCCGCTATGAACTTGGCGGCAGGCGAGGGCGGAGAACTTGACACAGTTTCAAGCGGCCTTGTCGCTACGATAAACGGCTTCGGTGATGGTTTTGAAAAGGCGGGAGAATACGCCGACGTTTTCGCTAATGCCTGCAATAATTCGGCGTTAGATATAAATAGTTTGTCGGAATCAATGTCTATTGCCGCGCCAGTATTTTCGGCGGCAGGATATAGCGTTAATGACGCGGCCCTTTACATGGGAACTATGGCGAACGCAGGAATTGAAGCAAGCGAAGCGGCAAATGCTTTAAAATCAGGTTTTTCGAGGCTATTACCCGACGCAAAAGGCGGCGCGGCGGCTATGAAGAAATTTGGTTGGTCAATTCTTGACGCAAACGGAGATATGAAAGACGCCGTAACAATTCAAAAAGAACTGCATGACGCATTTGCAGGACTTTCCGAGGCCGACGCAATCGCAACGGCGCAAACAATGTTTGGCACTAACCAGTATTCAAAATGGTTGGCTTTGATAAATACTGCGCCTGATGATGTTTATGCGCTAAATAAAGCACTTAAAACCGAGGGGACTACTCTTGAAATGGCTAATGCTATGATGGGCGGTTTCGGCGGTTCAATTGAGAAGTTAAAGAGTTCCCTTGATGTTTTAATGACTTCATTCGGCAAGATTATTGCAGAATATTTAACACCGATGATTGAGAAGGTGCAAACATGGTTAGACACCTTTAATGAAATGTCAGATGAAGAAAAGGACCACATTGTTAAAATTGCGGCCCTTGCGGCGGCAATAGGCCCGTTACTGATGGGCGGCGGAAAGCTAATCGCTTTAATCGGTAAAATAATGCAGTTTGCGCCTAAAATTGCAACACTGATTCAGGGCGCGTCTTCAGCTTTCGGAGGAATCGGAGCAGGAGCAGGCGCGGCACTTGGCCCGATTGCGGCAATCGCGGCGGCTATTGGCGTTTTAGTTGCGGCTTTTATGAACCTATGGAAAAACAACGATAGTTTCCGTGAAGGCATGATAGGCACATGGAACGGAATCAAGGAATCATTTAGCGGATTTATTTCACAGATTCAGGAAAGGCTTCCACAGATTCAGGAAGCGTTTACAAATATTATGGCGGTTATCGGCCCGATGTGGGATAAATTTTGCCAGTTATTAGGCCCGACGTTTCAGGCGGCGTTTGATTTCATTAAGATAGTGCTAGACGGCATTCTAAACGCCATTATAGGCGTTATAGATATGTTGACGGGTATTTTTACGGGCAATAAAGAATTGTTTATGCAGGGCCTTCAGACGTTCCTTACAAGTATTTGGAATTTTATCGTTCAATGGTGGACTTTGTTTTATACATGGATTCTAAATACTGCGAACGTGGTTTTGAGTTGGTTCGGAACATCGTTGCAGGAAATCGTAACCAAAATAATTACATTCTTTAAAGACCTATGGGACACAATAACCGAGAAAGTTAAAGAAATTGTTGATTGGGTAACGGAAAAAATCGAGGAAATCTGCGACTTTATCGCCTCACTACCTGATAAGTTCTATCAATGGGGCGTTGATATGATTCAAAGCCTTATAGATGGTATTAAGTCAATGATAGGCGCAGTAGGTGACGCAATCAGAGAAGTAGCGGAAACAATAGCCAGTTTCATTCACTTTTCCGAGCCTGACAAAGGGCCTTTGTCGAACTTCCACACTTTTATGCCTGACATGATGAAGCAACTCGCCGAGGGCATGGAAGCAGGACGTTTCAAAGTGAGAGTGGCGGCGGCTAACGTAGCGGCAGATATAGCCGCACCATTGGCAGGAAATAACGTTACTATGAACAATTCATTTAATTTTAGTGGCGGATATACAGAGGCCGACGGCAGGAACATAGTTCGACAGATAAATCGACAGTTGGGCGCATTATACATTTAAGGGGATAAAATGAGAGAATTTTACTTACTAAATGCAAACGGAATAAAATTCGACCTGATGGCAAGAAACAGTTTTTTCCATGCGCCGAACGGACTCGGTTTCGACAGAACACAAACATATATGCGCACGGGTGATTTTTACAAGGAAGTGGAAAATTACCCTGCGCAAAAAATGATAACGGGGGAAATGGTTTTCAGGAGTTACGCAGATTACCGAAATTTCGCCGCGTTTATTGCGGCAACTCCGTTAAAGCTGATTTATAAGCCTATGGCGGACGAATACAGACTTGATTGTAATATTTCTTCGTTCGGTAAAACGGAAATCGACCACACGAACAATAGGCTTATTTGTCCTATCACATTTATGGGTATGACAAAATGGTATCACCTACGAAACGCCATTACATCACACCCGATAGGAGCAGGCGCGAAAATCTATTCGTTTGATTACAATTACACCTACTATGACGCACTAACGGGAATTATGGACCTTCAGAACGATTCACCGACAGAAGCACCTTGTATTCTTCATATCAAGGGATATTGCAGAAATCCACATTGGGCCTTATCGGTAAACAATCAGCAAGTAGCAAGCGGCGAAGTCGAGGCGGAAATAGCAGACGGAAACCAGTTAGTAATAAATAGCCGTGATGATTCCTTGGAAATTGCGGAGTACACGAACGGAAACGTGTTCGTTCGGAATCTGTATCAGGCGGCAGACGTAGCAAGGGAAAACTTTATGTATATTCCGAGTGGAACATCAAAAATTACAATCACTGATGATTCATTAAGCGATATTACTGCATATTTGGAGATACTGGAAGAGTATGACACGATATAGGGCCGATATATTCGACAAAGATTTTAACTTCATAAGCTATTCAGCCATAGCGGAAAAGACGATACAAGCTGATTATTTAGTGAATGACGTTAGTTCGGTTGTGTTTCCTGCGATTGTGACGGCATACGTTCACAACTATATCGCAATCAGGCAGAACGGAGTTATTTATAATTTCGGAATCATTAGTGATGTAGCTTATGAGCAGGGCAAAACAACGATTTCGTTTTTGCCGTTCAATTCACTACTTGACATAGACATTATGGAAGACCCGAGAGTATTCGACAACACACCCGTTGAAGAGTGGTTAGCGAACAGACTCACGGGCCTTTTTAATGGTAGCGATATTTTGCAAAATTTGACGGGTTTTAGCGTCGTTTATTCCACAAGCACAATAATACCTATGGACTACGAAATAGACGAAGAAAACCGCGTAGAAATGGCAGGAATCAATATATTTGATTTCGTGCAGGGGTTACTTACAAAGTATGACATTATTTTGAAATGGGCCGTTGATTTTCCAAACAAGACAGTTGTTTGTAATATCGGCAAATTGGACCTGACAAGCGTTTTAACAATCAAATTAGGCTTAGCAGACACGCCCGATTATTCGATTGATATTCATTCGATAGAGGGCGAATATAACAAGATTAAGTATTTCAATGAGGCCGATTTTACGGACACAATCACATATTACTTGCACACAGATGGAACGATAGACACCGACGGAACAACGGACAGAATCACGCCCGTTAGATATACCGAGAAAACGGCAGAAGCAGACGACACCGAGGGCGAAGAGAAGACTTTTCAGGAAGTGGCACTTATTGACGCGGAAGAAAGCATGATTAACACGAATTTCGACCACGAAATAATTGTGACATTTAATACAGATTCAAAGATTTTATCAATGGGCGAAATCGGGCAACTCTACAACCTGATAACACCCGAAGGAGTAGTTTATAGTTCGATTTTAACTGGCTATGAACAGATAAACGCGAAGTTCTTGAAGTTGGTTTTTGGATATATCCGAACGAACTTCACAACAATACTTAAAATGCAGAGGAGGAAAAAATAGTGCTTATTTACATGATTAAATCAAGCGGCGGAAACTACCTGAAAGCGTATCAGCAGAACGGCAACGATACTTACACGGCAACATGGACCACAACGGCGTCAAACGGCAAAGTGTTTTTTGCATGGGCCGACGTTGCAGAGGTAGCGGCTAAAGTTGGCGGAACAATTCTGAAATTCAAGTTGGAGGCTTAAAAGCATGAGTACAAAAGTTATAAGAGCAACGGGCGCAAACGTATCACCCGCAGAAGACGCAAGACTTTTCAAACAGATGTTTCAGCAGGACGGCCTTTTCTATGACGCAGAAATCACGGCAAGGGGCGGGAGTCAGGTTTATATCCCGTCTTTATATGGTATTCTTCAGGGCCGCGACTTCACAACAGACCCTATCAATTTGAACGTGGAACTCCCGAACAGTGACGGAAGCGGTTATATTTTAGTCAGATTCGACACCACAACAGATAATATTATTTCGATTGTTTCCGAACTTGCGCCATATACACCAACTTATGAGGATATAAACGCAGGCGGAACAATCTGCGAAATGATACTTGCCACATATACGGCTACGCCCACGCAAGTTACTGCGCTTTCAATGGACTATGCCAAGGCAAATTTCGGCGGCAAGATGGAAAAGACCTTGAACACGGGCGACACATCAATTTCTTTTTCCAATCCTCTTTTTACAAACGATACATATTTTGATGTTTACACAGATGATAGCAACGTGAAGCCGTCGGGTTGGAGTTTTGCGGGAAACACATTCACGATTAGTTTCAGTGCGCAGGCCGCAATTCACAAAATCGGCTTAGTGTTCAAGAATTTCAATTAAGGAGGGGTATATCATGCCAATGGTTAGAGCAGGAGGCGGAGCAGACCATATCCGCTTAGATTTATACGGCTACGGGTCAGGAACGGCAGAAGCAAGGGCAGAACTTGGAAGTAGAGGCTCTTGTTCAGGAAATGGGCGTTATATCCTCAAAGGCGTAAACATTGATAGAGTAGTGGGCGTTTCGGGTAGTATGTCGGTTAGTTACACTAACGCACAGGGGCAGGCCACAACAGAAACGTTGACGCAGGGAAACACTATTGCTATCGGAAACGCTTATGATGTTACTTTTTCATGGAGTGGGTCAAGAACATTTAGGGCCGACGGCTCGGCTAGTTCAAGCGGAAGCGTTAGCGGCTCTTTGGTAGTAGACGTTTATTTCTAAAGGGGAGAAAACAAGATGATTCTTTTTTTCAATGTAGATAAACAGATTATCACAAGGACAGACAATGAACACGTAGTGCAGGACTCACAGAATTACCTTTATGCGCATTTTGATTTCTCCGAGGAGTGGACGGGGCAAATTACCGCAGTTTTTAAGGGGAAAGACGGACAGGCATATAATGTACTTCTTGATAATATGGGCCAGTGCTTAGTTCCATGGGAGGTTTTAACACAGATTTCATTCGATATTTCTGTATTTTGTGGCGATTTAATCACTGCAAATGTGGTTAGAATCTACACAGTAGAAAGCGGCTACGAAATCGGAATAGAGGGCCGAATTCCTACGCCTGATGTGTACACGCAGATAATGGAAAAAATCGAGGAAATCGAGGAGCAGGGCGTAGACCCTGAAGCGGTTGAAAGGGTTGTTGACGAATATTTGGCTGATAAAGATTTCGTTACAGAGGAAGACGTCGAGGAAATCGTAGCAACCTACGTCACAGAACACCACGACGAACTAAAGGGCGATACTGGACCACAAGGACCCGCGGGGCCACAAGGAATTGCGGGACCCGCAGGAGAGGCGGGGCCACAAGGTGAGCGCGGACCCGTCGGACCCGCAGGACCTACGGGAGAAGCAGGACCGCAGGGACCCGTAGGACCACGCGGAGAAGCAGGACCGCAGGGAAGCGCGGGACCGCAGGGACCCACGGGAGAAACGGGACCCGCGGGGCCAAAAGGCGATACGGGAGAAACACCGATTATTTCGGCAACTGCGACAGTAACGAACACAATTGGAACACCCGCCGTAAATGTTACCAAGTCAGGAACAGACGAAGCACCCGCCTTTAATTTCGCATTTTCAGGAATCAAAGGCGAAACGGGAGAGCGCGGACCCGCGGGCGAGACTGGCCCTGCGGGAGCAACGGGCGCAACTCCTGTTATTTCCGCAACTGGCAGTGTGACAAATACCACGGGAACGCCATCTGTTACCATCACCAAGACGGGAACGGCAGAAAACCCGAACTTTGATTTTGCTTTTTCAAATATCAAGGGCGCAAAGGGTGACGACGGCGAAGACGGAAGCGTTGTAACAGTTACACCGATTTTACAGAGCGGAACGAAAATCGCAGAGATTAGCGTTGACGGCGTAAATAAAAACATATATGCACCGAGCGGTGGTGGTTCTGCTGATTTGCCTTGGGTTACTCCGCAGGACTATGGCGCAGTAGGTGATGGAGTTACAGACGACACAACCGCAATTCAGGCGGCAATAAACGCGGCAACCACGGCAGGCGGAACAGTGTTCTTTCCTAAAGGCACTTATAAGGTTTCACTTGGAATTAGTATTTTGTCAAATGTAACACTTCTTGGTGATGAGGGTGAATCAGTAATCATAGTAGACCAAACACTTGAACAGAACGGAACAATGTTTACTATCGGTGACACCACGGCGGTTACTGAATCGACAGAAAACGTACACATTAACGGCCTTACATTTAGAGGTAGTGAAACATACGGCGCAACCGAATACGGAATAAGAATCATGGAAATATGGCACACAACAAATGTGTCTATCACTGATTGTTTGTTCCAAAACAACATGAACGGCGCAATCAAATTAGTGCAGAGTTCAAATATTCGGATATTCGGCACACGCTTTGAAGCTACCGATTGCGGAATTATTGCGCAGGGTAACGGGCCAGTCAATGACGTAACAATCAGAGGTTGCCATTTCACGGGCGTTAGTTCGCACAATAGCTTTACAAACTACTATTCAGAATGTATTTCTCTTTTCTGCGGACACGCTAACGCTAATCCTTGCGAGCGTTGGAGAATCGAGAATTGTATTTTTGAACACAAGAAAACGGCGGCAATTCTTATCGGAGCGCAGAGCGCAACCGCAGGACGCGGACACGTTTCAAACAAAGATTGCATTGTTCGCGATTGTACGTTTGGTGGCGTTTTGATGGCGGTTTCGATCAGAGAATCAGCAAACATTTTGCTTGATGGTATATTCTTCGATGATACTGTTAAGCAGTTCACACCACAAGCTATAAACAATGTTGTTCTTCTGGCAAGCAGTAAAAACATTAATGTGCAGAACGTTGTTTCAAAATGTACACAACTTAGTCGCGCGATAGTGGTTTTTGACGATGCTTACAATGACGATATTGTAATTGATGTCGTAGACGCAATAGTCCCATATCATGCCTCAAACACCACAGTTTCAATATTGTTTAACTACAATAGCGACGCCACAATTAAAAATAAAAACATTACCATCAAAAACGCCGTTCTTCGCGACAATACGTCCAACGGAAGCAGAGCAACACAGATTCAGCTTTCAAACTTAGAAAATTCATTTATCGACATTGTTCCAATTGATCCTGCCTTGATTATGTCGCTTTATTTATCTACCGCTTCAGTTGGTACAGTAACAAACAACAGATTTTTGATTGATACAAAAAATAATAATGTCAGGCGAAATTGGAGCAGTGGTGCTTCGGTGAGCGTTGCTGATACTAACGAATGGGTACTTGTTGGAAATGGCATTTTTTCAACAGGAAGTTTGCCATCAAGCGTTAATCAGTCGAGATTGCCTAAATATTTTAATGTAAATATCACCACGGCGGCCAATTATACTTCCTCGCTTGCGGTTACTGATTTCTATTTGCTGAATGATGGCTATGAGTTTTATGTCACCTTTGTAGCTTCCAGTTATACCAACGGCAAAGAGTTCAAGTTTGCCAAGACAGGAAACATAGTTCCGATTGATAGGCCGTTTGTATTTTCAAGCGATTATAGAGTCGTATGTCACTTTGTACAGAAGAACGCCAAGTGGGTAGAAGTTGAGCGTACTTTGGAATATTACGCAGGGCCGAACAACGAAGTTCCCGCGGTTGCACCTATGGCAGTAACAACCATGCCAACTGCAAGCGCAAGCGAAGAGGGCAACATTTATCTATACATGGGCGCGTCAGATACTTCGCAACAGTTGACGCAGGGAGCTATGTATAAATGCACGTCAGACGGGCAAGGCGGTTACGGGTGGTTATTGATTTCTATAACACTTGAGATGTTGGCGGCAATATTACAGAATGCAAACACGTTCGACGATTTCAAGGCCATGATTTTAGGCACATAAAGAGGGGAGAATAACGAATGGACTTCAAAGACGTAGCTACATTGTTTTCGTTAATTTTTGCCGCCTTGGCACTATGGCGCAACCTAAAGGCCGATAACAAAAGCGACGGGGCGCAGATTTCTGAAATACTTGTCAAAATCGAGATTATGCAGAGCGATTTAAAGGAGATAAAGGCCGACGTTAAATCGGAGATAAAGGCAGTTCGGGCAGATTTGGAAAACCTGAAAGAAAGACTAATCGCCGTTGAACAATCCTCTAAATCGGCGCATAAGCGATTAGACGAATTTCACGGGGGTGAAGAATGAGCATTAAAGACGTTCAGGACGAGTTAATTAAACGGAACGCGAAACCGAAACCGAAGAAAATAGACAAGATAGTAAAAGGCGTACTAATTTATTGGTGCGCCTTTGTTATTCTTGCGTGGGTGACGTTTTGGGTAAAGGGCGCAGTTCCTGACACGCTGATACAATACGGGTTAGGCGGCGGCGCAGTTGAGTTGCTAATAACTGGATTGATTGAGATTTTCAGGGATAAAATGAACAAAACCTGAAATCAAAAGTCAAAACACGAAATAAAAAGTCAAAAAGTGAAATTAAAAAATGAAATTCGGAGGGCAAGAAAATGAATGATTTAAGTTTTACAATCTTAAAAATCATAGTTTCAGTGGCTACGGCCCTGATTTCGGTTTATGTGATTCCGTTACTTCGCGAGAAGCTAAAGGGCGAAAAATACAATCAGATTTTCGAGATTGTGGAAATCGCAGTGAGGGCGGCAGAACAGACAATCACGGGCGCAGGAATGGGCGCAGTTAAGAAAGACCAAGTTATTGATTTTGTTATGCGTTGGGCCTTATCGCACGGAATTTTAATCACCGACGAACAACTGGACCAGTTAATCGAGGCCGCCGTTTATAATCTCAAAATGGAGGCTAAATAATGGCTAGTGCGGCACAGATAGCAACATTTATAAACACGATTGCACCCTTGGCAGTAGAGCAAGCCAAGAAGCACGGAGGAAAAATATTTCCGTCGGTATGTATCGCGCAGGCGGCGCATGAAACGGGGTTTGGAACATCTAAAACCATGATGAAGTACAGCGCGCCGTTCGGAATAAAAGTCGGGTCTTCGGCTTATCATTTCGGCACTGCATGGAAAGGCGAAAGCTACAATTCACGGACTACGGAATATTACGGCGCAGGAGCAACCAAGATAAACGACAATTTCAGGGCCTATTCTTCATTATCGGACGCGGTAGAAGATTATTATGATTTGCTATGCGTTGCCAGTAGATACAAGGCCGCACTGAACGCACCCGATTACAAAGCGTGTATTCGGGCGATTGCGCCAAGCTATGCCACGGGCGAAACACAGAATCACGCCTATTCAAACGCCATAATTAAAATCATTGAAACATACGGCCTGACGAAGTACGACGCAGGGGAGGCACTTCCATTCGGCAATCCTTACAACCTGACGGAAAAGGTGATGAAAAAGGGAAGCCGCGGCGAATCTGTTAAATGGCTTCAGTATAGGCTCGATGATTTGGGGTATAATTTGGTTATTGATGGCATTTACGGGGTAAAAACCGAGGCGGCAGTGAAGGACTTTCAGAAGGTATTTTGTGACGGAATCTGCGGCCCTTTGACCTTGGATAAGTTGACATAAAAGTTGCAACGAAATTTTAAAAACCTAGTGTTCATGCGAGTTTCAATAAAGCAAGCGACGGGAATCGAACACGTAAATATATGATTTGGATAAAAGCCAGTAATTACGGGAATTATTAAACAATTCCGCGTGGTTACTGGCTTTTTTTAGTGCAATAAATGATTCTTTTCGTTAGATTTTAACGGCAGAAAATCAGATTTTAATAAAAAAAGTTGGCATAAAAGTTGGATTAATTTCAAAATGGGTATTGACATATATGTGTATATGGGTATATACTTATATCATCAAGAACGGAACACACAAAGGAGGAAACAAAAATGAAAAGAACATTCACAAGAACACTTTTTAATCCCGAACTTAC
>JAEIGA010016155.1_pt1 | contig 11363 bp, 8 predicted proteins | sample 9270691 | NCBI WGS metagenome assembly JAEIGA01 (sample SAMN17057246, study PRJNA624740) | gut metagenome | biome: biome; isolation source: fecal sample | host: Bos grunniens | place: China: Xizang | collected 2019
CATCCACCGCATGGGCGAAGTGATAGGTGGGGATGCCGTCGGACTTCAGCAGGACGAAATCCTCGTCGTTCTCGGGAAGCTCCAGAGCACCCTTGATCTGGTCAACAACCTTGACCTTCTTTTCTCCGTCCCCGTCGGACAGGATACGGAGCACGAAGGGGTGACCTGCCTCTAATTGAGCCTTCACCTCTTCGATGGTGAACTGACGGTTTGCCAGCATTTCCTTGCGGGCTTCCTCAGCGGTGGCGGACCAATCCTTGGTCTTGTTCTCCGTCTTTTTATCCACAGCCAAAGCTTCTTCCAGCTCCTCGGCGGTGGTGAACACGGGGTAGGCCTTGCCTTCCTTCACCAGCTTCTTGGCGTAGGTCTGGTAGATCTCCGCACGCTGGGACTGCTTGTGAGGGCCGTAGATGCCCTTGCTGACGATGGAGCCGTCTTCCCCGATGGAAGCGCCCTCGTCAAACTCCGCGCCGTAATGGGAAAGGGTGCGGATAACCCCCTGGGCGGCACCCTCCACCTCACGCTTGGCGTCGGTATCCTCGATGCGCAGGAAGAAAACGCCGCCGGACTGGTGGGCAAGGCGCTCTCCGATCATCACCTGGTACATACCGCCGAAGTGGACGAAGCCGGTGGGGCTGGGAGCGAAGCGGGTGACCTTTGCACCCTCGGGAAGGTTACGGGGCGGGTATTGCGCCTCGTAGTCCTCTACGGTTTTTGTGATCTGCGGAAACAGCAGTTCCGCCAGCAGTTCTGTATTCATGGCAAAGCCTTTCTAAGCATATAGATTCTAAATTGATTTATTATACTCCAATCAAGCTTCTTTGTCAAGAAGCTTGGTCGGTGCAAAGGATTTTTTATCGGTCAAAGGAGTCCATCCACGTAGCGAAATCGCTGTCGGAGGGCATCCGCAAGCCGCCTCTGGGAGACAGAGACACGGGGCCTGCCTGGGGAGCGTCGGGAGCGCAGGAGCGCTTGAACTGGGAAACGAAGAAGCGGCGCAGGAAGGTCTTCAGCCATCTGTCCACGGTTTCTCCGTCGTAAACGCCTGCGAAGGCTTTTTTCGCCAGGAAGGAGATCTTCTCGGGAGCAAAGCCGAAGGAGTGGAAATGGTACAGGAAGAAATCGTGCAGCTCGTAGGGACCGATCTTATCCTCTGTCTTCTGGGCGATGTTCCCTTCCCCGTCGGGAGGCAGAAGCTCCGGGCTCACGGGGGTGTCCACGATGTCGCGGAGGATCTCCCCTGCTTCCCCGCCCATGATATTTGCCACGTGGCTCACCATGTGGCGCATCAGGGTCTTGGGGATACTGGCGTTGACACCGTACATGGACATATGGTCGCCGTTGTAGGTACACCAGCCCATGGCAAGCTCGGAAAGGTCACCCGTTCCGATGAGGACGGCACCCTCCTTGTTGGCGATATCCATAAGGATCTGGGTACGTTCTCTGGCTTGGGCATTCTCATAGGTCACGTCGTGGACGGATTCCTCCTGGCCGATGTCCTTAAAATGCTGACGAACGGCATCCGCAATGGAGATCTCCTGCAGGGTCACGCCCAAGGCCTTCATCAAATTCACCGCGTTCTGATAGGTGCGGTCGGTGGTACCGAAGCCGGGAAGGGTGATACCGATCACATTCTCGCGGGGGAAGCCCAGCAGGTCGGCGGTACGCACCGCCACCAGCAAGGCGAGGGTGGAATCCAAGCCCCCGGATACCCCCAGCACCGTCTTCTTTGCCCCGATGTGCTCCAACCGCTTGGCAAGCCCTGCGCATTGGATGGCAAGGGTGGTGTCGCACCAGTTGGGGTCGGCAGGCAGGAAGGGGTTGGGATCCACGGGATCGTCGTATTTGTCAAGCTCCATGGGAGGAAGCTTGAGGATATCTCTGACGAAATGGTGTTCCTTTCCGTCAAATCCTCCGCGCTTCATCCGCAGAGAGTCCAGCTTTTGCAAGTCAAAAACTGCGGTGGTCAAACGGGTATCTCTTTGGAACAGCTTCCCTTTCTTCAGGGTTTTGCCGTTCTCGCAAAGGAGGGTAGCACCCGCCAAAACATGGTCGGTGGTGGATTCGTACACCCCTGCGCCGCAATAGGCGTAGCCGCAGGTCAGCAGTTCGCTTTGGGCGCGGAGCTGCAATTCTCTGCCCTGTTCCGTACCGGGAAGCTCGTTTTCGGAGGCAAGGTTGATGATTAGATTGGCACCCTCTGCCGCCAGCTTTGCGGCGGGAGAATCGGGAGCGTAAAGCTCACTGCCGAAAACAATGCCGAAACGCAGATCGCCGCAATCGTAGACCGCACGGTCACAATAAGATACGCATTCGCAAAAGAACAGTTCATCTTCCTTACCGGAGGTAAAACAGGTGTCCCGCTGGGAAAGGATCGACTTGGGCGTAAAGCCGCGCAAAAGTCCGTCCTGCACCACGGCGGCGCAGTTATACAGCTTGCCTCCGTTTGCCACGGGAAGACCTACCACGGTGATCATGGAAGACTCTTTGGAGGCTTCCAGAATGGTTTCCAAGGCTTCCTCGCAGGCGTTCAGCAGAGAACGCTGATAGAACAGGTCGCCGCAGGTAGCGCCGGTTAAGGACAGCTCGGGAGTAACCAGCAAAGAGCAACCCGATTCCTTTGCTTGCGCCATCAATTTGACGATCTCCCCTGCGTTGTATGCGGGGTTTGCCACCTTGATGCGGGGCACGCCGCACCCCACTTTATAAAAGCCGAAATTCTGTGTCTTCATAGAAAAGCTCCCTATATACAGAATGATCCAAGTGTTATTATACTCCTTTTTTGGAGCATTGTCAATCATTTTCTGTTTGTTCTTTCCCGCCTTTTTTCGGTACGCGGGGATTTCCCCCTGCATATACTGCCGATAAGGAGTTGACAACCGATATGGACGTGATCTTCGTGCTCTCCTCTGTAACCTACGCCATGAAGGGGCGGGATCTTTTGGCAGATAATGGGATCCCCTCCGTACTGACCCGAGCCGCCGCCATCCGCAAGGTGCGGGGATGCGGATACGGACTGCAGGTACGGGAGTCCCAACGGGAACAGGCGGAGACGATTCTGAAAAAAGCCGGGATCGGCCTTCTGGGCGTAGTTCCCGCTCCCTGATTATCACCGGTCGAAAGGAGCAAGACGGTATGATCTATCTGGATAACGCGGCAACGGGGCTCCCGAAAAGCCCCGGAGTTCGTGAAGCCATGGAACGGGCACTCTCGGAATGCGGCAATCCCTCCAGAGGGAGCCATTCCCTCTCCAAAAACGCAGACGAGGTGCTATACCGTTGCAGGGTGCTTTTGGCAAAGCAATTCGGTACCCTGCCGGAAAAGGTAGTGCTGACCAAAAACGCCACGGAGGCGCTGAACCTTGCCATCAAGGGGCTTTCCCCCAAGGGCGGCGAGGTGGTGACCTCGGATCTGGAACACAATGCCGTCTTGCGTCCTCTCCACGCCCTGCGCGCCGCTCGGGAGATCACCTTGAAGCAGTTCCGCACCTCCCTCTCCGACGACGGCGTGACGGTGGAGAACTTCCGCACCGCGGTGGGAAGCACGGCGGGACTGGCGGTGGTGACCCACGCCTCCAACGTATGCGGGCGGATCCTGCCCTTAAAGGCCATGCGGGAGGCGGTGGATCGCAAGGACTTTCTGATGATCGCGGATTGCTCCCAAACGGCAGGGCACATCCCCATCGACATCACGGAGCTGGGAGTAGACGTGATCTGCATTCCCGGGCACAAGGGACTTTACGGTCCTATGGGAACGGGAGCGTTGATCTGCCATCCCGCAAGAGAGCTTGCCTTCCGCACCCTGATGGAAGGAGGCAGCGGCGTGCATTCCCGCTCGCTGTTTATGCCCGAGGAGCTGCCCGAGCGGTTGGAGGCGGGCACCCCCAACGTTTACGGCTTTGCGGGGCTGGCGGCGGCGCTATCGGAATTTTCCCTGCCCCAAAAGGAAAACGCTTTGTTTGGAGAACTGGAAAAGGCCTTGCGGGAAAAGCAGGGTATCCGCATCCACGGCTACCACAAAAGCGGACGCTACGTGCCCGTTTTGCTGTTCAACAAGCAAGGCGTAGACTGCGAGGTATTGGCAGAGCGCTTGGCGGAAAAGGACATTGCGGTACGGGGCGGCTTGCATTGTGCTCCTGCGGCACACCGCACCATCGGTACGGGGGCGATAGGCGGGGTGCGGGTCAGCCTCGGCAGAGCCAACACGGCGCTCCATCTGGAGGCGTTGCTGGAGGCCTTGTAAAAAAGGAAAAGACCGCCGAAGCGGTCTTTAATATGCAAAATAGCCGTTTTCCGCCAGGAAGCGATCAAACTTCTCCATCTGACGGGCACGGGATCTGCCGTTGTATTTGTATTTTCCGTTGGGCTCGGCCAGGCCGAAGCGAACGTACTGGATCTCCTTGCTGGAGGTGCGGCCTGCAATGGCGTCCTCCACCTGAGGGTCAAAGACATAGGTCTTTCCGTTCAGCACCATAATGGTCCAGACGTGGCCGGTCATGCCGCCGCGGTTGGCAGAGGTAATGCCCTCCACCACGTAGGACTCCAGCCCCAAACGGCGCATCATGGCGGCAAAGGCAGAGGAATAGCAATCGCAGGTTCCCTTGTGATCGCGGAACACCTGCACGGCGCAATCCCAGTGTCCGTCTCCCTCGTGGCCGGGACGCTTGTACACCACGTTCAGAATCAGCCAGTCATAGCAAGCCTTGACCTTATCGTATGTATCCATCTCCGGGGTAAAGAGGGTCGCAAACAGGCCGTCGATGGTCTTGTTCAGGGCGTCGTTGTTGAAGCTATACGGACGAAGCTCAGCATCGTTCAAAAGCTCCCGCAGGGCGCTTGCCTTCTCCATGGAAATGTCCGCTGTGGTCTCAAGCTCCAAAAGCTCCACGTCCTCACAGAAGGCCACGAACCCATCCGCCGTTACGTAAAGACGGAAGGATTTCTCCATGGTATGGAAGGTAAAGACACCCTCCTCGTCCGACATCCCGCAGATCGCTCCCGCGGTGACGTAGGCCTCGGGAATGGGGTTGCCCTCCATATCGGTGATCACCAGGCGGAGGGTGTAATAAGACGGCACAGGATCCATGGGCGGCTCCTGAGGCAGGTCGGGCTCCTCCTGAGGCAGATCGTCGGGAGTGGGTGCAGGCTGCGGCGCAGGAGGCGTGGACTGAGACAGACTGCTGTCCTCCTCGCTTTCCGGTTCGGGGAAGGAAGACTCCTCCTCCGGCACGCTCTCTGAGCTTACTTCCGAAGACGTATTCCATTCTGTGCTTGCTTCCGGCTGAGGGGGCAAAGAGGGCTCTGCCACTTCCGCGGCACAGCCTGCCAGCAAAAGCAGACAAAGGGCCGCCGCCAAAAGCATCTGCGGGATACCCCGCTTTCTGAAATTCATGGGATACACAGACTCCAAACTTATCAAAATGCTTTTTTGGGGGATTTTAAACCCCAAACATCGTAGATTATATAATATTTTTTCTTTCGTGTCAAGAGTCGGCTTCGAATTTTGTTTCTTTTTTCCGTTTTTTCGCATTTTTCTTTGTTAAAAAACGATAAAAAAAGGACGGCTTTTTTTACGAAAACGCTAAGAAAGGATGGTAGATACTATGCAAGAAGGCGTTACGCTGGTATTCGCCGGGGGCGATCGGCGGATGGTCACGGCGGCAAGATCCTTTGCCGCGGAGGGGGCGACGGTTCTGATGACGGGGTTTGACCGCTACGGTCAGAGTGCCCCGGGATTACAGTTCGTACATCAGCTTCAGCGGGCGATCCCCAGGGCGGACGGGTTGATCCTGCCCCTGCCCTACACCCAGGGCGGCGGGATCTTAAACGCGCCCTTCAGCGAAAAGCAGATCCTGCTGGACACCGTCTTCCGCCTGGCAGACAAGGCCAAGGTGATCTGCGGCGGGATGCTCCCCGAGGAGGACGAACGGTATTTCGATTACTACGACGAGCCCATGATGCTGCGCAACGCAGACGTCACGGCGGAGGCGGCGTTATTGATGGCAGGTGAAAAAATGGCGGGCTGTCTGGGCGGCGCCTCCCTTTTGGTGGTGGGCTACGGACGAATCGGCAAGCGCTTGGCGGCCAAGGCGCGGGCGTTGGGCTGTAACGTTACCGTGGCGGCGCGGAAGGAAAGCGATCACGCATTGATCCGTGTGTGCGGACATCACGCCATTGGGTTTGAGAAGCTGGAGGAAGCAATCGCCACGGCGGATGCGGTGTGCAACACGGTGCCCGCCGAGGTGTTCTCCGAGAAGGTCATGGAAAAGCTCCCGCGAGAGGTGCCCCTCATTGATCTGGCGGGAAGCATTACGGGCTCCCGTGTGATCCGCGCCCCGGGGCTGCCCGGGAAGTACGCTCCCGAAACGGCGGGAATGATCCTGGCGGAAAGCTTGAAGCGCATTCTCAAACGGGAGGGCTTGTTATGAAGTTAGCCTACGCAATCTGCGGCTCCTTTTGCACCCACGCGCGGGCTTTGACACAGCTGAAAAAGCTATGTGAGGAGCATGAGGTCTACCCCATTCTATCGGAGATCTCCGCTGTCACGGACACCCGGTTCGGCACTGCCGACGAGCTGAGAAAAACGGTGGAGGAGCTCACCGGCAGGTCTCCTATTCTCACCGTGAAGGAAGCGGAGGAGGTGATCACCCGGGGAAATTTCGATGGGCTCATCGTCTCCCCCTGCACGGGGAACACCTTGGCCAAGATGGCGCACGGCATCACCGACGGGGTGGTGACCATGGCGGTGAAGGCACAGCTCCGCAACCGCCGTCCCGTGGTGATCGCCATTGCCACCAACGACGGGCTGGGGGCCAATCTGTTCAACATCGCCATGGTGCTGGAGAAGAAGAACGTGTACTTCGTCCCCTTCGGGCAGGACGACGCCTACGGCAAGCCCACATCTCTCATCTGCGATTTCAAAAGGATCCCCGACACACTGGATGCCGCACTGCGGGGACGGCAGCTGCAGCCGGTGCTTTTGGAGTGAGGGGAAAGGAAAACCACCGAGGGTGAAGTTCCCTCGGTGGTTTTTCAATATTCAGCAAGGTTATTTCTTTTCGGAAATCTCAATAGGGATAGACAATGTTCCTTTGGTATTCCGCAAACTGATTAGATCATGTAACTCAGTCGTCAACGGTTGGTCTGCGCCCACATAAATCACAACGCCGTGATCCAAGGGATACCACATAGCACGAATCCCCGCGTTCTCGTAAAGATCGTACACTGTCCAAGGAGCGTGTTCATCGGAAAAGCTCTTGGCAACAGGAGCATCGCCAACAAAAATTTTCAAGACATACTTTCCTAAAGCAGGATCCAACGCCACAGGACGTTCTCCGTGATATACGATCTCGTCCTTGCCTACCGATTCCACGCGATAACCATAACAATCCGCATAGTCAATCTCTAAGGAAAGAGCATTTCTATTACCGCTCATACGAATATCGAACAATCCCCATTCTGGAGAATCGGAAAACATTTTCGCAGACACAAGAATACCGCTTGCCAAAACGAAAACAACTATGAATGCGATTAATATTCTTTTTTTCATAATTCAAGCACCTATCAAAAAAATCACCTTTTATCGCTATCGTACCATTCAACTCATGGGGTTCTCCTTTCGGAACGGGTGGGATGAAATTTACATTCCATCCGAAGCGGAAGCAGAACGTATTTGTATTCTGCTTTACTTAGCAGAAAAATGAGCCATTGGACTCCCCTCCTTACGGTTTTGGACATCTTTACAATTTTAATATATCAAATATGTGCAGAGATGTCAATAGTTCACAAGAAAATTTTACCATTCGTTCAAAAAAACGCCTTGTTCGCAAAACCAAAAACCCGCCGTTTTGGCGGGTTTTTGCAATGGGTTTTTCGGGGGTTAACCCTCTTATTTCATGTTCAGGAACACGTCCAGGATCCGGTAGAGCTCGGACTCCTTGTTGTCTCTTCTCCAGGAGGCGGCGTAGCGCTTGCACCAATCCTCGGTGAAGCCTGCGGGGGTCTGCTTCTTGCCGCCGTGGTATCTTGCGGCGGACATGCACATCAGGTACTCGCCCTCTGCGGCAATGGTGAGATCCTCGATGATCTCGTTCTGCACGGGGAGGGAGCGGAACTTGTCGGCCAGCTTGAGAGACTTATTGGCGCCAGCCACCAATTCCTTGAAATTGGAGTTGGACTGCATCCAGGTGGAGCCGCCGAAATGCTGTACGCAAAGGGTCGCCCAGTTCAGGATCTGACAGCAATCGCCCAGCTCGCGAACGTATTCCATGACCTTGCCGGTCTTATCGCCGTATACCAGATAGGAAACACGGTTGTCGAAATCCTTGGAGGGAACATTTTCGTCCTTGTTCCAGGAGAAGGCCGCACCCAGCACAATGCCGTACAGGGTGGTGTTGATGGCGGCGGTGTGGCCGTAGTCACCCCAAGCGGTGTTCAGAGAGCCCATGGCGCCGTTTTCGTGGCCGGAACGGATCATCTTGACGATGTTCTGCTCGGCATAGTTGGCAACCTCGCTCATCTGGTTCCAGCAGGAGGTGCCGGGGCAGAGGATCTGGTTATAGCCCGCCTCGCGGAACTTCACGGTGTTTTCCAGATAGGGGTTGGCGTCGTAGCTCCAGTTGAGCATGACAACATCCTTGGGGAAGCTGTCCATGATCTCGGGATGGTGGAGAATGATATCCCCCCACATCATAACGGTCTTGCCGCGGGAGGTGACGTGGTCAATGATCTTGCGGGTGAACTCCAGGTACAGAGCGCCGCTGTCCTTGCCTGCGTTTCTACCCTTGCCAAGGTCGAAGGTCTCGTCACAGCAGATGTTGAAATACTTACTGCGGAACAGGGGGATGTACTGGTCGATCATGCTGCCGATGATGTTGATGCTCTCGGGGTTGGAGGGATCGATGGTATGGTGGATCATGGCGTCCTGCCACTTGTTGCCGCAGGGCTCGTAGGTCTCCAGCTCGCAGTACTGCTTCCACTTGGGGCTTTCCAGCAGACGGTACAGGTGGCCGAAGGTGGAAAGAGAGGGTACGAAGTCGATGAAGTTGTCGTAGCAATACTGATCCAGCTCCATGATCTCCGCCGCAGTCATAGCGTTATCGGGACGGGCGATGCCGACGTATTCATCAAACAGGAAGGTATGCTCGATGTACAGCTGGAAAGCGTTTTCCTTGTAATAAGCCAGCATATCGATGATGCGCTTGGTGGATTCCACGGTGGGAACTCTGCCGCGGGAGATGTCCTGATAGAAGCCGCGGGACTTCATGTCGGGGGCATCCTCAATGTCCAGCACGGGGATCACGCCCTTGGTGTCCTTGATCAGCTGGCGCAGGGTCTGAATACCGTAGAACAGGCCTGCCAGAGAGGCGCCTCTTACGGTAACGGAGGCGGGGCAAACGGCAAGGGTATAGCCCTCACCCTCACCCTCCTCGGCGATGAGGTTGATGCAACCGTCCAGGGCGGGCTCACCCAACACCTTGGTCACGGCGATCTCGGTACGGGTCTCGGCGGAAAGCTCCGCCGCCAGCTTCTGCGCCACCTTGAAAATACGGTAGTCGCAGGAGTAGCTCAGGGCGATCCTATAGTTTTTCAAATTGGTGCTTCCCTTGCCCAAGGTAAGGGTTTTGGGAGCGGGGATCAACATATTCAGCATATACGTTCTCCTTGATTTTTTTGTTCATTTCCTTTTTACCATAACCGAAGGAAAATGTCAACCCGAAAACCGCATTTTCCCAAAAAGAGCCTTTTTCCTGTTTGGTTAAGTTTTGGTAAAAATCCTCTCGTATGTTTGCCCCGAGGGTATTTTTTTGTCAAAAAAACCAAAAATGCCGATTTGGTAAAAAAATAGTAAATTTTCTATTGACAGACTTGCCGCAGATAAATATAATAGGTAGCGTGCGAAATGCGGGATTTTTCACGAAAGCTCCGTTTGGCACAAAGGAACATGAATCAAAAAATGCGGAAAACCCGCAAAAGAAAGGAACATAGTATGGGAATCGAACTCGTACTCGGTCTTGTCATTGTAGCTGCATTGGCAGGACTCATCTACGCCGCGTTCAACTTCTTCTCCGTTAAGAAGCTCCCCGAGGGCAACGAGAGAATGCAGGAGATCGCAGGCGAGATCCGTCTGGGTGCTATCACCTTTATCAACTACGAATACCGTGTAGTTGCAGTGGTTGCAGCCATCATCGTTGTAGTGCTTGCTGCACTGATCTCCTGGTCTTCCGCAGTAGCATTCCTGGTAGGTGCCGTTATGTCTGCTTGCGCAGGTTACATCGGCATGAAGATCGCTACCTACGCAAACGTCCGTGTAACCAACAAGGCGTACACCTCCAAGTCTTTGGCTGACACCTTGAAGGTTGCTTTCAAGGGCGGCTCCGTTGTAGGTCTGTGCGTAGCAGGCTTCGCTCTGCTGGGTGTGTTCATCACCTTCATCGTGTTCGGTATTCTGCTGAAGCAGATCGACGCGGCTGTTGCTAAGGATACTTCCGTAGCTCTGGCAGGCTCCTTCAAGTCCATCGTTGGTATGTTCACCGACCTGAACCTTGGCGGCTCCTTCACCATGACCCTGTCCTCCTACGCTCTGGGCTGCTCTATCATCGCTCTGTTCAACCGTATGGGCGGCGGTATCTACACCAAGGCTGCCGACATGGGTGCTGACCTGGTAGGTAAGACCGAGGCTCACCTCCCCGAGGATGACCCCCGTAACCCCGCTACCATCGCTGACAACGTTGGTGACAACGTAGGCGACGTTGCAGGTCTGGGCTCCGACCTTCTGGAAAGCTTCGTTGGCGCAATGCTCTCCGGTACCATCATGGCTATCGAGCTGTTCACCAACCTGCTGTTCCATGACTCCGCACTTCTCAAGGCTTTGATCTACTTCCCCTTGGCACTGGCAGGTATCGGTCTGATCGGCTGTGTACTTGGTATCGCTTCTCTGTTCATCCGTAAGAAGCTCTCCTCCAACCCCCACAAGGAGCTGAACGCAGCTACCTGGGTTTCCGCCGGCATCACCATGATCGTTGGCTTCGTTGCTTCTTACTTCATCTTCGGCAGCCTGAACGTTGTTGACGTAAACGGCCAGGCTTCCACCCTTGCAAACGAGATCGGCTTCCGTTTCGGTTGGATCTCCCCCATGATCGGTGCCGCTATCGGTATCGTTGCCGGTATCGTGATCGGTAAGCTGGCTGAGTACTACACCTCCGCTGACTACAAGCCCACTCAGGGCATCGCTCAGTCCTCTGTTCAGGGTCCCGCACTGACCGTTACTCAGGGTCTGGCTGTTGGTATGATCTCCTGCATGTGGCCCTGTATCGTTCTGGGTCTCTCCATCTTCATCTCCTTCATCGTAGCAGGTCCTTACGG
>JAEIGA010016156.1_pt1 | contig 11363 bp, 2 predicted proteins | sample 9270691 | NCBI WGS metagenome assembly JAEIGA01 (sample SAMN17057246, study PRJNA624740) | gut metagenome | biome: biome; isolation source: fecal sample | host: Bos grunniens | place: China: Xizang | collected 2019
CCCCTACAGACAAAGATGATGCAGAGGCTCGTGTTTATGATGAAAGTGATGTTACAACCGGACTTGACGGGAATTGTGAATATAGCCTCTCAGGTCTTGAAGCAGGCACATACAATATTTATGTAAAAGATAAAGAAACAGGGGAAACCGCAAATATAAAATACATCTGTTCTTTATCGGATCTTCTTGCATCTTCAGATGCGACAAATGAAAGTGACTTTGCAGATTTTCTTACGGAATATGGTGTTGAAAATGCCAACTATATGCAGAGCACATACCTTTCTCTTTCTGATAAGGAGTATGCAATACAGCTTACAAATGGAGATATAAGCCTTTTTGGTGTTGCAACATGTATTGCCGCTATGATTGAGGAGAATAGTTTCATGTCGGTGCTTGGGGACTATGTTGAGAGTGTGCTTGATGATATTAATCTTGATAGTTCCTTTGTATATCTTGCAGAAAAAAATGCTGATTATATTGCTTTGGTTTCTGCTGTAAAAAATGATGATATATCAACACTTGATAAGGTTGTAGCTTCTTTTTATAAACATTCTATACTTTGCGGTGTGAAAAACGCAGAGGTATCATCAGATGCGAAACCGTTTTTTGAAGCACTTAACTTGGATAAATATGATAACGCGCGTGAAACTCAGAAAGATTACATAACCCAAAATATTTATAAAAAAGATTACACCTCACTTGAAAGTCTTATAACCGCAATAAATGAGCTTGATATCACATCTGTGCGCCCGGATTGTGTTGTAAATGGTAATAGCCAGATAGCAATACCAAAAGAAAACAATAAAATTTCAGTTGTCAAATATAGTCTTTTTGATAATGATTTAAGTGAAAATATTGTTGCGAATTATTCTGTAACAGGTGATACTGATACTCTTTTTATTACACCTTCGGGTGAACTTGTGGTAACAAATAATACATCTCCCGGTACTGTATGTGTTAATGCTGATTATGACGGGAACACATACACTAAAGAAGTAACTCTGGTTAACGGATATTACGAAGACTTTGAAGCTTATGCTGAAAATGATACCAGACCGGGAGGAAATGCTGCGGCAGGTCAATGGTATTACAAATCAAATGTTGATGGAAAAGGTACTGTTTGTACCGATGGAGAAGGAAATCAGTATTTATATACATACACAGAGTCCTGCACGGATTGGTCAAGATACTATCTTGGTGATGTTCTTCACTCCGAACACGTGGTTTTCGAGTTTGATGTTAAAGCGGAAGATATCGGAGATAGCGATGAAAAGATAATAGCATACCTGTATAATTCATCAGGAAAGGCTCTGTTTAATATCGGATACGATATGTCAAATGGTAAGGTATTTACCAAAAATGACAGCACAGGTTCTTCGATTAGCGCCACATATTTGGAAGAAATTTCAATATCTGAAACAGAGTGGAATCATTTTAAGTTTGAACTTAACCTAAGTGATAATACATATAGCATGTATTTTAACGAAAATAAAATAATCGACAGTTGGAAAATGGTGAGTGGCTTAAGTGGTGGTTATGACATAAAATTTGTTCAGCTATACACTTATGTAGACAATATAAATATTTATTCAGGTAAACTTGGAGAAGCTGTTCTCACTTCAGCTCCGGGTTATGTTCCAATTCCAAAGGAAAATGAAACATTTGAATTAAAACTTGAAGCAAGTCTTGTTTCAGGGTCCGATGCATATGGTGGTGTTCCGGTGGTTTGGTCTCTCGCTGATGCTTACACCGGTGTAAAAATTTCCGGAAACAAACTTCTTGTTTCATCTAATGCTATATCTGGCACTGTAAATATTAATGGAAGCTTTGGCGGTATGACTCTTGAGAAAACGATACATGTTTACACGCCCACAATATATCTTGATATAAAAGATGAAAAGCTTGAAATTTCAGCTGATGCTAATACTTCTTATAAGGTATTTATATATTGTCCTGAAGATAGCGGAGAACTCATTGATAGATTCTTGCTTTCTTCCACAATAGAAAATGAAGAAGCTGACCATATTGAAAGAAGCTTAACAACAAATTCAAATGGCATAAATAGAATTGATTTATCTTTTCTCTCCGATGGAAATTACAATATATATGTGCAGTCTTCAGATGAAACAGAAACTGCTCATATAGAGTATTTGAGAGGTATAATGAATCTTCTTTCCGACACACCGTCGGTTGCAAGCCATAAATTTATTTCACTTTTAGAAAAATATGAAGTAAAAGATGCAAAAACTGTTCAAAGCACATACCTTTCGCTTAGAAACCGTAACCTTGCGCAGACTCTTTGTGAAAATAAGATAAATCTTTTACCCGCATCATCAGCTATTGTGTCTGTTCTTGAACAAAATAAGAATAATATCAGCATTAATGACTTTGCAAAAGCAACGCTTTCTGAATTGGGAATAGATACTAAAGGCATAGACCTTTTATCATTCAACACTTCATATAGTGAGGTAACTGATGCTGTGATTTCTGAAAATAATGTTTATCTTGTCGATGTGGCATCATCACTTAAGAAAAATGCAATTCTTTGCGGAATAAAAAATGTTGCTAATAAGCGTGATGCAGTAACATTCTTAGCTCACGCAGGCTCTTTGAAATATAACAGTGCATCAAATGATGGGAAGCTTGTTATTGCAGATGCTGTAGCTAAAAAGAGCTACGAAAGCTTAGAAAGTCTGAATGCAGCGATTGATTTGGTAAACCTATCAAATCCTTCAGACATTGTAAAACCGGGACCATCAGGAGTTCCTACATCAACAGGTTCAAGCTCGGGTGTTAGTGCTCCGGGTGTATCAGCTCCGGTTTCGGTTGCAGTGTTTACAGATGTCCCCTCAGGACACTGGGCAAAGGATGCAATTGAAACTTTGTATAAAAAGAAAATATTGTCAGGCTACGATGGAACATTCAGACCTGATGACACTCTCACAAGAGCCGAAATGGCAAAAATTATTGCCGAAGCAGGAAATCTTAGTGATGGGGTATCAAGCTTTTCGGATGTATCATCCGACGATTGGTATTACCCTTATGTCAGTGCGGCATTTGGAGCAAATCTTATAAACGGATACGATGGTAAGTTTAATCCTCATGAAAATATTACACGCCAGGATGCTGCAGTAATTCTATACAGACTTTTTGCAGGAAAGATTGAAAATATAAAAGATGTAAGTTTTTCTGATAGAGATGACATTGCTTCTTATGCCAACGAAGCAATAGCGAGTCTTTCAAAGGCAGGCATAATAAACGGCTACGAAGATGGAAGCTTTAAGCCAAAAAATAATATTTCTCGTGCAGAAATTTCACAGCTTATGCTAAATTGTATAACACTTTGGGAAGGAGAAAGCAATGAATAAGAAAATCATATCTATTGTTTTATCATTGGTATTAGTGCTTCAGTGCATATCATTTACATCATATGCAGACACCACAGTTTCATCAGGTTTTGAATTTTCGGAACTTAGCAATGAATACTCTCTTCTTGAAGAATTAAATATTGTAGAAAAAAACTCTGGAAATTCTCTTCCCAAAACAGTAACAAGAGGTGAATTTACACATCTTGCCTTAAAAACACTCAATGTCAAGGTAAGCTCTGATAAGTCAGCCTCAAATACTTTTATCGATGTTCCCCCCGGGCACCAATATATAGATTCCATTTCCTCCATAGTTAAGCTTGGTTTTATGAAGGGTGCTTCGGGTGGTACATTCCGACCCGATGAAAATATAACAGTTGAAGAAGTTGTGTGTGTTGTTCTTCGCATGATAAATGCTGATAAAGCGCTTGGAATAAGTGGTGCGTTAAGTGAATATGTTTCAGCAGCAAGCCGTCATGGTATATTAGAAGGTGTGGGTGCAAGCGATTATTCGCGAAGAGCTCTCAGGGCAGATGTGTATATCATTCTTTATAATGCCCTTAAAACTCCCGTATATATAGATGAAACCTACAGTAGCGAACCAACATATTTTATTGATGAAAACCGAACTGTTCTCACAGAATTCTGGAACATAAAAAAAGCACAAGGTCTGGTATGGGCTGATAACATAACTTCAATCAACGGTGAAAGAACAGATAAAGAAAATAGCCTTAATATCCAGGGGAAAATATTTCTTTCTGATACAGACACAACGAGAAATATGGTTGGAAAGGAAATAGAATTTTATTATTTTGATAATAAAACCGCCCCCGTTATTTGTATGGCAGAAGCTCCAAACAGCGAAGTTGTTGAGCTTGACAGAAAAAATATAGTTGATTTTGATTATGCAGGAGGCAAATATGTTGCCGAGATAGAAGGAAAGGAAAAAACCTTTAAAATAGGTGATTCTTATTATCTTTCATATAATGGTGATGGAGTTTTCATAAGTAATCCTGATCTTATGTATCCTGAGTATGGTTCTGTAACTCTTATATCAAATGGCAACGGAATATATGATGTGGTAATTGTAAATGAATACTATAACATAGTTCTTGATTATTATGACCCATATCAATCAAAATTGGTTGATATATTTGACTCCAACCTCAATGTTTGTCTTAATGATTATGAAACTGTTGGCGGAATAGAAGATTTTTCAACACTTTCAAGATATGACATCATAACTGTAAGAAAAACACCTTCGGGTAAACGACTTGAACTAATTCTAAATACCCGTAAAATTTCCGGGGTTGTAACAGAAATCAGTTCAGGATCAAATGAACCTTATGCATGTATTGAAGATAAAGTTCTTGAGTTTAAGGGTGATGTTCGTTTTAATATATCTGATATAGAGCTTGGTATTGCCCACACATTTTATCTTGATTATTATGGTAACCCCATATATATGACCAAAGGTGGAAAACAAAGCGGTATTATTCTTGCCTACAGCACTCCTTCAGGACTTTCAAAACGTGAATGTCTTATTCTCACAAAATCAGGAGCGTTAATAACATTTTCTCTTGCAGATGGCATATCAGTTCGTGATTCAAGTGGTGTACACAAAAAATCTCAGGAAGAATTAACTTCGTATGTTCCCGAACACACTACCGTGCTTTTTGACACCAATTCAGCCGGAAAACTTAATGAAATAATTCTTCCTATGATAATTAATACTGAGGATGAATATAAAAATCTTCCGAATTATCCTCTTTTTAAAGTGGATTACTTTTTGAGGCAGTGGCCTGTATCAGCGGAAGACAACAATTTGTATTATGAAGTTTTAAATGGCTTTGCCGATTGGCTTATAATGGACAAAGGCACGGTAATGCAGATTCCTCTTGCTCCAACAACTACTTATAATAATGAAAATACAGATAGTTTTAATATTACCGCTCTTCGGGATGAATATGAAATAACTGTTAATACTGACCCGGGTTCCCCAAGGCAGGATGGCGAGATAGAAGTATATCAGACTTCAACTGATTTTTGTTCTCCATCAATTCTTGTTATTCATGGCGGAGAAATGAACAATAATTCTCCGCTTTCCACAGATTTAATGCCTTGTGTTATAACCGGTATAAGCAAAGCGTATGACAAAAACAATGATCGTTCATCAACAAAAATAGAATATATGAACAATAAAGGTAAAATACAAAGTGCGTTCCTGTCTGATGAAAGCATAAATACCCGTTCATACCTTTCAAGTCAGGGTTTTGGAGGCACAGCTATGCTTCATCCTTCAAAACAGTTTCTTAGAGTTGGTGATGTTATTCAGCTTTCCGGTATGGACATTAACGGATGTATAAATAAACTTGCACTTCTGTATGACTGTGAAAATGAGACTCTTTCATATTCTGCATTTGCTGATTATGGAAAAATTTTCCGTGTTCGTGCAGTAGAAAGCCTCATCTGCGAAGGTACATATTATGAATACAAAAACCTTTCAACAAATTCTGTTGAGAGAACCAACATAAAAAATGCTGCTATTATTGTTCTTGAGGCAGACAGATATGGTAATTTCACATCAAAGCTTGGTTCCCGTGATGATGTGATGCCCGGTGATAAAGCAGTTATCTATTCAAGATACGCAAATAACAGAATTATATTTGTATATAAAAATTAAGGAGGTGCAAAATGCTTAAAAGAATTGTTTCTGCAATTATTGCAATAACTATGATTCTTGCAATGTTTACTTTTACAGCACATGCCAGAACATACACCCGAGTTGCAAATGTATCAACTATGGCAAATATTGTTTCAACGGGTATGACAGCATCTAATGTATACACCAAAACCGGAAACTTTACACTTAAATGGTCCGGCTCCGATATAAATAAAAACATAATTATTCCCACTGAAAATTCCGATTTTTCAGCTTGTGATTACCTTGAATTTTATGTTTATTCAGCTGTTAATACCAATTCAAATATTACAATTGGTCTTATATCTGATGATTCGAATACGGTATGTCTTGATTATTACTACACCACAATTAAGATGGATTTTAAAGGATGGAAGCTCTTTTCACTTCCATATAAAGGAGAAAGAAGCGTGTTTGCCAAGGCATCTTCTCCGCTTGGTTTAAACTCTATAAATCAGATAAGACTTTGGTCAGGATTTGGTGGGGCTACACCAGACCCATTAACCGAGCTATACATTGATTCCTTCTTTATAACAAATGAAAAATCAGATGAAAGCATTTTTACTGAGGAATATGACACCTATACCTTACTTGACTGTTCCATAGCAGAAAATATAACATCTGTAAAATTTCCTGCATCAAGCGAACAAACTAAAACCGGTGACGTGTCACTAAAATGGTCAGAGGAAACCGACAGACGAACACTTTTGGAATTCACAGGCTTTGATGGAGATTTTACACCATACAAAACCATTGCAATCACACTTTATAATAATGTGATAAATAATTCAAGTCTGCGTGTTTATGCGTATATGGGTAGTGATTATTATTGCTATGACATCACTCTCGATTTTGTTGGTTGGAACACAATAATGATTCCCATACGTGATATGAAAAAAACAGATAACGCCTTGATTCTTAATAAGGTTGACAAATTCAGGATTTCTCCCAGAAATAAAAAGGCAACACCCGAAGATCCCGAACCTTCAACACTCAACAAAGGAACCGTTTTTTATATCGACAGAATATATCTCACAACAGAGGAAGAAACTTTTGATGACACAGTTGATTATATAGTTCCACACATCGAATTGGATAATCAGGTTGACATGGTTTCAAAGATTGTTGAAAAAACATCATCTGATCCTCATCCCAGATTTTTATTTAATCAGACCGAGCTTAATGAAATAAAAGAGCGTATTATAACAGACCCTTATGCCAAGTTTTTATATAATGACCTTATACGAAGAGCAGATGCGATTATTCCACAGGCAGTTGAAGAATATTCTTTTGGTGATATGAGTATTGGCGGCGGCGACGGTATGGTAAGAACATCAGAAAGCAGACTTCCGTGTCTTGCTATGGCATATCTTCTGTCCGGTGAAGAAAAATATAAGGATAGGCTTTGGGCGGAGGTAGAGGCGATATGTGCATTTCCAAACTGGGGTGCCGCAGCTATGCTTAATGTTGGTACACATGGTCTTCCAATGGCTATTGCATATGACTGGATGTATGATCATTGGACAGAACAACAACGAAGAATTGTTCGTAACGCACTTTCAAGGCATTGTATTGAACCGGGCCTTGTTGAACTCAGAACAAACGGTGCCAGCTATGCACAGAAAACAGGTAACTGGAATCAGGTTTGTAATGGTGCAATAGGTCTTAGTGCACTCGCTATTGGAGATGAAGATGGATATAAGGATTTTTGTAATGAAACAATTAACCGAGTAAGAAATAATCTTCCCGTTTCCCTTGTCACCTTTGCTCCTGATGGCGGTACTCATGAGGGTGTTGGCTACTGGGAATTCGGCCTTACCTGGTTTTATATATTCCATAATTCTCTTATGACAGCCTGCGGTGATGATATGGGGCTTGGTTCTTTTGAGGGCCTTGATGTAACAGGCTATTATCCAATTGCTCTTACAGGTTCAACCGGTCTTACATTTAACTATGGCGACTGTGCACAGGAGGCTATAGATACCCCCATATATCATTGGCTTGCAAGATTTTATAACAAACCCGAATTTCAGGATTATGTTATGAACGGTGGCGGAGCAATGTCACACTATGGTCTTGCGATGTATCGTCCCACTAATGAGAATGTTGAGTACAGAACAGTTGTTCCCCTTGATAATAAATTTATAAGTGCAGGTCAGGTAGGTAGCACAAGAAGTTCATGGGGAGATGAAAACGCTCTCTTTGCAGGATATATAGCAGGTGATAATCAGGAAGGGCATGCCTGTATGGATGTTGGCTCCTTTATTCTTGAAGCTCTTGGAACTCGCTGGATAACAGACTTTGGGCAAGATGTTTATTCTGTGGAGGGTGCCGGTGATGTTTCCGGACCACGCTGGAAATTCTATCGTAAAAGTGCGGAAGGTCACAATGTGGTTATATTTAATCCAAAGGATGTGGCTGATTTAGACCACTATTATCCCCAAAACAGCAGCGAAGCTATTCGCTATCCGGAGGGTCAGAATCCAATGGGTAAGGCAGAAATAGATATTTTCAAATCTTCTGCATCTGCCCACTACGGTGTGATTGATATGCTGGATGCTTATTCACGAGATGTTAAGAGCTATAAAAGAGCATTAGGGCTTATAAATAATCGCAGTCAGTTTGTCGTGCGTGATGAGATAGAAACTTTAGCTCCGTCTGAAATATATTCATTCTTCCATACTCAAGAAAAAATTCATATAATAAACGACAAACTTGCCTATATGTACACCGGAGAAAGTTTTGAAAACGCGAATAAAAAGCTTAGAATTGACCTTTTAACAGATGCTCCGGGTGCTAAATTCGTTGAGATGGAAGCTAAATTTGTTGTGGATGGTATTCAGCGTGAGGAAGCACTGGATAACTCCGCATGGCGCAAGCTTAGTGTTTATATCGAGAAAGCTTCAAATCCAAGCATTTCTGTTGTGTTTACTCCCGTATCTTCAGGACAGACTGAAAAACAGCCGGATGAAGTGTTGCCTATTTCTCAGTGGGATAATTATCTTGTAGAAACAGAAATTTTATCATCTCTTTCGGTAGATGGAGTCCCTGTGGAAAACTTCTCAAGCTATAACCTTAATTACACCATAAATGCCGCTATGGTAGGTGAGGTAAGTGCCACAGCTGCCGATGGCTACACACTTTCTGTAAGTCAGGCAGATGAGATTGGTAAATCTGCTGTTGTAACAGCTACAGATAACTCAGGTAATTCTCATAAATACACAGTTTTATTTGATGGAGTAGTGCCGGAAGTTAATCTTGCTCCCAGTGAGGTGGCAGCTATATATCCGTCTGATGTTCCTCAGGATTACAACCCTGCTGAGCACACAATAGATGGTGACCTCACAACACGCTGGGCAGCAAATAGTAAGGATTCCGAAAACGGTGAGCAGTGGTTTATCTGGGATATGGGTAAGGATATAGAATTTGATACAGTTTATTTTTCGTTCTTCAAAGGACATGAGCGAAAACAAAAACTGCAGATACAGGTTTCAAATGACAATATAAACTATTCAACAGTATTCGATGGCGAAGCATCAGGCAAAACTGATGGCTTGCAACCATTTGCAGTGGGAAAACAAAATGCAAGATATATTAAATTTATTGGATTTGGTTGTAATGCAAGCACATGGAACAGTGTAAACGAATTTGTTATACCTCAAAAAAATGAAATCTTTTATGATATGCAAAATCACTGGGCTCAAAATGAAGTTACAGACTTTTCAAATGCAGGTCTTGTTAAAGGAGTCAGCGAAACTCAGTTTTGCCCTGATAACACAGTTACAAGAGCGGAATTTGCCGAACTTTTATATCGAACCCTTTATTTAGATGATGCGGCGAAGTCTCCTGCATATGCAGATGTGAAAGAAACAGATTGGTTCTGTAATTCGGTATCTGTTCTTAAAGAAAAAGGATATATCCCCGAGGAAATGACAATAGATGGCAAATTTTATCCTGATAAGCCCATAACACGCGAAGAAATAACAGCTCTTGTTATCCGTGCTTATGAATCAAACAAAATAGGTATAATTAAAACATATGGACTGAATCGGTTTGTTGATAAAGATTTAATATCTCCCTATGCTTCGGAGTATGTTGAAAAAGCTGTTTCTCTTCATATTATTAAAGGCGTGAACGACACAAGCTTTGCGCCGCAGGATTTAGCAACAAGGGCTCAGGCAATAGTAATTTTAAAGCGTTTATATAGTCTTATTAATTATTAATATAAAATATAAGGAGGACTTAAAATGAACAAATTATGTTCAAAATTTGCAACTGTGTTTCTTGCAATTGTAATGATAGTTTCACTTTTTGTTGCACCTGTGTCATTTGCTTCGGATTTTGCTAACGAAATCACAGGTTTTATATGGGATGTCAATTCCATAACAGGTGTAAAATTTTCAAAAAGCTATGCCGATGCATCTGATATTCAGGTTATTCTCGGGATATACGAGGGTAATGAGTTGAAGGATGTTCGCAGTGCAACAGTTCAAAATGGCGCATCAAAGGCACTCTTTGATACTGCTGTTTGTGTTGAAGCCGGTCAGAATGCAAAAGCATTCCTTTGGACAGTTTCAAGCATTAATCCGCTTTCTGAATGTTATCCCGTAACACATAGCGGAGAAGTTTATTCGAGTTGTGAAGTAAAGGGTCAGGCAGTTGTTGTGCTTCCTGCTGACAATGCTGACTTTAACACAAAAGTAAGCTACAGTCTTTATGATTCTGAAATTGAAGACAATGTAGATGCTGAATTTTCTGTAACAGGAGCAGACCTGACAGGCATTTCAATGTCAGATGATGGCACACTTAAGATGTCACCTCAGGCAAACCCAGGTAAAATCTTTGTAAATGCACAGTATGGCTGCAATGTATATCAGAAAGAAATTACTCTCGTTGATGGTTACTATGAAGATTTTGAAAGCTATGCAAACTCTGATACCAGACCAACAGGCAATCGTCTACCAGGAACATGGTATGTTAAATCAAATGTCAATGCAAAAGGAACAATTTGCTCAGATGCTGATGGAGTATATTTGGATTGTGCAACAACAGGTGAAAACAGTAGCGGGTTTGCAGTGTACATTCCCCAAAACGATATTGATTCAGAACAAGTTATTTTTGAATTTGATGCAAAACCAAAAACCGGTACTGACCCCTTAGTATTGTTCTATACTGCAACAAATGGAACAAAGTTAAACGACTTGCGTTCATATTCATCAAATGGTTATCAGCTGGGTGTAAGAATCAACAGTGCTGGTGATGCATGCGGTGCTACATACTTAGATGCATACATATCC
>JAEIGA010016157.1_pt1 | contig 11363 bp, 10 predicted proteins | sample 9270691 | NCBI WGS metagenome assembly JAEIGA01 (sample SAMN17057246, study PRJNA624740) | gut metagenome | biome: biome; isolation source: fecal sample | host: Bos grunniens | place: China: Xizang | collected 2019
CCCCAGGATAATTCCCACCAGACTCATATAGGCCATAAAGTGGGAAGTCACCCTGATGCTGGACCGGATTCCTTCTATGGAAACTCTCATGGCCACAAGATAGTCATCATCCGTGAAACCGAAAAGATATATTCCCTTCTGACCGGTCTCCTTTTCCGAAAGCTGAGTGATATAATAACCCTTATCCACCAGAGTGGACAATTCCTCCTTCAGCTCCTGGCTGGACCAGGGAGAATCCTGGACGAAAGCATCCTGATCATGTGATTTTTCCTGAGACATCTGGTAGCGGACATATTGGAGATAAGTCAGGATTTCTTCATAAATCCTGGTTCCCCCGCTCATATTGGAGAAAATCACTTCCTGTCCCTTATAAGACTGACTGTCAGACCGAACCACCATCATTCTTGCATTGCTGTCGATGCTGATCTGTTCCAGGCCTTCCACCAGTTCAATATCTGAATCGGTTTGATCCACCAGTTTTTTTACATTCTGATAGGAACGGATGACGGATGTTTTCTCGGAAGCGATGTAGTATTTTTCCGCGAAGAAAAAGTTCAATAACCAGGTAAAGATTAAAACAAAACTGATGATGGCCACCAGGATGGCGGTCATCTTGGTTCTGATGGATTGTTTTCCCATAGTATTTACTCTGCCTCAAACTTGTAACCGATACCCCAGATGGTGCGGATGTAATCGCCCTTATCCCCCAGTTTGCTGCGAAGTTTTTTGACGTGGGTATCGATGGTACGGGGATCACCGTAATAGTCATAATTCCATACCTGATTGAGGATTTTTTCCCTGGAAAGGGCAACACCCTGATTAATGAAAAAATAATGAAGCAGTTCGAATTCCTTGTAGCTTAGGATCACTTCTTTTCCGTCAACCTTCACCTGATGGGCATTCAGATCAATACTGATTCCTCCGAGGCTCAGGACTTCGTCTTCCTTCAGGGCCTTACTCCTTCTCAGGATTGCCTCCACCCTGGCCACCAGGATCTTGGGACTGAAGGGTTTGGAGATATACTCATCTATCCCCAGATCATAACCCTGCAGTTCATCCTGCTCCTCTCCTTTTGCGGTGAGCATGATGATGGGAACATCCGAGTACCTGCGGATCTCCTTTACGACTTCATAGCCGTTGATCTTGGGCATCATAATGTCACAGATCACCAGGGTGATGGACTTGTCTGAAAAAAAGATATCCAGAGCCTCCTCCCCGTCGGCTGCTTCCACCACGTCAAAGTTATGCTTTCTGAGGAAATCTTTAACCAGTTTCCTCAGTCTGCTCTCATCATCCACCACAAGTATTTTTAAACGGTCCATAGTTTTCTCCTGTCAAATGTATAGCTCAGCGATCGTGTTTTGATCATCCTACATCCCAAAAGTGAAAATATTGTGAACAAAAACCTAGAGAAGGATGAAACTATTTTCATCGGTAAACAGATAGAAGGTCTTGGGTCCCCAGGGGGTCTTGTAGACTCTCTCGCTGATGGGATAGTAGATCCTGTCGGAGCTGTCATCCATCTGTTCTTTGTAGAACTGATCATGGGCTTTATGTTCCTCATCATCAAAAACCGTAAAGGCATAGGGATAGGCCGTTTTCAGTTCTTCCAGCTCCGCCGCCATGTCATGCTTCAGATAATACTTGGCAAAATTATAGATGATGAAAAGTTTTGACATGGGACGGAAGACTCTTCCCCTGTTATCCATGCGCAGCTTGGGGGCCAGGCCGTCTGTGGCAAAATTGTCTGTTCCGATGATCTCCAGCTGCTTCCTTCCGGCCGCGGGATCACCTGCTGCCAGGTCTGCGATGGTCTGATAACATCTTCTGATCTGGGCATAGGGAATATCGTGTTCGTGATAAAGGGTTTTTTCCACCAGGCCCATATTCCACCTGGTAAACTCCCTGCAGAAGGGTTCCTTATCCTCTGCTTCCTTCTCTCCGATGACAAAAGGCCATAAAAAATCCAGCATATTTTTGTACATGACATAATCCCCGTCATCATAGGAAAGCCTTCGCAGATTGGTGGCATAGGCGTCTTTTTCACGGTCATTAAGCATTTCCGTTATCTCTTTCATCCTCTTTTCCTCCGTAAATATAGTGGTAAAGCGCCAAAATTCTTTGGCGCTTATCAGACAATTTCATATTAATCCGCTAGCCGGCAAGGGATTTAAGGACCATCAGCGCATTCTCCGGGATGAGAAGCCTGCCATGTTCTTCAAGATAATATCCAGTCAGATCGGCGGCGCTGCACTCTGCCCCATATTCTTCCGCAGTGATCATAAAACGGATGATATCCTTCCTGTCATCCGCAGGACCGAAATCCACCAGAAGAATATAGTCATCATGAAGCCGGTAGAGCAGGGATGAATAGGCATATCGCCGGTCCAGCAGAGATCCGAACCGCATGAGTTCATCCATGCTGTGAAAGATGAGGCACTGGGCAGGAAGCTTATCTGTATCCCGGGTCTGTTCCTCTTCCTTCCTGACCCGGTCCTTAACCTCCTCATGGTCTTTGATGCATTCCTCCAAAAGGTCCATGGAAAGTTCTGCGAACGCCATCTCCTTCTCTTCTCCGGAAAGACTCCTGATCTTATCCACCTTTTCCTGGGGTATGGTCCGGTTCAATGTCTTTAATATGCGCAGCATCTGGTCCAGGTCCTGATCGATAGCCTCATCCGGAAAGGTGCAGCTGATGGTGATCAGGAACTGATCGGCAGGCAAAGCCCTGGCAATATATTTTTGAACACCGTTTTCCGTATCCCAGTCCAGGTAATTAAGGGAATCCTTGATGATCTCTGTGAGGAAGTCAGACATGAGGGAGGCATCCCTGGAGATCTCATTGAGATCAAATCCCATCTTCCGAATCTCCTCCTTGTTGATCAGACAACGTATGGTCCTCTCATCCAATTTCCAATATACCATCAGTCATCACTCCCTTAATTCAAAAAGGTAATGGTATCATCGGATACTCTTACCTTCATGCTGTCATAACGAAAATCCGTCTCCCCGTCAGTGTGGATGTACTGGGGTATGCCCGAGACGATCTCAGCCTGGGAACACCGGAACTGGTGGACTCCCTTTCGGCGGACATGTGTGCCCACGAATGCCTGAGGGATGATAAAGGGAATCCTGTGTTTTGGAATTCCTTCCGCAGCACAGATGTGGATCAGGTTATCTTCAGGCCGGACATTGGGACAGAATTTAAATCCTCCCCCTTCATAGGGAAGCATATGGAAGGAGGTGAAGATAAAGCGGCTTCCCTCCAGGACAGGTTCCCCGTCCACCCACAGGGTTGCAGGAAATGTTTTCTCTTTCACCAGCCCGATAACACCGAAAACCAGATAGACAAGCCGGCCAAGACCAAAATGATTCAGCAGCCGTTTGGATGCGGAGTGTTCAGCCTGGTAACAGACTCTGGCGTCATAGCCCATGCCTGCGCTGACGAAAAAACGGCGGCTCTTCCCGGAAGGGTAGGTAACGGTTGCGTAATGGATCTTCCGGATCTGCTTGTCAAAGAGAATCAGGTCCATCTCTTCCCTGTAGTTGGTGGTTATTCCCATGCCCCGGGCAAAATCGTTGCCGGAACCCATGGGAAGATATCCGATCTGTATGCCTTTGGTCTGAATCATACCGTTTAAAAAGGCATTCAGGGTTCCGTCACCGCCAAGGATGATCAGGGTCTTTTCTTCATCATCCGAGGTCAGACGCACGGCGGTATCCGTAACGTCCTCATTACTCCTGGTGATAATGGCCTGATAAACGATCCCTTCTTTCTTCAGATCTTTCTCTATACTTCTCCATGTCCGGAGGCTTTTCTTTCTCCGGGAGGAAGGGTTGATCAAAAAATAAAGCATGTCATCTATACCTCCAAATATATCTATTTAAGGTAGAGTTTTCTATGTTTTTATTATATCAGCAGTCAAGGAATATGAAAATGGATTTTTCGATAAAATAAGGGTACCGGACAGAGTGGTTCCGGTACCCTGGAGAATTCTTTATCCGCTTTTTTATGGCATCTCAGGCTCCTGTGTTTCTACCTCTGCCGGAGTCCGGGATGATACCTGCAACAAGCTCCCTGATGCATCTTCCACAGTGGTTTGCGTCAACTCTTCGGAGCTGTATGTCTCTGTGGTTCCCTCCGGTACAGCCGGGGGATCCGTTCTGTTTTCATCTGTAAACTGATCTGTATGGTTGGGAGAGTTGTTTTCCGTCAGCTCAGCTGAACCATCAGAGGATACGGTTTCCTCCAGTTCATCTGAGTCCTCCCCGGATGTGGTTTCGGTAAGATTTCCGGATAAGACATCTGACGGTTTTTTCCCTGAGGATTCCGTTGAAGCGGCAGTTGTTTCCGTGGATTGGGATGTTGCGGCTGCAGTGGCTGCCTCCGTGGTTTGTGACGGATCCGCATCCGGATCTTCCCCGCTGTCCCCGGTCGAATCCATTGCGGGATCTTCCTCCGTGGCGGCATCTGAATCAACGGTCAGATCAATAAAGCCGTCTTCCGTTGACTCTGCTTCTTCCACATTTTCTGCCGACTGGGCCTTCCCGTTCATGATAATATCCATATCTCCGGCATATCTGTCCACACAGTCGGTGATGATCTTCTCCGTCTTATCCACCTTGCCTTTGCAGCTATAGGAAATCTCAACCTGAGCTTTTTTGTCCGGAACTGACTTATGAGCAGAATCAAAAATAAGATCAAGACCTTTATCCAGATCTTTTCCCTTCAGGTCCGGAACGGACACCTGCCCTCCCCGATTCTCTTTTCCATCCACTTTCACGGAGATGATCCTGTTTTTCCTGTTGATGGAAAGCCGGTAATTCTGGTCAGCCTTTATGGTAACTGTTCCCGCAGGTACAAAAGTGGTAAAGTATAGGAATGCCGAAAGAATACATGCCACCAGGAATATGGCGGCAAGGGAACCTGACTTTAAAAAGGGATAGGGTCTCCGGTATTCGGAAAAAAGTTCCCTCTCAGACTTGATCTTCGGATAATCCTTTGTTTTCAGACCGGAAATGATATCCGGTGCCAGAGGATCAAAAACATCATGCAGCTGCTTTTCTATGCGTCTATCCACAGTCAATCATCTCCTTTCTCCATTTTTTCGGAAGCCCTGCGCAGTTTTTTCATGGCGCGATGATATTTGGACAGGACAGTTCCTAAAGGTTTATTCATTATTCCTGCTATTTCCCGGAAGGTCAGACCTGACAGAACGTTCATGAGAATGATCTCCCTTTCCTCATCGGTTATATGAAGAAATAACTCTTCCAGGAAAATACGGTTCTCCACATCATCAATCTCATGGAAAGTGGATTCCATCATCTCCAGGATCCCGTCCTCGTGAATGGTCTCCTTTCCCTTCTCTTTTCTTTTCTTCATGAGGAAAAGATTCTTGGAGATCTTCATCATCCAGGCCATGGGATTTCCCTGATGTCTGTACAGATGGGCGGCCTCCCTGATCCTCAGATAAGTATCCTGAAGCAGGTCATCCGCATCTTCTTTATTCAAAGTGAGTGATATTAAAAAGGCATAGATGGGTCGGTAAGAAAGATAGTACAGATCTTCCAAAGCCGAATCATCCCCCGAGGCGATTCGTGTGAACAATTCTTCCGGGATAAAAACATGCCTCCGCTTATCCTGCTTTTCCATTTATCTTTTTCTCCTGAAGGTAAGCTAATGTCGATGGTTATCCCGATTCTATTTTAGTAGGAAAATGTGTCGCATTTGTGTTTTATTGCCTCTCCGTTCTATTGGCCAAATTATTTTTCTCTAATGCCGGGCAATTTAGAAAATGTGACGATTTATTACAATTTTATTAAAATCCTTTAATTTATTGTTCATTTTATGATATAATGTCGTGGATTTACCATAGACTGGATCAATCTGTCCTTGGCTAAGATCGGCAAAACCTGTTTTTTGGAAGGATATGAGTCATTTATGAGAAAACGACTGTTCTTTTGTATAAATCTATGTCTGTTTCTTTTCTTTATCCTGCCCCTTTACGGCCATGCCTTTGAGCGGGCCTATGAGAGGAGGACGGAGGAAATCTACGCTACCGTCCGTCACTCTCTTGAGGTCTATGACGATATAGGCGGTGATTTTCTCACCTATGTGGAGGAATTCAAGGGGATCAAAGCCTGGAGAGAATCCACAAACTGGTACCGGATCGAGTATAAGAAAAAGGGAAAAACCTGTACAGGATGGATAACCAGGGATGATTTTTATTCGGATTGCCTGATTTATGACGGCAGGGAAAAACAGATCCTGGCGGATGGAGAGTACGAGATGGCCTACTCCTCTCCCTTCCCGAAATATTCCGTCACCGCTTTGGATCAGGATCTGACCCTGGATGACCGTTTCCATCTGAAATTCACTTTTCTTGGTGACGGCCTCTTTCTGGTCAAAAATACGCAAAACGGGAAATATCTGCAGCCTGATCCCCTTTACAGCAAAAAGGCTTACCACTTCTGGGGTCCGGAAAAGACCGCCGGGGCCTTCCGCCTGATCAGGAAAGATGGTCTTTTTGCAGTCCGGGACAGCGTATCCGGCCGTTATCTGGTGAAAAACAGTGACGGAATCATCTGTTTTGTCCGTAATAAGTATGCCTGTTGGCGTATCCGCAGATATGACAAAGCCATAACCAAGGAATCCATCCGTGTTTTTGCCCAGTTTGACGCGGACTGGGCCGACCACTATTATGGATCCGGCAAGAATGAAGATCCATCCAGCAACCTCTTCACCACTTCGGGATGCGGGATTTTTTCCACCGTGAATGCAATTTATGCCGTTACCGGCATGTTTCCCGATCCTTATGAGCTTGCGGAATATGCCGTAAAAAAGGACTACCGGATTCTGGATAACGGAACCGACAGCGGCTTTTTCAAAGCAGCTGCCAAAAAGTTCGGGGAGAAATACGGGTTCCGCTATGACGGCAGTACAGGTTCTATCGACCGGCTTAAGAAAAAAGTTCAGAAAGGTGATGTGGCAGTTACACATGTCCCGGGTCACTATGTGGTGATCGCGTCCTATGACAAAAAGAGAAAGAAATTTCTTCTCCTGGATCCTTACCATCTTAATAAAAGAGCCACCAATGCCTACGGTGACTGGATCAAACTTTCCGATCTGGAAGATGGAAATCTTATGGGTTATGAATTCTATTTTTACAAAGCAGAACGTCCTGAGGAATAAAATTGCCTGCAATTTTATTCCTCTTTTTTTCAGGTCAAAAAATTCCTTTATTTAATTTGTATTTTCCATGGCATTTATCTCCTATGGGTATATAATAGAGTCAAGTAATTATGTGTAGGTGTTATTATGACCTTAAAAGAGATTAATGAGCTTTGGACAGAATACAAAATCAAATACGGAATCGACAGTGACCGCATGATCGAGGATGTACAGTATGACACCGAGGAATTTGTGGAAGGCTGCTTCAATCTCCTGGAGCTGATGGACGGCAAATATATCCTCCACCTTAATCCTCAGGTCCATCTCTACACCGATGCCTATGTGAAGTTCATTCTTTTTCATGAATTCACCCATTTCTATGATTTCTTCCACTGTCCCTACGAGCAGAAGAACGATAAGCTTTTCTACATGAATGCTTATTCTGAGTATCATGCCTGCAAGGTAACCCTTGCCCGGGTGATCCATCAGTATCAGATCAAGCTCACGGATGTGGATAAGATCCAGGTTCCCGGTCCCTACAAGGAGATCTCCATCCGCCGTCTTCTGGACGAATGTCTTTACCGGCTGAAATACTACATGGAGATTTATTATGTGACCCTTCACATTCATGACTTCATCAATGCTTTCCGGCAGATGATGTATCTTTTCGGTTACCTGTCTCTCTTTAAAGATGACGAAAAGATGGTGGAGTATTCCTTGAAGGTGATCCACCTGGATGATAAACGTGTTCCCGAACTGTATCGCATCATGAAGGCGGAGGAACTGGATAAGATCGTTCCTCTCTATAAGTCCATCGCGGACGATGTGATCCTCGCCTACATACGGGTTTCTTTCCGGAGATATTACGATCATGATATTCTTCCCAATGAAGAACTTGATGAGATTACCCTGGATAATTATCAGGAATATATCAAGATCCTGAATGACCGGGTGAAGAAACGTAATCTTGAAAAAGGGATCGTAGAAGAGGATGATCAGATTATAAGAGAAATGGAGGAGGCAGCCATGGTTGCCTGCTTTATGGAGCAGCTCCGCTACCTCATCATCTGATCGTTTATGAAGATCAGAACGGATAGAAAGATCAAGCCCTTGCAGAGTCCTGCTCTGCAGGGGCTTTTTTAATGGTAATCCGCAAATGCAGCCTCCCAGGACAGCCATGTTTCATACCATTCATTGCATTTTTCTGTATATTGACCTTCTGTTTTTTCCAGGTCACATAGTATTATACGGCAGTCCTCCTCTTCTATCCCGTACATTTCATGATAGAGAGATAGCAGGGCGGGATCATGGCAGGGCAGTTTTTCCAGGACAGACGCAAAGGCCGTGGCAGCCTTCTCCATCTCCCTTTCGGCGAGGCCCAGCTGCCAGTCCCAATAAGCCTGTTCCGTGCTCAGTCGGGAAGACTGAATCCTCTCTTTTCCGGGGACCGCTTTCAGACTCTCCCTCAGGGCTTCATTCTCCTCTTCCCCTGACCCTATCCCTTTTCGTCTTCTTTCTTCCTCCTTGTGCATCTTTTCCCTATATTCCGCATAGGAGAAGGGATAGAAACTGACTCCATTCTCCCCGAAAATCAGGAGGCTTTCGGCCACCTGGTCAAGAAAGAAGCGGTCATGGGTGACAAAGATAAGGGTTCCCCGGTAGTTATTAAAGGCCGATTCGAGGATCTCCCTGGAAGGGATATCCAGATGGTTTGTAGGTTCGTCCAGAAGGAGCACATTGGGGCCGGTCTCCAGGAGTTTCGCCAGGGTATACCGGCATTTTTCTCCGCCCGACAGGTCTTTGATCCTGGTGGAGATCTCCTCCTGCCTGAAAAGAAAATCGGACAGGATCTTCCGGCATTCTTTTATTTGCAAGGAGGGAAAAGAACGCTGAAAATCCTCCAGCATCCGAAGATTGGAATCGTTGGATGAACTCATCTGATCGAAGTATCCTATGTCCAGATGATCCCCGCGAAAAAGCCGGCCGGAAACCGGAGGGATCTGTCCTGCAAGGGTTCTGAGGAAGGTGGGTTTTCCACTGCCGTTTGGCCCCATGATCCCTATTTTCTGTCCCCTCCGGACCCGAATGCTGATCTCTTTCATGGCCTCACCATAACCTATGACCAGCCTTTCACAGTCAAACACCGATTTATTTCCCGGTCTGGCGGGAATGATCTCACCCGGATAAAGGTATGATCTGTGGTCCCGGGGAGACGGAATCCTCTCCATCTTATTCAGCCTTTTTCTCATGGAACGGGCCATGGAGGCTTTTCTGGGTTTATGTTTAAACCTTTCGATCCATTCGGAAAGACGTTTCCTCTCCTCCTCCTGATCCTTGTATTTTTTCAGAAGGATGCGGTAATCCTCCTCCCTTTTCTTTCGGTAGAAAGAATAGTTGCCCGCATATCTTTTGGCCTTTCCCCTGTCGATCTCATAGATCACATCCGCCACCCGGTCCAGGAAATAACGGTCGTGGCTTACAAAGACCACTGCTTTCTCATAATTCTTTAAATAGTTCTCCAGCCAGTCAGTCATAGCCGGATCCAGGTGATTGGTGGGTTCATCCAGAAGGAGGATATCCGGTTTCATCAGAAGCAGGCGGATAAGGGCGATCTTTGTCTGCTCCCCGCCGGAAAACCGTCTGATTTCCCTGTCCAGTTCTCCGAGGGAAAAACCAAGCATGGTGAACATTTTCCGGTATTCCGTCTCATCGTCATATATGTCCCGGGAAAAGCTGTCCCCCACAGGACACAGGGAGGCGATCATCTGATTCACCGTCAGGCCGGGGGAAAAATCAGGTGTCTGTTCCAACAGGCCGATGGTAGTGTTTCTTGCAGTCCACACCACCGCACCGGGATGTCGGTCATCCCTGTCGGGACTGATCCTGCCGGCAAGAAGCCTGAGCAGAGTCGTCTTTCCGGACCCGTTTGCTCCCACGATCCCAATCTTCTCCTTTCCCCGGATTTCCAGGGAAAGATGATCCAATATGGTTTTTCCTCCCAGGGATACACTTCCCCGGTCTATCTGTAATCTCATAATAATATTCTACCCTTTTTCAGCAAACCCTCTCCGAAAAGATACTGACCGCGGATCAGGCCCGGATCAGGAAATAGAGATAAACGGAATAAATAACAAGGAAAATGATTCCATGTACCCGTTTTAATTTCTTCCCCATAGCGGAAAAGATAAAGAGTAAAGTGACTGCTACGATTCCCAGTATACTGTCCACAAGGTATTCACTGCCGAAGGGGATAGGTTTGATCAGCGAGGTGGTCCCCAGAATAAAGAGGATATTAAAAAGATTGCTGCCAACAATGTTTCCGATCGCTATATCGGCATTTCCTTTTCTGGCCGCAGTCAGGGAAGTCATGAGTTCCGGCAGTGATGTCCCCAGGGCCACCACGGTAAGGCCGATCACCCGGTCACTGACCCCCAGCATGGAAGCTATCCCTTTGGCCCCGTCAACAGCCAGATTACTTCCCAGGACAATTGCGGCAATACCGCCCAGGATGTAAATGATGATAAGCAGAGGAGACAGGTCTTTCTGGTTTTCCGCCTCATCCGCCTCACTGTTCAGGGATTTTTTCACCAGAAATACCAGATAGCCGATCAGAAGAGCCCAGAATATCAGACCCACAGGCCTGTTGATCCAATGGATGGAAAACCCCAGAACCGGCAGCAAAACCGAAACAAAAATCAGGAAGGGGATATCGATCTTCACCGTATCGTCTTTAAAATGGAGGGTCACCACACAGGAGGTAAGACCCAGGATGACCAGAACATTCAAAAGGTTGCTTCCCAGCACATTTCCCACTGCGATCCCGTTGCTTCCCGCCAGGGAGGAACTGATACTGACCGCTGCTTCGGGAGCACTGGTACCGAAAGCGACAATGGTGAGACCAACCACGATATGGGGGATACCCAGTTTTGTGGCTACCGCCACCGCACCGTCCACAAAATAGTCGGCCCCCTTGATCAATAATACAAAACCCAGAACAATAAATACAAGATGTCTTAATACCAACATACTACTTCTCTCCTGTTTTTAAGTTATGCAATATATACCAGTTTTCTTCACAGGCGGACCTATCCCGGAAGATAAAAATAAGGCAAGACTTTTAATTGATAAAAGTCTTGCCATTTAATCACGATACGGATAGATAATACTATCGGTTATGTCGCCACCGCAAACA